>JAEEGL014293339.1_pt1 | contig 34773 bp, 37 predicted proteins | sample 9134231 | NCBI WGS metagenome assembly JAEEGL01 (sample SAMN16246548, study PRJNA631951) | gut metagenome | biome: gut microbiome; feature: rumen; material: fiber-attached | host: Bos | place: Iran: Karaj | collected 2018-10
AAATGAGATGATGAACAGTCCATAAGTCGTTACCTTCGGGAACGCAGGACAGGAAAGGAGCTAGCTATGGCTAACTTTAAAGCAACTTGGTCCGGTAAATACCCTTGTCTTTGCGTAGGTGAATGGACTCTGTACCTTGACGGTGTAGATGTCTCTGACGTAATCCCTCAGATTCTCAGAATCTCTCCGATGGGTACCCGCAAGGAGTACGCCGCCGTGAGGGTTGATGAGAACTGTGACGAGACTTACGAACGCTACTGGGATGGCCTTTCGGCCAAAAAGTGGATTCGTAAAAATCTCTACTGGGTTACTAAGATCTGTAAGACCTGGGGTGAAGCCTTTGAGCTTTACCATGCGATCAATGATGCCGATTGGCGCCATTCTTCGTGTGGGGGCTGCCTGTAAGGCAGCCCTTCCTGGTGAATAGACATTCACTTACGATGTAATAAATATAGAATGCTCCGACCATGAGCGGTAGTGCGAGGCCTTGCAGTCATAAGTCAAGGCGAGGCACATTGGTCTGTTTCTTGCGACAGTATCACATGCAAGAATCTGCAGTAAAGGCCAGCAGGATGGCTGGTGACCCGTGGCGCGAAAGGCCAAGAATTTCTGTCTTGGTGGACGCACCGAGACAGGAATTCCTTCTCGGGCGGACGCGTCAGGGAAGAAGGCTATAAGTAGCGGGTGCAGATTGAGGAAGATTTTTGCAGTGTTTTTCCAGCCGAAAAGTAAAATGAGTGGAAAAATCTGAACGATCGCGGTAACTGAACTGGGAGAAATCCCCCGCGAGAGTGTGGACAGGAGTTAACAATGGCCTGTCCTAGAACGATTCAACCATCCTCCGGTAGACTACCGGGGGATTTTTCTTTGGGAACTTTACTTAGCTCGTCTTGGTCGGTGTTTTTACGAATATATTTTTTAGAGAAGAGAAAGAATTGGCGCATAGCGTCGGCTATTTCGGGGGATTCAATGATAGTAGACATACTGTTTTTTTCATAGTTTATGAAAGCAACATTGTCTCCAAAGATGTCAATTTCTACAGGAGAATCATATTCGCCATGTGGTAGGAAAGTACGAGTAAGAAGATAGTTCTTTTCCATGTCCTTATTACTAATCTCATTAGAAAACTCTGAAGCGGTAATATTTTCAGCTTTGATATTGTTTTTCACCCTTGAAGAAACAAATTGTTTGAACCCCTCTTTATCCACAGTGTTGTCGTATCTGCTTCTGACGAAATAAAAAGTTTTTTTAGTCGCTATGATTTTGTCCCAGATTATTTTTATGCCTTCTTTCCCGTAAAATGTTTGTGTGCCAGGTTCGTTTTGATGTTCGTTGTAAAAATTAATTAAACTGGGGAGATTGCTTTCTAAATTGCGGGCTTGGCGGGCCATTTGACGAAGGCGCTTTTCGGCTAAGCTTTCTAGAACGGATGGGTGGTTCGGAATATAGGCTGATATTTTACCGCGATCTTTTTGCGAGATGATGCCTGTTTTTTCGAGCTTTTCAAGAGCAGAGTAAACAGTAGTTCGATTCTCGTCGACACCTTTAGCGATCTCTGATGCGGTCTTTTGCCCATTTTCGATTAGATATAAATAGATTTTTGCCTGTATTTCTGACAGGCCTGCTTGCATTAATATTTCTTTATCCATATTGGCATTATAGCACATAGTTTATAGTTTTGTCGACTCTATTTCGACAAAATTTTTAACTATTACCTCTGTTAATATTGAAAAAAACGTACTAATATTGACAAAATGCAAGTTTTTTGGTACAATGGTTGCAACAATCATGTGGAGATTGCGTGATTGTTGCAGACAACATTAAAAACTTTTTCGTAAAAACAAGCTCAACTTTGGCGAGTTGAGCTGGGCTGAATAAACTCCCTCTTTATTCTCCCAGCTTTGCTCGTCAATTTTGCGGGTGAACATTAAAAAATTGATTAGAGCATGAAGAAAGAAGAAAAGGGCCTTTAAGGTTCCGCCCATCCCAAAAGGGAATGGGTGCCGCTTTTATGGTTATAAGCGCTCTAGCGTGAAGACCACGGTTGGAAGGGACTTCTATATGAAGTACTCTCCTCTTTCCCTCGCCGCTTTGTACGCAATCTTCGCTCTTCGTCCTTCTGAGTTTGAACACTCAGGAAGTCGACAGGACGGACATTACTACAAAGTGTACTTCCCGAACGGCTTCGGCGCTTCGATAATCAAACATTCGGGGTCTTATGGCCGCGAAGATGATTTATTTGAAGTTGCCGTCCTCTTTGAAGGGGACATCTGTTACAGGACTCCTATCACGAATGACGTGGTGGGCTACTTAACAGATGAAGACGTCGCACATATCTGCAGGAGGATCTCTGACCTGGAGCTCTCTGATTTGTGCGAAGAAGATGATGAGTGGTGATAAACACAACTCATCATCTCAGGGAACTTAACCAACAGAGCTAAAACTCGGGGCAAGAGAGCTTGCCTGGCAACAGAAGTGGTTTGGAGAGCCACAATAAAAAACTCCAAAAACCTCCGACCGATAGGCCGGAGGATTTTTTATAGGGATAAACATAAAAACTATTGACATTTTTGATTAAGTGTGCTATAATAATAAAGTTGACCTTTGGTTGACATTGCCTGGCTGCGTATGTAGCTAGAGTACTTTTATAAGGAGGTATTCGTATGAATACCAATAAGTTCGAGATTACAAAAAGAAGCTTTGGAATCAAGAACGGCCCCAGCAGGGACTTGCTCATCGACTCGCTGAAATATGCGTATGACAAAGGCAAGGTTCTCCCGGTAGACTTTTCTATTGCAGTAGGATACACTACTCCTCTTGACGATCCGGGCTGTGCTTTTGTGGCAATGAAAATTGAGTCCTTGACCATTACATCTCTTGAGCATGAAGATGGTTCAGGATACTCCTTTAATCTTGCCGGGTATTGCAGAGCCACTTTGTCTCCTTGGGGAGAAGTTAAACCCTACAAATTTAAGGCCTACTATAATGCAAAAGTCCGAGAAGGCCGTATCGAATTTACCGACTAACACGACAACTACTCCACTTCATTGCGAATCTCCTTCTTTCTCCATGGCCCGAGCCTTAGCGCTCGGGCTTTTTCCTTTTTTAGAGATAAACCTCTATGTTATAATACGGATATGGAAGAAGATACGCGGAATCTTGTGGACGAATACAAAGGAATGGAGAACGAACAAGTTTTTGATGCGCTCTCGAAAAAGCGTAATTCTCTAGAGGTAGCGATTGAAAATGTTTCTCACGATTTTAATGTGGGAACGATCGTGAGGAGCGCGAATAATTTTAACGTCTCTAAAGTACATATTGTGGGTAAGAAGAAGTATAACCGTAGGGGTGCGATGTGTACAGATAAGTATATTGAGATTCTACATTGGGAGAGTTTAGCGGATTTTTTGAAGGATCAGAGAGAAAGGAAACGAGAAATTGTTGCAATTGAGAATAATACAGAGAGGGTTTTGCCTTTATCTCGAGGTAAATTACCAAACAATGCGACTTTGGTGTTTGGAAGTGAGGGTGATGGGATTTCTAGGGAATTATTAGAGGAGGCAGATGAAGTGCTTGAAATTGAGAGCTTTGGATCAACTAGATCGGTGAATGTTGGAGTAGCGGCCGGGATCGCAATGTATGAGTGGGTGAGGAGGAATGTCCTTGGAAGAGCAGGTAAAGAATAAGGCGGTAAATATTGAGAAAAAAGATGAAGACCGCAAGAAGCATCAGTGGTTAAAAATAGGGATTCCGTTTGTCGTTTTGCTTAGTTTTGTGGGGTGGTTAACAGGGTGGCTTAGAGATCAAGCGATGGATGCGACTACTATTTTGTCGATTTCGGCACCGATGCAAAAGCAGGCTGAGACACTATATAAGAGGAATACGTTTGGGAAAAAGTTGGTGGCTTTGACCTTTGATGATGGGCCATTTCCAGCAACAACGAATAGACTATTAGATATTCTGCGCGAAAAAGAAGTTCGGGCGACATTTTTTGAACTAGGAACAATGGCAAGTAGATATCCGGATGTGACAAAAAGAGTATATAACGAGAAACACGAGTTAGCGAGCCATACAATGTCGCATAGACAGCTAAATAAGATTAGCGCTGGCGAAGTAGCGGCTGAAGCTGGACAAGCACGAGATGTGATTAGGAATATAACAGGGGAAGATCCGATGCTAATGCGCCCACCTTATGGGGCGATCAATAGGATTGTAGCGGGGAATGTTGGTGCGCCGATGATTTTATGGACGGTAGACACGGAAGATTGGAGGTCTAAAGATGCTGGATCGGTGCTAGAGCGTGCAAGGTCTGCGGCATTTGATGGGGCGATAATCTTGATGCACGATATTTATGAATCGACCGTGGATGGAGCAGCAATGGTAATTGATGCGCTTAGAGAAGATGGTTACGAGTTCGTGACAGTGAGCGAACTTGCTAAAATGAGAGGTGTAGAGCTAAGAAACGGGGAAGCGTACGGATCTTTCAAACCGTAGGGTGCTTTATAACGCTTGATTTTTTGCAGATAATGGGTTAAAATTGGTGGAGTTGGGGATATAGCTCAGCTGGTTAGAGCGCGTCACTGATAATGACGAGGTCTGTGGTTCAAGTCCACATATCCCCACCAGTTAACAATTTGGGGTAATAGCTCAGTTGATTAGAGCGCTGCCTTTGCAAGGCAGAGGTCCAGGGTTTGAGTCCCTGTTACTCCACCAAATTTGAATATTAAAGCCGGGAATCCGGCGTTTTTTCTGCCTTGCTCTATGTATAATAGCGCTGCGGCAGAAGAAAACGCCTCTTCCCGGCTTTAATATCCAAATTAATGCTTCTGGAAAAGCCCAATCTACCGGCTTTTAATTACGAAATTACAGCAGGAGATAAAAACACCGCAGTGATTGGCTGCGGTGTTTTTTTATGAATGATTTATTCGAACATTGAATCGTCGTATTCAACGTAGCTACCATCAGACAGTACGAATACCGTAGTTATTCCGCCGCCAACTTTATCTTCCTCGAAAAAGCTAATGTAATTAACTACGTCGGTGACAAAACCGTCTATTTTTGCTTTTTTCACAGTGAAGTCTGATTTTCCAAGAGCATTGTCAAGTGATAGATATTCTACACTGCCATTTTCTAATATAAACCCTATACTATCACCACTTGCATCTTGGCCTCTTTCGATTTCAACAGCTTTGTAAATCTTTCCGGAGAGCCCATTGATGTTGCAATTCGATTGTCGGGTGACGTCCCCGCCGATTTCAACGAGGCAAGAGTTGATTTCTCCATTTTCAATAGATATGGATATGCTTGAAGGCTCATAGTTTTCTGGAAGATATATTTGGTTTGATTTTAATTGAAGACGGTAATGCCTTGGGCTAGTAGCAGAGATAATAGGGTTAGATTTTTTAACATTAGTGTCAGTGATGGTGACGGTTGTGGTGCCGTCTGCGGTTGTAATTTCTGGGGTTTCTAGAGTAGTGGTTGTGCCATCGGCGTTTTTGATTTGGACCTTTAGGTCGGAAGCCTTATCGTCTTTCTTTTGGCTTTGCATCATGCCAAAGACACCGAAACCGATGCCACAGAGGGCAATGATTGCCATTAATGCGGTGGCGATTTTTAAGCCTTTGCCACTCTTTTGTTGTGGGGCCCCGCCCATGTCCATTTGGGGCATAGCGGTAGTCATATCTTGTTCCATTTTACCTCCTTTATAACAAAATACTTATGACTATTATAGCAGAAAAGGGTATAGGAAAGACAAAAAGTGCCCGAATTGGGCACTTTTTATAACTTCTAGAAGTTATCCGGTATTTTGAGTAACCTCGCAGTTTTGTTTACTCAAAATATACCTCTATAATATATCACAGAATGCATAATGTCAATGCTTTTTCTATACATATTATAACATATTTTTTAGCAAAAACGTATTGACAAAGCAAAAGTAGTATGCTATAATGTTTGTAACACTCTAAAAAAGGGTGGTGTTTAGTAATGATTAATAACTGGTGGGCAGAAAGTGAGTTTCAGAATGGCTGGAACCAAAGCTGGTGGCTTAAAAGCTGCTGCTACCAACAAATCCAAATACGGCAAAGAATTTTATGCTCGTATTGGTCAAAAAGGTGGCCGCAATGGTCATACTGGTGGTTTTGCCGCTAACCCTGCTCTTGCTAAGATTGCTGGTGCTAAGGGTGGTCGCATCTCCCGTCGTGGCCCTGCTAAAAAAGCTGCTTAATTAGATAAGAATTGAAAAATAACCCCGTTTTGGGGTTATTTTTTGATGTATAATGGGGAAAAAGGAGGAGTTATGAATTTTAATGATTATCAAGTGGCGGCGGCAAAATATGATACTTTTAAGGACATAAAACCGGAGGTAAGCGATCCAGGTGTAATAGAGAAAGTATTGGGTTTGGCGGGTGAAACTGGAGAGGCGTGCGAAAAGTTTAAAAAGATTTTGCGCGATAAGGGCGGAAAGCTATCTCCAGAGGACAAAAAAGAGGTAGTAAAAGAACTTGGCGATGTTTTGTGGTATCTAGCGTCAATCTCAAGATGTATGGGAGTGGAGTTTCAAGAGGTGGCAGAGATGAACCTCGATAAACTACAGAGTAGGTTGGAAAGAAATAAAATTCACGGAGCAGGGGATAATCGCTAGAGGTCACAATGGGGACAATGATAGGCTCCGTCTGGGGTTTGATAACGGTTGAGGCCACATTTTTTACAGAGAGATTTTTGATGGAGCCAGTTGCGATAGGAGTCTAGTTCTTCTTCGGACAGGGAAGAATCAAACTTTACACCAAATTTTTGACATAATTCTTTGGTCTTTTCCCAAGCGGCAACTTCCATTTTGATGCGTTCCACATCTGTTTTAAAGGAAAAATGGCCGAGTTCGGCGTGGGCAAGCTCGTGCAGGGCGAAAAATTCGAAATTCGGAGTGTTTTCGGGGCCAAAATAGATGGTTTTTGGGGGGCGAAACATGAATTTTTTACCGAAATGGATATGGTAATTTGGGTATAATTCCTCTAGTTTTTTGAGAAATTTAGTGGGTTTTGGCATAGAGATATCCGCCGTGAATTACTGACTCTTTAGGATATTTTGCAGGGACAAGCTTTGGAAGTTTTTTGAATGATTTTTTAAGTTCTTTCTTCAAAGGCTTTTCGAAATCTTTAAAAAGCATGCCGATTGGACCACCAATAATAATGACTTTTGGATTGATATTTTTAATGATACCAGTGAGACCGAGTGACATACGTTTGGCGATATCGAGAAACGCCTCCGCGCCTTTAACATCAGTGGCCTGGCAACCATAAGTGGCGCCAATGGCGTTAGCGGAAGCGATATCTTCCCATTCTAAGAGTTGGCCGTTGAAAGTGTATTTTTGATGACCAGGCTCAAAAGAAGAGGATTCTGGCAAGAGTTTGCCATTTTTCGCAATGCCACCGCCGATGCCTGTACTGAAGGTAAGATAGATAGTTTTTTTGTGGTAGCGATGTGCCTCATAAATTGTGGCGAGATCGGCATCATTGACGAAAAATATGGGGGCGGAGTTGAATAAATTTTTTATTGGATCAAAAAAGCTAAGGTGTTGGTTCTCCCAATTTAGGTTGCCGAGTTTGAAAGTGGTGCCAGAGATTTTTCCGGGTAGAGCTATGACAATTTTTTCAATGGAATAGGCCTTAAAGTCTTGAAGACCCTGTAGCAAGTCAGAGAGGAATGTGCTCTGTTTTTTGTTAGTGAAGAATTTGAAACTTTTGATTTTTTGACCGCGTTTGTTAAACACGGCAATGAGAGTTTTTGTACCTCCGATATCGATAGCTAGAAACATATTTTTATTATAGCATCTGCAAGGTAAATAATTGAGTTTTTTAAACCTTTTTGTTATTATTAGAATAATATAAGCATAAACGGGAACAAAACAATGGAGGATGGGCAAAATAATAACGACTCGTCGGATGAGGTGAAAGTGCGAGTTGGTGATAACACAGATGACAATATGGCTTCTGATGTGGAAGATCTTCAATCAGAAGAAGAGGAGCTAGAAAGGCTTTCGGCTGAAGTGTCATCAGATTTTAATGATAATGCACAAAATGAAACGAAGGATGTTCCAGTAGAAGAACCTAAAATACTGAATACGACTGTAGATAATTCATATAGCGAAAGAGGCCATGTTTATAAAAATAGGGCTTTTTATGCGTTTAGATATGTTATTATGCTTCTGACTGGCGGTAGTTTTATTGCATCTCTTATTTCTATTCTTTCGATAACGATTTCTAAGTGGGTAGACAAAGATTTTAGTGTACCTTATTGGGCTGGACCGTTTTATGCCAATATGGTAACAGTGGTAGTTATTTTGGGGCTTATTCACTTATTTATTTCGCTTACGGTGGGTGCAAATTGGAAACCAGAAGATGGCGAAAAGAGACGTTACCCAGCTGTATTATCGGTGATTTATAGTGTGGCTTTGGGTGTGTCCGCCATAACATATCTTGTACTATTCTTGGGTACTCTGTTTGGCTCAATGATAGACCTCAATGATGCCAAAAATAAAGATATACTTGAACAATTTCTGATCAGTTTAACGGCAATTGCCATTCTGAGCTTTGCGCTTGCTTACAAGTTAGATCTGTTCAAGAGGATGCAGAAGGCTATTTATGTGCTTGTGATGGGGGCGGTTGCGGTAGCTGGAGTGACATTGTTCATGGTATTTCCAGCAAAGGAAGTTAGGGAAGCGGTACATGATGATAATGTGGCTAGTGATCTCACGACTATAGAATTGGCAATAGGCGAGTATTATAAAAAAGAAGATAATTTGCCAGCAGATTTGAACGATCTAACGATCACTTCTGAGAAGAACAATAATAAGCCATATCTTGATAAGGACAATTTGAACTATGGAATAAAAGGATATGAATATACGATAACTAGTAGCGGAAGCGGTGGGCGAAGGTATTATTATTCGTCTCCGCAGTATCAGGTTTGTGCTGAATTCAAAACTAATACAATTGATGATGACGATAGGTCTCCGTATTATTCATATGGAAGTTATGGCTACAGATATCATGAAAGTGGAAGATATTGTTTTGATAGAAGTGTGAATGGAAGAAGTGTCATCTATGATGATTACGACTATTATAATTCTGGTTCTAATAATTATTATAAAGATGAGGATGAGGAAGGGGGAGAAGATGATATCACCGCAAGCATTAGGGATGCTTTAGACGATTTTAATGCCAGTAGTGATGGTAGTTGTACGGAAGTTGAAATTACCAAGGATGGAGTTAAGTGTTCAGATGACGATAATAACGATGAAGACGAATACAATTGGTCGTGGCTTGATGATGATGAAGAAACGAATGAATAGATTATAAAAACCAAACCTGGATGGGTAGCTTCTGCTACCCATCTTTACTTTTTCGCTTATTTTTGGTAGAATTAAGGGATATTGGGCCCGTTCAAAAGGGTAGAGGGGTGCTTTTTTGAACGGGTCTAAGGAAGGAAAAATAATATAATGGCTAAAGATGCCAAAAAAATAACAATGGATGAATTGTTGGAAGCTTCCAGCGATTCTGTTAAAAAAGCGATTGCTGGGGATACTGTACAGGGTACGGTGTTGTCAGTAAAAAAACACGAAATCTTAATTGATCTTGGAGCACAAGGTGTTGGCCTAGTTCCTCGTCGTGAGGCTTCGTTTGCAAAAAATCTAAAGGTCGGGGATGAGGTTTCTGCATCAGTAATCGATCCAGAGATGGATGATGGCTATGTGCTACTATCTCTACGCAAAGCAGTCAAGGATAAAGGCTGGGACGAAATTCAAGCCAAACTTGATAACGCCGAGATTGTCAGCGTGGTACCATTCGATGCTAACAGAGGTGGTTTATTGGTAGAATACGAAGGTATTCGTGGGTTCCTACCTGTTTCACAACTTTCTGCAGAGCATTATCCAAGAGTTGGTTCTGCCGACAAAGACGAGATTTTGCAAAGATTGAACTCCCTAGTTGGAAAATCTATCAAAGTTCGTATTCTTGACGCAATCAAGAAAGAAAACAAGCTTATCTTCTCTGAGAAGGAAGCTGTTAAAGATGGTCTTGCTGCTAGATTCGCCGAACTCAACATCGGTGACACCGTAAAAGGTGTAGTTACTGGCGTAGTAGACTTTGGTGTATTCGTAAACGTAGACGGTATCGAAGGTTTGATCCACATTTCCGAGATTTCTTGGGAACGTGTAAATAGCCCATCTGATTACGTTAAGGTTGGCGATACGATCGAGGCCAAGATTATCGCTATCGACAAAGAACGCTTGTCTCTTTCGATGAAGCAACTCGTGGAAGATCCATGGCTATCAGAGGTAGAAAATCTTAAGAAAGGTTCAAAAGTTGAGGGAACGATTACTCGTATTACTCCATTTGGTGCTTTTGTGCAGATTTCTCCAGCTGTTGAAGCTTTGATGCACGTATCTGAGCTTGGCGAAGGTAGCGATGTTGATCCAGAGAAAGTGTTTACCTTGAACGAACGCAAAGAGTTTAAGGTGCTCGACATCGACAAAGAAGGTCGCAAGATTTCTCTATCTATCGTTGATAAAAAAGCTAAGAAATAAGCTTTAAACAAAAAACGGCCTTTAGGGGCCGTTTTTTTGGTGGGTGTATAATTGGGGTATGGAAGATAAAAGATTTAAAAAGCACGGGGTTTATAGGCATTTTAAGGGCGGAATGTATATTCTTGAAGATGTGGCGTTTCATAGTGAGACAGAAGAGAAAATGGTAGTCTACCGAGCGCTTTATGGTGAGGGGAAGGTGTGGTGTCGGCCTTATTATATGTTTTTTGCGGAGGTTGACCATGAAAAATACCCTGAAGTAAAGCAAAAATATCGGTTTGAGCTGATAGATCTAGAGGATAAGACGTAAGAATTCTCTTTATTTGTGAAATTTTTGTGATATAATTAGAGAACAATCCCGGGTAGCTCAATGGTGGAGCAAGAAGCTGTTAACTTCGAGGTTGCCGGTTCGAGCCCGGCCCCGGGAGCCAGAGAAATGGCCTTTGAGGGCCTTTTTTGTTGGCACATTAGGGGAAAATGTGGTAAAATAGGAGGAACTTGTTTTTTTGATATTATTTTTAACAGAAAGGAGCAAAATGGAAGAAAAAACGATACAGCTTGCTGGTTCTATCACTGTTGATGAACTTTCCAAAGCATTGGGCCTTTCTGTAACTGAATTAATCGGCACACTCTTTAAAAATGGAATTGTGGCTACGATTAATCAGAGATTAGATTTTGAAACCGCTTCAATCATTATCGACGAGCTTGGTCTTAAAAATGTGAAGTTAGAGCGCAAGAATACCGCTACTAAAACTACAGAAGGATTCAGACACGAGTTGTCTGATAAAGCCATCTCTCGTCCACCAGTGGTGGCAGTGATGGGCCATGTTGACCATGGTAAAACTACGCTTCTTGATACACTTCTCCATAAGAAAACCGTAGAAGGTGAGGCTGGTGGCATTACACAGCATATTTCGGCTTATCAGCTTGAGCATAATGATCGCATGATCACCTTTCTTGATACCCCTGGGCATGAGGCTTTTGCGGCGATTCGTCAGCACGGTGCAATGCTTACCGACATCGTAGTAATTGTGGTGGCGGCAGATGATGGCGTAAAACCACAGACCGTAGAAGCTATTAAGTTTGCTCAGAGCGCGAATGCTAAGATTATTGTGGCAATTAACAAGATCGACCGCGAAGGGGCAGATATCCCAAGAACGATGGCAGATTTGGCCCAACATGGCCTTCAGCCAGAAGAATGGGGCGGCGATATTGTGATGGTGCCAATTTCGGCTAAAAGAGGTGATAACCTCGAAAAATTACTTGATATGATATTGCTCACGGCTGATATCGAGGAGCTCAAAGCCGATATAGATATCCCAGCAGAAGGATTGGTGATTGAATCTCATATGGAAGTGGGGAAGGGTTCGGTCGTAAATCTTTTGGTGACTGGCGGCGAACTAAAAACCGGTGACTTTATCGTAGCTGGTTCTAGTTTTGGTAAAATCCGCACGATGTTGGATTTTAGAGGTAAACCAAAGGGTAAAGCTACTCCATCTACCCCTGTTACGGTCACTGGCTTTAAGGAACTTCCAAACTTTGGCGATCGATTTGTAGAGGTCAAAGATGAGAAAACAGCTCGCAAAATGGCACTTCTTAATGCTCAAAATCAAGCCAATGAGCTTGCTTCGGCCAATGTCACCTCTAATGACCTTCTTAGAATGATGAATACAGTTGATAATACTAAGATGTTTAATGTGATTATTAAAGGCGACGTGCTTGGTTCAGTAACGAGCGTAGTAGATTCTCTTAAGATGATTGATACTAAGGGAGAAGTTACGCTTAATATTGTGGCGACTGGCGTAGGCGATGTAACAGAGAACGATGTTTATATGGCAGTGGGTGAGAACACTGTGATTTATGGTTTTAATGTGACAGTGCCAACGAACATCTCTAAGATGGCGGCAAGGGATGGAGTCTCGATTCGTACTTATAAAGTGATTTATGAGCTCCTTGATGACGCAAAACATTCTATGGAAGATTTGCTTGACGCAGAGGTAGTAGAGGAAGATATGGGCGAAATGAAGATAATGGGCGTGTTTAGAACAGAGAAGAGTTCGATTATTGCTGGTGGTGAAGTTTTGAAAGGCAAAGTTGAAGCCAAGATGCTTGGGCGCGTGGTGCGTGACAAGCAATATATCGGCGAAGTTGAAGTTGAAAGTGTCCAAAAAGAAAAGATTGATGTAAAAGAGCTGGTTGAAGGCGAAATTGGTGGTTTGGCCCTTAAAACTACCAAGAAAATTACGATGGAAATCGGAGATAGAATTAAATTCTTTGTGAGAGAATTGAAAAAGAAAACGCTTTAAGTTAAAATAAAGAAAAATGGGAGGTAAAAATGCAGTTTGATGAACAATTTTTAAGCGATATTGGGCTAGATGATATGCCTGAAGAACAGAAAAAGGCTTTTTTGGATTACGCCCAAGAAGAGCTGGAGGTGAGAATTGGCGAAAAGATTAGTGAGGGTATGACCGAGGAACAGCTTAATGAGTTTGATGCTATAGAGGATCAAGAACTGGCAGTTCAGTGGTTAGATGCTAATAGGCCAGATTATAAAGAAGTAGTGGCAAGAGTAGTGGAAGATTTTAAAAACGAAATTGCTTCTAATAAAGATCAAATTGCGGCTTAACAAAATAATAACCCTTCAGGGTTATTTTTTGTAACCATTAAGAAAGGATTTTGCATCCATAGGTTTTTTGCCTTCTGGTTGGACGCGATCAATGGCGATAGTTTGGCCATCTTTACACTTTAGTGGTAGTACTGCGGTCTCACCCTGCTTTAATATATGAGCTTCTAAAATGATGCAATTTTGGCCATAAAAGGGGTATTTTGGTTTTGGAAAGCCTTGATAGGCAACAATTTTACGAAGTGTTTCTTCGGCTGTATCTGAATCTGGGGTGAGATTCGACATTGATTTATCAAGTTTTTGGGTGAAAGTTGCGTTTGCTTCATCTTGATTGATTGGGATAGGGAGATGGGTGAGATTTTCTGCAAGCCAATTAGCGCCCGTTTCGGAGAGATTTTGATAGATTAAATCTTTATTTAAGGGGAGATTTGATAGAGTGGCTTGATAATAAATTGGGCCAGCATCCATAGACTTTACGAGTTTCATAATAGAGACGGAAAATTCATTATCTCCGCTCAAAATGGCGGTTTCAATTGGGGAAGCTCCGCGATATTTAGGAAGGAGGGAAGGGTGGATATTCAAAATACCTTCAGGCTCAAAGAGGTTTAGAACATCTTCTTTAATGATTACACCAAAGGAGGCAAGGACACCATGAGCTTTAGGATGTGTTTTTTTGAGGTTTTTTACGGTTTCAAGGTCGGCTTTTTCTCGGGCGTGAAAAATAATTTGGCATTGTTGCTCTAGGATATTCTTAGCGTAGTCGGCGAGAGGACCGTTGCCGAAAAAGATAATTTTTTCTTTATTCATCAGGGAAAAGCTTCTTATTGTTTTTAATTTCTTTATCGTAGTCTACTGGGTCCAAGTCACCTTTGTCGTTCATCTTGAAGAAGGCATCTTTTTGATCTTTGATGTGGTCGATGAAAAGAATGCCATCTAGATGGTCTATTTCGTGAAGGAGGACGCGGGCGAGGGAGGCATCGGCTTTAATACGGACTTCGGTGCCATCTTCAAGCATGGCTTTTATGCGGGCTTTAGTAGGGCGGGGAACTTTGCCATAGAGAAAAGGAACAGAGAGGCAACCCTCGTAGTCGACTTCAATTTTACCTTCGGTCTTAATTACCTCTGGATCGATTAAAGCGGTAAAATTAGAGTTTTTCTTGTTCTCCATGTCGTCGCGAATAATGATAATACGTTTATTAATCCCTAGTTGAGGAGCGGCCATAGCAGCAGAAAGCTCGTATGGGTGTTTTTCTTCCCAGGCAAGAGAAGCTTTAACCATTTCAGCAATAATTTCCTGGTCTTCTTCGGTTACGAATTTAACTTTTTTGGATTTTGTCCTCAGTCTTGGATCTGGAGTGGTAATAATTTTCATAGGCTAATTATAACATAAACTGATTAACAGGGAAAGCATAAGGGTTTGTTGACAGGTTAGTAAAAATAGCATAAGCTTAAGGAAAATAAGGAAAGGATCTAGATGAAATACTTATTGATGGCAGTTTACGGAGTGATTGCGATAATATTTTTCGGCTCTGCGTTATCTTTGTGTATGAAAAGAAAGAAAAAGACAGACAGTATCATATATAGAGCGTATGATAAAAAGGTCAAAAAATCTGTGCCGCCGATAGTGGTGTTTACTAATATTTTGTTTGGGCTTTGCATGGTCTCCTTTTTTATTGCGTCGGCTTATTATCCACAAAACATTTCAACTACACTTTATATTATTTCAGCGTACGCACTTCTAGCTCCGGTGGCAGTAATGCTTATCACTTGGATTTGGATGCAGTTTCATAAGAAGAAATAGCTATAGGATAGATATTGGATCGAGAGAAATGCTGGCTAGATTTTTGTCGATTTTTTCGAGAGCGGAAAGAAGGGCTTTTCTAGAGGTGGATTTGACGATTAGTTGCCAAATGTAGCCGTTGCTTGTACGCTCGTGAAAGGCAGGAGTTGGCAGGGAAACAAAGACGCCAGGGGTTTTTGAGAGTTTGCTGCGAATATTTTTGATATGCTTGACTGCAGTGGCCTCAGTTTTGGCGGTTGAAGTGATTTTGGCGAGATAAACAAAGGGTGGGAAGTGTTGTTTTTTGAGTTTAGCGACTTCATAGTTATAAAAACCGGAATAGTCACTCTTGATAGCGGTAGTAATGGCGGGATGATCTGGTTGATAGGTTTGAACTATGGCGTGAGCTTTGTCGGAATGGCCACGTCCAATGCGGCCGATAACCTGAGTAAGAAGCTCAAAAGTACGTTCCTCGGCGGAATAATCAGGGAGAGAAAGGCCGGCGTCGGCCTGGATAACACCGACGGTGGCGAGATTCGGGAGGTCGAGACCCTTGGCGAGAGTTTGAGTTCCAATGATAATGTCGATTTTGCCGGATTTTACCTCTGTGTATAAGGAATCTAGACTGTTTGTTTTGTTGTTATCGCCATCAAAACGGGCGATTTTGGCGGTTTTGAAGAGTTTTTTAAGCTCTGATTCCAAGAGTTTTGTACCGAAGCCCTTGTGAATTATATCTGGATGATGACATTCTGGGCAGCTGGTAGGGACAGGGGATTGATGTCCGCAGGTGTGGCAAAATAGAAGGTATTTGTCGGCGTGGAGCGTAAGAGGTAAATAACAGTTTGGGCAGAGTGCTTGCCAGCCGCATTTGGCACAGATGGTAAGAGGTGCCGAGCCGCGGCGATTATGAAAGATTAGAGTTTGTTTGTGGTTTGCAAGGTTTTCTTCGATAGAATGGATAAGAGAATTAGAAAAATAGCGATTTTTGGTGAAATTATCACGTTTTTTAAAATCGATGATTTCGACTTTTGGCGGAGTGGTTTTTTTGGCTTTTTCAGTGAGGGTGACTAGAGAATTTTTAGATTTTGCGAGGTAATAATCTTGGGCGAGAGGAGTAGCGGTGCCAAGGACGCAGGAGATTTTTTCGGATTTAGCGATAAAACTGGCGAGACGAAGAGCGGAATACTTAGGTGCGTTCTCTTGGTAAAAGGCAGATTCGTGGGCTTCATCAATAATAATAAGGCCGAGGTTCTTAAGAGGGGCAAAGAGGGCAGAACGGGGGCCAACGACAATGCGTGGTTCGCTAGAGTTTAGGATTTCGTCCCAGATTTGATGACGCTCGGATTCGGTTTTTTTAGAGTGAATAAGGGTAACGTTAGTGCCGAAGGTTTCTTCAAAAACTTGGACGAGCTGGGAGGTGAGGGCGATTTCGGGCACTAAAAGGATGGTGGATTTACCCTTTTTAAGGCATTCTAAGGCCATCTGGAGGTAGATGTTGGTTTTACCACTACCGGTAACCCCATGAAGTAGTTTGGTGGCTTCCTGAATGCTCTCAAGGGCTTCTAGGGCCTGTTTTTGGGCGGGGTTAAGGGGGATAATTGGCAATTTTTGGGTTAATTTTGGCTTTTTAATTAGTTTTTTACGACGCGATTTTAAAACTCCCTTAGGGATTAAAAGCGTTGCTACGACTGGCAGAGGAATTAGATAATACTTAGAAAGCCAGAGAGCTGCTTTCAAAAGATGATTTGGTAGAGGTGTTTCGTAAAGAATTTTTGAAATAGGCTTGGTTTTAAAAGCGGGTTTTTGAGTTTTTTTCACAACAATGCCGACGATTTCGTTTTTGCCCAGAGGAACAACAACGATTTGGCCAGGCAAAAGTTCCACCTCTGAAGAATAGGTAAGAACGCCAGAATCTTGGCGGAAAATTTTGGTTGGTATGACCTCATAAAACATGTGTAATTAGTATAGCATTAGAGAATAAAATAAAAAAATGTTGTTGAAATTACATGTTTTTCGCGTATAATAGAGAGAGTAAAAAGGAGAGGTAACTAAATGCTAGATGTTTTCATCACGTCGAGGGTCAGAAGGAAGATTTTGGTGGTTTTTGCGAAGTACCCAGATTTTAAAACTCACGTTAGGGCACTTTCTAAATTGATTAAAGAAGATCCAGGTAACATCCAGAGAGAGTTGCATAGATTGGAAAAAGGCAAGTTTTTGATTGTAACTAAAAAAGGGAACACTAAGATTTATCAAACAAACAAGCAGTTCCCTATCTTAAAAGAGCTGCAAAGCATGGTAATTAAAAGCCAGCAACTATCAAATAACAAACCTAGCAAAACTATTGGATAATGACAAAACTTTTTAAGAAACTGCTTGAAAAACGGGGTATTTCTGATGCATTTTTGCATCCGAATTACGAGGAGTGTGCGGATCCGTTTTTGCTGCCAGATATGAAACAGGCGGTGGCGCGAGTTAAAAAGGCGATTAAGGATAAAGAGAAGATTTTGGTCTATGGGGATTATGATGCGGATGGTGTGACGGCTTCGGTGGTGATGAAAGAGGCTTTAGAGATGGCAGGGGCGTCTAATGTGGCGGTGATGCTGCCGAACCGATTTAAGGATGGGTATGGAATGAATGATAAGGTAGTGGAGCGAGTAAAGAAAGACAAGATTGATCTAGTTGTGACGGTGGACTGCGGTAGTGGCAACGCGGAAATTATAGAGAAATTAAGGGATATTTCGGTGGACGTGATTGTGAGCGATCATCACGAGTGCCCGGAGGAGTTGCCAAAGGCGGTGGCGGTGGTTAATCCTAAGCGTAAGGATATGGATATTTTGGCGGAGTTGAAAGATTTGGCAGGCGTAGGAGTGGCATTTAAGATTGCGCAGGCAATGCAAAAAGAAGGAATGTTTGTGATTGGGCAGGAAAAATGGTTGCTCGATCTCGTGCTGATTGGGACGATTTGTGATAACATGCCGATGACTTTAGAAAACAGGCGCCTCTGTTATTATGGGATGATAGTACTAAAAAAGACGAGACGTGTGGGGCTTAGGGAGTTGATGCGCTTTGCGGGGGTGAAAACGATAAATACTGATAGTATTGGGTTTCAGATTGGGCCAAGGATTAATGCTACGGGAAGAATTAAGAGTGCGGAGCTTGCGCTGGAACTATTTTTGACAGATTCGGCACCAGAGGCGGTGAAAATTGCAGAGAAGATGGAGGTGCTAAATCTAGAGCGCAAACAGATGCAGAATGCGGCATTGCGAGAAATAAGAGAGGAAGGAGTAGGTAAAGAGCACGTGATTGTAGTGTCTGGTAATTGGCACGAAGGTGTACTTGGGATTATTGCAGGGAAGTTGACAGAGGAATATAAGCGCCCGAGCTTTGCTTTTACTAAATTTGATGATGTTTATAAGGGGTCGGGAAGAAGTTTTGGTGAGTTTAATTTAGCACAAGCATTATGCGAGTGCCAAAATACGATATCGACGGGTGGAGGCCATGCTGGCGCTTGCGGCGTGAAAGTGCCAATTTCGCAGTTTGAGAACTTTAAAACAGAGTTAAATAAGTACTATGATAGTCTGAGATTAGAGAATCAGGAGCGATTTTTGAGCGCAAAAGAAGACCTCATAGTCCATGATTTGAGCGATTTTGAGCTAGAACTAATAGATGAAATGGAGCAGCTTGAGCCATTTGGCGACAAAAATGAAGAACCAGTATTTAAACTTTTAAATGTCGAGGTGAGGGAGCTAAGGAAAATGGGGAAGAATGGTGAGCACCTCTGCCTTTTGGTGAGCGATAAGCAGAATAATAAGATGAAGTTGGTGGCGTTTTATGCGCCAGAAAAATGGTTTGAGATTTCTGAAGAGGATTACGTTGATGTTTTGGTGAAATTAATTGAAAATGAATGGAACGGGATTAAGACGCTTGAGGGGCGAATCGAAAAAATAACTCTTGCAGAGAGCGAGCTTATCTGATATAATGTGGAGCAGTATGGCAATAAAAGTTACTAGAAAAGATCAGAACGAAGCGAACGAAAACATTATTCGTCGTTTTAATCGTAAGGTTTTGCAGAGTGGTGTGATGCCCCTCAAGAAATCGCAAATGCGTTTTTCGAAGCCAATTTCAAAGCGAGAGCGCCGCAATAAGGCAATTTTGCGTGAAGCGCGCAAGGCTGAAAAAACTGAGCGCATGAAACTTGGACTAAAGTAAATGCATTTTAAAAAGTCCTACTTAAATAGTCAGGACTTTTTTGATATACTGAAGGTGAAAGGACAAAAGTGATTATATTATTTGGTTTAGCAGGCTCTGGTAAAAGTACACAGGGTAAGATATTAGCGGAAAAGTACGGTTGGCGTTGGCTGTCGGTGGGGCAAGTACTGCGCGACACGGGGGAATTTGACGCAACTTTGCAGACTGGCGAGCTGGTCGATGATGACGTGGTGATTAGACTAATGACAGGAAAGATTCTGGAAGCTGAGAGCGAAGGGAAGGACGTGATTCTAGACGGATACCCACGCGATGCATATCAAGCCGAATGGTTGGTGAAAAATATGGCCGATAGAATCAACGGCGCGATTATTTTGGATGTGCCAAAGGACGAGCTGCTCACGCGTATTGAAAAACGTGGTCGAAGCGACGATACGACGGAAGCTTTGGCGAAACGTTTTGCGATTGTTGAACAAAATATTTATACAATGATTGGGCTTCTAGAGGGGAAAGACATAAAAGTTGTGAGAGTTAACGGTGTTGGGACCTTCGACGAAGTGACAGAAAGATTGTCTACAGAAATTGAAAAAATAATGTTCAAGGACGGAGAAAAAAATGGATCAAACTAAAATTAAGGCCATGCGTGAAGGCGGGCAGATACTTGGAAAGCTACTTCTAGATCTCAAAAATTATGTGAAACCGGGCATGAGCGAAAAAGAAATTGATGCTTGGGTTAGAAAAGAGATTATAGCGCGTGGAGCGGGTGTGGCTTATGATATGCTCGACGAGAAGTTTCCGGGTGCAATCTGTATCTCGGTGAATGATGAGTTAGTGCATGGGGCGCCAACCGATTATGTTCTTGAAGAAGGTGATAAGGTTTCGTTTGATCTTGATATCTTTTATAAGGGGTATTTTACGGATTCGGCCTTTACGATGATTGTCGGAGAGAAAGGCTCTCCAGCGGTAAAAAAGATGATTTCGGTAACAGAATCGGCGATGTGGGCCGGGATCGACTTGGTGCGCGAAGGTGTGCATCTCGGTGATATTGGCTATGCGATTGAGAAGGTTTTGAAGGCTGGGAATCTTGGCGTGATTGAGAACTATATTGGGCATGGAATTGGCAAAACAATGCACGAAGAGCCAGAGGTACCAAATTACGGCAAAAGAGGGCACGGATATGTGCTCAAGGCTGGTGATATGATCTGTATTGAACCAATGTCGTCTCTTGGGAAGCCGGCTAATTACGTAGATAGGGAAAACGGGTGGACTGTAAAGATGAAAGATGGCTCGATTGGCTGTCATTGTGAACATACGGTGTTGGTTTTGCCGGACGGACACGAAGTTTTGACCTTGCCAAAATAATATTTATGCTATAATAAGCTTATGGATGAAATTTCTCGATACGCCGTAGGCTTGGACGTAGGAACAGAAAATGTGAGAGCGGTTCTTGCCAGCGTTAATAAAGAAGGCAAGATATCAGTTATAGGTTACAACGAGGAAAAAAACTCGGGTATGAGAAAAGGGGTGGTGATAAACTCCGTTGGGCCGTCCGAAGCTATCAATAAGATGCTGGGTGAAGTAGAACGCATGAGTGGCGTAGAGGTAAAAAACGCTTTTATATCCATTAACGGTGCGCATATTCTTTCTACCAAAACAGAAGGAATGATTGCTGTTGGAACAGTTGAGCATGAAATAAATGAAGAAGATCTTGATAGGGTAAGAGACGTAGCGGTGATTGGTAGGATTCCTGTCAATCGAGATGTTTTGGATGTGGTTCCACTAAGCTATGCGATAGATGGGCAAGATGGAATTAAAAACCCAGTAGGGATGAACGGTGCTCGTTTGGAGATGAAAGCTAATGTTATTTCAGCTCTTTCTCCAAACTGTGAATTATTAAGAAAAGCAGCAGAACAAGCTGATGTAGCAGCACTTGGAATGATACCGACCGCTGTAGCTGCAGCAAAGGCAGTACTAAACGAAAAACAATTAGAAAATGGAGTAGCAGTGGTTGATCTTGGCGCCGCAACTACATCAATTGCGGTTTTTGAAGAAGGTGAACTACAATATACAGGAGTGGTTCCGATTGGCTCAAATAATATTACTAATGATTTGGCTATTATGCTCGGCATAGATACAGAGGTGGCGGAAGAAATAAAGTGTAGATTCGTAACAGGCAGCTTTACGGGAGAAAAGAATATTGTTTTGAAACGGGGTAGAGAAGAATTTACCTTTAAGAGAGATCTCGTGAACGAGGTCGTAAAGGCAAGACTTGATGAGATTTTTGAGCGAGTACGCAAAGAACTAAAAAATGCTCACTATGATAGAAAGTTACCAGAGGGAATTGTGCTTGTTGGTGGTGGAGCTAAAATGCGAGACATTGAGGTGTACGCAAGGGAAGCGATGGAAGCATCAGTAAAGATAGGTGTACCTAAAGGGCTTGGTGGCGTAGCTGACTCAATTGAAAAACCAGAATATACCACAGCGGTTGGACTTATGTTGATGGCGGCAAATGATAACGGCATATTAGTGAACAAAAAAAGTAAGAAGAAAAAAGCAAAATCTGGCGGCGGATTTTTGAAGAAATTTTTGAAGAAATTTTGATTAAATTTTTTAATCTGTGGTATACTTGTATTAATTAAGTGAGGAAAAAATATGCCCGAAATTAAACCAACAGAGGTGGAAAGTAAAGCAAGTATTAAAGTAGTGGGTGTTGGTGGCGCAGGTGGATCTGCCGTCGACCGCATGAAAGACGTTGGTCTTTCCGGCGTTGAATTTATTGCGATTAACACTGATGCGCAGGCACTTCATCATTCTACAGCCGATGTAAAAGTCCATATTGGTAAAGGTCTTGGTGCTGGTGGTGATCCAGAAAAGGGTCGCGAAGCAGCAGAAGAAAGCCGTGAAGAAATTGGTAGAGCACTTGATGGTGCCGATATGGCATTTATCACACTTGGTGCAGGTGGCGGTACTGGTTCTGGTGCTGGCCCACTCGTGGCGGCCGAAGCTAAAGCTCGTGATATTTTGACTGTTGGTGTTGCTACAAAGCCATTTACTTTTGAGGGTGCGAAAAGGAAAGAAAATGCAGATAAGGCAATTGACAAATTAGCACGTGAAGTTGATGCTCTTATTACTATCCCGAACGACAGATTACTTCAGACAATCGATCCTCGTACTCCACTTCTTGAAACTTTCAAGATTGCTGATGATGTGCTTCGCCAAGGTGTTCAGGGTATTTCTGAGCTAATCACCGAACACTCATTAATTAACCTAGACTTTGCCGATGTTAAAGCTATTATGAAGAACGCGGGTTCGGCTTTGATGGGCATTGGGCGTGCGTCTGGTGAAAACAGAGCCGTTATTGCTGCACAACAAGCAATTGAATCACCATTAATTGAAGTCAAAATTGAAGGCGCAAGGGGCGTACTGTTCTCTGTAGCTGGTGGCTACGATATGTCTATGTCTGAGATTCAGGATGCTGCAGAAGTTATCACTGGTGCGGTTTCTCCAGAAGCAAACATCATCTTTGGTGCTGCAATTAGGCCAGAGCTCGAAGACGAGATTGTGATTACCGTTGTGGCAACTGGTTTTGATTCGGAATACTATAGAAATCTAGAAAGCGCCAATAATGAAGCCGAGAGTGTTTCTAGTTATGTAGAAGAAGAAAGACAAGAAGATGAAGAAGTAAAACCAGTAGAGACTAATGCCGCTGAAGATTTTACTGCTGAAAACAAAGTGAACATGTGGGAGTCGATTAAGCCTGAACAAGACGAAGATTTAGACATTCCGCCATCACTAAGGATGCGTGATAAGAACCGTAACACAAAACAATAAAAAAGAAGTGGGGTAGAAATGATCTCAAAATTCAAAATTGGCGATAGCAAGGTTTTGGAGAGTCGAGAAGCGCTTGATGGCACAATGATTCGCCGTCGCAGGGTGACTTCAGATGGGAAACATCGTTTTACCACTTATGAACGAATTGAAATGCCAACTTTAACCGTGCTTAAAAAGAGCGGTAATAAGGAAGTTTTTGATCGAGATAAGTTAATGACAGCAGTGCGACGTAGTGTGGGTAAATTTCTGGATTCTGAGCTTGAAGTGGAAGAGGTTGTTGATAAGGCTATTGATATTTTGTATGGGTATAATTCAGATCAAATTACTTCTGAGCAGATTGGCGAAGCAGTTCTCACGGTGCTTGCGGATATGAATGAAGTGGCCTATGTGCGTTTTGCCAGCGTATTTAAAAAATTTAAAACTCTAGATGATTTCGAACAGATCATAAGAGAACAAAGGAGAAAGGGTGGGAAATAAATGAAAGTTGTTTGTGTTTGGCGGGAGGAATCAGATTATGCTAGGGAAGTAATTGATTTTATGCGTGATTTTGAAACTCGAACTGGTAAAGAGATAGAAAGTGTAGACCCAGACACAATAGAAGGTGAGATTTTTGTGAGGAGTCGAGATATAATGGAATATCCTGCACTAGTAGCCGTTGATGATAGTGGAAAGGTTTTGCAACATTGGACTGGCACGCCGCTTCCTCATATTGATGAAATTTCTTACTATGCGCAAGACAAAGCAGTAGAAATGTAAAATCTTTGGAATTGTGGTATAATAAGGGTACAGACGTTTGAGCAGTTATCAGCTGCGAGTCGGCGGAAGAAAAGCTTTGCCTAGTAGAACCGCTCGTGAATCTGCGTAAAAGATGAATTAAGGGCTAACTATTGTTAGAAATTGGATGGTACCGCTCGAATGAGTTCCAATGCGAAAGCATTGGTTTTTTATTTATAAAAAAGGAGTAAAAATGAAATTCAAAGCGGGAACAAGACGAAGGGCAATAGAGTATGAACGAGCAATTTCTGAATGGTGGAAGAAAAATAAAACTTTTGAAAAATCGGTAGAACAAAGACCGATTGATAATTCGTATGTTTTTTATGACGGACCTCCGTTTATTACAGGTAATCCGCATCATGGTACACTCCTTTCTTCGATCGTAAAAGATGCCGTGCCTCGTTTTTGGACGATGCGCGGAAAGAGGGTGGAGCGTAGATGGGGATGGGATTGTCATGGGCTTCCAGCAGAGAATTTTGTTGAAAAACAACTTGGAATAACGGATAGGCGTGAAATTGGTACTAAATGGTCGCTTGAAGATTATATTATTAAGGCGCGCGAATCGATGGTGGCAAATTCGGAAACTTGGCGTGGCACGATTGACCGTGTTGGACGTTGGGTGGATTTTGATAACTGCTATCGCACAATGAATAAGGACTTTATGGAGTCGGTCTGGTGGGCATTTAAGACTTTGTATGAAAAAGGGAAGATTTACGAAGGGCGTAAAGTTCTCATGTATGATACAAAGTTTGCAACGCCGGTTTCTAAAGCTGAGGTGACGATGGATAATGATGCATATCAGACGGTGACGGACCCAAGTGCATTTGTAAAATTTAAATCCTCTGACGACGACTTCTATTTTTTGGCTTGGACGACGACGCCTTGGACGTTGCCTGCTAATATGGTGCTCGCCGTTAATCCAAAGATGAAATACGGTCTTTATCAGGTTGAAAACGAGCGATTTATTTTGGGCGTAGAGCAGGCAGAAAAGCTTTTCCCAGATAATAAGCCACTCAGGACTTTTCCTGGAAAAGAGTTGGTGGGGCAAGGCTATGAGCCATTAATTGGATTTCTCGATAAAAAAGAATTAAAGAAAGACACTTATCATGTGCTAGGGGCGGATTTTGTCTCTAATGAAGATGGTACGGGTATTGTCCATATTGCGCCGGCCTATGGTGAGGATGACTATGCGCTATCCTTAAAGCATGATGTAGATTTTCTCGATTGTATCGATGAGAATGGTTATTATCTTCCGGAAATGGCGGAAAAATTGCATGAACTTGGTGTGCGCGATACCGATGAAAACGGGATTGAGATTTGGGCGGGGAACAAGTTTATCGCAAAGATTCTTGAAGAAAAGGGAATTGTTTATAAGATTGAATATATTAAACACGAGTATCCGTTTAACCCACGTTCTAAACAGCGTATTATGTACCGCGCGTTCCCGAGTTGGTTCTTTGACATTGAAGGCTCTAAGCCTTTGATGCTTGAAGAAAACGAGAATATTAACTGGTTCCCAGGGCATTTGAAACATGGTCGTTTCGCTAAGAATATCGAGCAGGCACCGGATTGGAATCTTAGCCGAGATAGATTCTGGGCAACAGCAATGCCAGTTTGGAAGGGTGATAAAGGCTCGATTAAAGTAGTAGGATCATATGATGAACTTTATGAGCTCTCAGGGAAACGCCTAGAGGATTATCACCGACCATGGGTGGATGAAATTAAGTTTGATATTAAAGGTGAGCATTTTACGCGTGTTGACAAGGTTCTTGACTGTTGGTTTGAATCTGGCTCGATGCCGTTTGCGCAGATGCATTATCCGTTCGAGAATAAAGAGAAGTTTGAACGAAATTATCCGGCTGACTTTATCGTGGAATATGTGGGGCAAGTGCGCGCTTGGTTCTATTATGTTCATGCGGTGAATACGGCGCTCTTTGGCCATAATGCCTATAAAAATGTGATTACTACAGGTACTTTGGCCGGAAATGATGGTAGGAAGATGTCTAAATCACTTGGGAATTATACTGATCCGAATGAGCTGATGGACAAGTTCTCGGCGGACTCTTTGAGATTTTTGCTTCTTTCTTCGCCGGTGCTTTCTGGAGAGGATTTTGCGCTTCTTGATAAGGATGTTTCAGATACGGCAAGAAAGCTCTCGATGGTTTGGAATGTATATGATTTCTTCACAACATATGCAGAAGTAGATGGGTTTGATTCGGATGATGCAAAATTGCCAAAGAAATTTGAGAATAGTTTGGACGAGTGGATCGTATCAAGAGTCTATCAGCTTAGGAATGAAATTACTGAAGGTATGGAAGAGTATAATATTCCGAGAGCCCTGGAGGGCGTCTTGCCATTTATTGACGATCTTTCAAACTGGTTTGTCAGAAGAAGCCGAAGACGTTTTTGGAAGTCTGAGGATGATTCAGATAAAAATGAAGCTTATAATACGCTTTATTTCGTCCTAGTTTATCTTAGTAAAATTATTGCACCGTTTGTGCCATTTCTTGCAGAGGAACTATACCAGCAGCTTGAAGGTCGAGACAAGTCCGTTCATCTGCTCGATTGGCCGGAAGCTGGCGAGATAAATGAGAACGTTGTTGAGGAAATGGGCAGAGTGCGTGCGATTATTACGGATGGTTTGGCGCTTAGGATGCAGAAGTCTGAAACAGAAGATCAAATCAAAGTGCGTCAGCCACTTTCCGAGTTGGTTTATCCTGGGAAAAAGCTTAGCGACGAATATGAGAAGATTATCGCAGAGGAAGTGAACGTAAAAAAGGTTGTGAACGGTAAAGAGTTGAAGCTTGATAAGAAGCTCACAAAAGAACTAAGAGAGGAAGGATTTGCTAGGGAACTGATTCGTGTAATTCAGTCAGCAAGAAAGAAAGCGGGACTTAACGTTGACGATCGAATTAAATTATCGGTTTCAAAGGAATTGAAGAACGAATGGAAGAAATTAGTGATGAACGAAGTGTTGGCGGTTGATATGACAAAAGATAACTATAGCTATGATGAAATTGTAAAAGTGGATGGGGAAGAGCTGACGATTTCGCTTGAAAAAGCATAAAAATAATAAAAACAAAATGAAATAAGGCCGAAAAGGCCTTATTTTTTACCCCTGTAAATTTGACATTTCTTAAAAATAAAGCATAAACACTATTGACTTTTTTGTAAAAGTGTGCTAATATGAAAAGCAGTTAGATAATAAAAATAAAAATCTAACAAACAATATTAAAACATAAACAAAAAAAGAAAGCAAAAATAAAATGAAAACGCCAAATCAAACAAAATCATCCGAAGTGATCGAACTTCCAAGTAAAGTATTTAATGCCAACTGGAGGGATGATATTCCTGAAGAGCTTACGGATGAAGAAAATGAAATGGCGTTTGAAGTATATTCTGACGAAAAGAATTATCAATCGCCAGAAGAAGTTACCGCAAAAGCAGAAAGGAGAATAAGAATAATGAATGCTAAACGCGGTAAGAAAATTGGTAGTCTGCTTTCTGCTGCCTAAGAAAGGGAAATATTTATAAGTTAGACAAAGCAATAATAACTTTAATAATAGGGAATATACCGATGTAATGTAAAATTGAACACAAAAATTATCAAAATTACCAAAGGAGTTTTTATAAGATAGAGCAGTTGGGCATCTTGACGGTGCTCAACTTTTTTTATGAAAAAATGTTGACAAAGTATTTCGCTTGTGGTAATTTGAGGGGAGAAATGGTCATATATTAATAAAAATAAAAAGAAAGGCAAAAATATGAACGTTGACTACGATAAGCTAAATAATGAAAAGCTTGAGGCTTTTGTTTTGCAAATGATTGCAGATAAGGGTCTTGCGCTTGACGAAGAAGCTAAAGAGGAAGAGAAAGATAAACTTTTGGATTCTCTCAATGACAAGCTTGATGAGGCTATGGTCAATGCTCTGCCAGAAGATAAAGCTGAAAAGCTAAACGATCTTTTGGACGAAAAAGGCGACGAAGCAACAGAACGTGAAATTCACGCTTTGCTTTATAGCTCAACTAATGAGATTAATGAAGCAATTGATAAAACTATGAATGCTTTTCGTGAAGAGTATTTGAAAGAGGAGGCTTAAAATGAGTAGCGGCGAACAGGGACCTAAACCTGTTGTTTCGAGTGAATGGGATAGTTTAGCCGATCTTGAAGCAAAAAGAGAAGAGCTAAATCCTAACGAAACAGTAGATGAAAGAGATGATTTTGATGCAGATCGCCTTAAGGAAGTTTACGAACAGCAAGAAGGCGAATCTGACGCAGATTACGAAAAAAGAATTGCTGGTATGGAAGAGGCGGCAAAAACCGGAACTTCTAAAGTAGAAGAAATTACGGCTACTGAGCAGGCAACTAAAGAAAACCGAGAAGCAGCTGAAAAGTTGGAAGAAGAATATGCTGAAAGATTAAGAAGGTTTGATGCGTCGACCGAGCAGGGCCTCGCTGACGTAGCTGATGTTCTTAGCGGCGGCGTGAATGATGAAAGATACAAAGCTGTAGCTGAAAAAAGAAAAGCAGATAATGCCAAAAAGGCCGAAGAACTTAGAGCGCGAATCGATGAGGCCGTGAAAGCTGGGACTGCTGCTGAATTATTAGCGAAGTTGAAAGAAGAGGATAGGCTTGATGATGAATTTGAATGGTCACAGGAGGCTGGGAAAGCTGGTCTTGATGGTACTAAAGATGGCGAAGTTAAAGAAGCAGCAAAAGATTTGATGAAAGAATATTTTGCAAGATTGGATAAAATCGAGGCTGATATTAAGGAAACGGAAGAACAAATTAAAGGTGGTGAAGGTTCAATTGAAAGTATTAATAAGGATCTTGATGATAAAAAACAACAAGCTAAGGAAGGACTTGATAAAGTAATTGAACATATAGATGAACAAGAAAATTTGGACGATGCACACAAGAATAGGCTAAAAGAGTTGGCTCAAAAAAGGTATGAAGCAAAACTCAAAGAGATTGAAGACGAACATAGTACGAGTGAAAAAGAAGCGGATTTGTCTGAGCTTAAAGCTAAGCTTGAAGAGCTAAAGCTTCAGAAAGAAGACGTACTGTCTGATCTCGAATATGTTAATGAAGAAGCCTTAAAACAAAGAAAAGAAATTCGAGATAGGTTTAATGCGACGGTGAGTGAGCCGGGCGAAGAAGAGCGCTACATGGATTTCTTCAAAAAGCATAAAGAAGAAAATTATGAACAGCTTGAAAGAACTGGCCGTTTGAATAGGCAAAAAGAAACTACCGAGGCGGCCGATGAGGTTGTTGAAGGGGTAGCTGGTGGTGTAAAAGAAGATGAAGCAAAGGATGATTCTGAAGGACAGCCTGACAGTGAGAAAGCTGAAAAAATGGATGCAAAAGAGTTCTTGGAACAACTAAAAAAGTGGCGCGATGACGCTATGAGAGAAATTGATGAAAAGTATAATGAGTTGTTGAAGAAATTCAACGGTGAGGCAGGGGAAGACGGTGAATCATCAGCCGATGAAGAACCAAAGGATGTAGGTGACTTAGGTGCTGCTGAGGTGATAAAGAATGGAGAAGTAATTGATGGTATTGATTTCGAAGGCTTAGATCTCGATGCATTAGAAGATTTGGAAAAAGTTGCTGATATGGAGCTCTCGGACATAGATGCCAAAGAAAAATATGGTGTTGCGGCGCATTATGTAGCCAATGTTCCGATTGATAAAAACAAGCCAGTTGCTTTCTATGTTGAGCAGATGAAGAGCGCATTTGCCGATGAGGATTTAAACAATGAGGCTTGGGAACAGCTAGAAAAAAATATGACGACTAGGTATAACAATATTGTCTCACATCAAGCTGATGAATCTGAACCTGCTTCTAAAGATAGAGCTTTAGATATTGATGCTGGTGCCGATGCTTATGCAGAAACAGCCGAAGGTAAGCTAGAAATATTGAAGGGTGATGTGGACAAAGCTAAAAACGCAAGAGCCTTTATTAGGGATCTTGAGTTGGAAGACATTGAAGGCTTGTCGGTTGAACAAGTGATGGATAAAGTTGTTCGTCCAAAGTTCTTTGCTAGTGGCTTCGATACGGCAGGTAGAACTTCGGTAAAATGGGATAAGTTAATTGATAGACTAAATGCAGTATATGAATCATATGGCCTTAATTCTAAGGGCGAAAGAATCATTGATGAAGAAGCAGATGGTAGACGAAAGAAAAAAGGGATAGCTGGTAGGATTCGTGCAATGTTTAGGAGAGGAGAATAATTATGAGCGACCCTGAAAGAATTAATTCTGCGGCAGATAATACGGCAGAACAAGAGAATGTTGCTCGCCACAATGTGAATGGTCTTGGCGCAGCAGCAATGGCTGGTGCTGCAGAATCCGTGGATATGCCTGAATTCCCTAAAACCAAGGAAGAAATCGAAGCTTTCATTAAAAGCGGTAAGCTTAGCAAAGATGAACTCTTGAGATTAAAAGAGCGAATCGCTGAGGCTAAAGCCAAAAGAACTGGCAAGGTTCTCGAGGGAGCTAAGTCGGAAGTATCTGAAGCCGAAAAGAAACAGGCTGAAGAAATTAAGGAAGAAGTCGCCGAGCAAGAAAAGAATGCAAGAGGTAACTTACAAGAAAAACTGAATAAACATAAAAACTTCAGAAAGGTTGCGGCCGTATTTTTGGCGGGCGCAATTGCCGTAGGTGGCTTTATTGCTGGCAGAAATATGCTTAAAAAACATAATGCGAATGCTGTTCCAGGCAATGATACAGCAGCTTCGGATGAAGTTAAGGATAACAATACAACCGAAAAACTCGATGAGGGTGGTGTTGTTGATCTTAATGGTGGTGGTGAAAAAACTGAAGTTGATAATAACGGAGGTGAAACTGCCGATGATGGGTTTGAGTTCACATCGAATGGCGTGAAATATAAAGTTAGCTTTTATGATGGCAGTATAGAAAAAGAGCATAAATATGACTTTACTGGCGATAACAGTGAAATTTGGGATGACAAAGATGAAAAAGCTGCGGCTGAAATGGCTAAAGATTTAGTAAGAGGTAACCCAGAAGCTTTGGCTGCTTTCTTCTATGAACTAGATGATAGCGTAAAAGGTGATTTAGCTGGGTACAGCAGAACGCAACTTGATAGCATGCTGAACGGCGAAGATGGTGCAGATTTACAGCAGCAGATGCTTAAAACTGTCGAAGGATTTATTGATGGCGGCAAAGTTGAGTTTACTGCAGCTGAAGCTGGACAAACTGCTTATAATACTTATGATCAGTTTGCGAACAATCCTGCTGATTCGTTACTTGCAACTAATCAGATTAATTTTAAGGGTGGTGAGAAGATTTTTAGATATAGTGACGGTAAGTCTACTGTACTTCTTAATGCCGAATGTAGCAATATCTTGAGAATTGTTTTCGAGGATGACGGTTCGGTGACTGTGACTGAAGAAAAAATTACGACAGATACACCAACACCAGATAAGCCAACACCGGATAAACCAACTCCAGATACACCAACACCAGATAAGCCAACACCGGATAAACCAACTCCAGATAAACCGACACCGGATAAACCAACTCCGGATACTCCGGTCACCCCTCCAGATGTGACTCCTCCAGATGTGACTCCACCGGATGTGACTCCACCAGATGTCACTCCTCCAGATGTGACTCCACCAGATGTCACTCCTCCAGATGTGACTCCACCAGATGTCGCTCCTCCAGATGTGACCCCTCCGGATGTCACTCCTCCTACACTTACACCTAAAGGTGAAGATACTCATGCTGGTGTAGCCCCACTTCAGGAAACCCCTGAGGCTCCTGAAAGCGGCGCAACTCCAGTAGAGGCAACTGAAGAAAATCATGTTGATGCCGAAACAAATCCTGGCGCTGAAGTTAAAACCGAGGATATGAGCGATGAGGGTAAAGAAGGAATCGGTGAAGCTATTATGCAGGCACCAGAAGTGACGGAACAGGAAAACACTCCTACCTATAGTCCTGAAGTAAAACATCAGGAAGAAAATGAGGTACCTGTTGTAGGCGATGGCGATACTAGGACATTTGAAGAAACTAAGCCGAACGTTAACGAAGCGGCGGCAGCTGAGAATACTCCTGGTAGTGCCGAAGACGGTACACGCACCCAAGAGGAGCTTGCAAATAGGTTTGCGGAGCTTAGTGGGACTGGTAGTAATGCCGAAAATAGTAGCAATGGTGCCACAGAGGCAGAGATGAATGCAGAATTTGGATTTGGCGAAACAACAAATAACAACGGAGGTAACCAGTAATGAAAAAAACAACAATCAAAAAACTTTTGGTGGGTGTTTTAGCATTTGCAGGTGCGTTGGGAGTCTTTTCTCTTCCTGCCAATGCAGCAGAATCTTGGGGTCCACAGGACCGACAGATGTTCACTTGGGAATCGCCGGCGCCTTATGCCACATTTAACTCTATTAGCAATAACCCGGATATTGGTAAAGAATCAAACTTTGTGAGAGTACGTAAATATGGTACAAATGACAAATATTCTGACGAGGTCGCTATTGAGCCTGGAGGAATTTACGAAGTATATGTGTACTTTCACAATAATGCTGCTGACAATTTAAACGCTTCTGGTGCTGGTATTGCAGACAACGTTCGTCTTGCGATGGAAATGCCATCCGAAGTTAATAAAGGTGAAGCTGCAGTGGTGAAGGGCACAATTTCTTCTACAAATACAAACCCTGGTAGTGTTTATGATACTGCTTACCTTACTGCTTCTGAAACAGTATACTTAAGATATGTACAGGGTACGGCAGAAATTCATAATGGTGGTTCAGCTAATGGTAAGCTATTAGACGATGCTGCTCTTTGGAGTACTGGTTCTAAGTTGGCTTATTGGGATGAAGAGTGGGGAATGATTCCTGGTTGTAACAACTACGCTGGTTATGTTACCTTTAGGGTTAAAGCGGATCAACCAAGATTTTATATTGCTAAAGAAATTTCGGTTGATGGCGGAAATACATGGTCTGAGAACGCTACTGTAAAGCCTGGCGATACTGTAAAGTTTCGCATTAAATACCAAAACATTGGCACAACAAACCAAACTTCTGTGACCGTCTACGATGTTTTGGCGGATGGGATGACGTTGGTTCCTGGCTCTATTAAGGCAAAGATTCCAGCCAATGCTAATTATGTAGACGTCGATGATTCTGCTTGGGCGAACGGGCTAGGTATCGGTGATTATTTGCCAGAACAAGAAGGATATGTGGTTTACGATGTGAAAATCGAAGACAATAAGGATATCTTCATTTGTGGCAATACTGTTGTCTATAACAATGCTTATGTTACGACGGCTAACGGTACCATGTATGATAAGGTTGGAATAACCGTAGAAAGAAACTGTGGTGGAAATAATGGTGGTGGTAATACAACTCCAAATACCCCATCTGAACTTCCTTCAACTGGTCCTGCTGAAATTGTTTTAGCAGTGATTGTAGCATTAGCTATTGGTGTAGGTGGATACTACCTGATTAAGTCTAGTTCGACTTTGCATAGCATCAAGAAAGTTGAAACTGGTAAAGCCGTAAAGAAAGCTACTAAAACCACCAATAAAAAAGAGCATAAAGCTGATAAATAGTGATTAAATCTGAGTAATCTCTTAGGATGCTTCACAAATTCGTGAAAGTGTGGTAAAATAAGTTGATTAATTAAAGGATTAATATGAAAAAAGCAGTTGTACTCATCGGCGGGAAACAATATCTTGTCGAAGAGAAAGAGACCCTACGGGTGGACCTCCTCCCGGCAGGCACAAAAGAGCTCGAAACTGATGCTTTGCTTCTTATCGATGGTGATAAGACTACTGTTGGAACCCCAACTGTTAAAGGCGTTAAAGTTTCAGCGAAAGTAGTCGAAGAAAAAGTTGCTGGCGATAAGGTGCGCGTGATTCGTTATCATTCAAAGAAACGCGTTCACACTGAAACTGGTCATCGTCAAAAATATTCAGTGATTGAAATCACATCAATAAAATAATCCTCCTAGGGGGGTTATTTTTTTGAGAAATAGATTATTTAACTTATGTTTTATGGTATAATAGGAATATTATGGCGAAGGTTATCTGTGTGACAAACCAAAAGGGGGGAGTAGGAAAAACGACGACGGCCGTTAACCTTTCTTATTATCTTGCGAAGAATAAACTTAGAGTGCTTCTTGTCGACCTTGATCCACAGGGAAATGCGACGAGTGGGTTAGGATTTGAAAAAGAAAAGTTGAAAGCAACAATGACGGATGTGATGCTTGGTGAGGTAACGATTGAAGATGTGATTTTGAAGACAAAATTTAAAAACTTTGAACTAGCACCAGCGACACCGCAGCTTGCGAATGCGGAAGTTGAGCTGACGAAAATGAGTAAGAAATTTGTTCAACTAAGAGATGAAGTGAAAAAAGTGGTTGGAAAATATGATTATATTATCATTGATTCGCCACCGTCTTTGTCTCTTCTTACTGTGAACGGAATGATTGCATCAGATTATCTTCTCTTGCCGGTTCAAACGGAATTTTATGCGCTTGAGGGAGTGGCCCAGCTTCTTGAAAGTATGAAGCTAGTCCGAAAAGTGAACCCGAAGCTGAAACTATTAGGTGTTGTGGCAACAATGTATGATAAACGTACTTCGCTTTCGATTCAGGTTCTGGCGGAGATTAAGAAATATTTCAAAGACAAAACTTTCAATACTGCAATTCCAAGGAATGTGAGGATTGCTGAGGCTCCGAGTCATGGTGTGCCAGTTGGGGATTATGATCGTTTTTCTAAAGGTGCGAAGGCTTATAAGGAACTTGCAAAAGAGGTTCAGGAAAGGACAAAATAATGGGAAAAGCTTTAGGACGAGGATTTGAAAGTTTGATTCCGACCGAGCTGGTTGATGATGAATTCGATTTGACAGCGGATGAGGACGAAAAAGTTTCGACGCTCCAGGAAATCGAAATTGAAAAAATTGTTCGTGATGAAGAACAGCCGAGAAAAGATTTTTCTGAGGAAGCATTAAA
>JAEEGL011232774.1_pt1 | contig 34770 bp, 26 predicted proteins | sample 9134231 | NCBI WGS metagenome assembly JAEEGL01 (sample SAMN16246548, study PRJNA631951) | gut metagenome | biome: gut microbiome; feature: rumen; material: fiber-attached | host: Bos | place: Iran: Karaj | collected 2018-10
TAACTATTCAGAACAGGCTCAAAATACTTCGTATTTTTCGCTGTTTTGGATTCATCCAATACAAATATTTATAAAACATGCCTCTTTCATGCAAGCATGAGAGTCATATTTTAAAATATTTGTGCTGTTCTGAATAGTTACACATCAAACAGTGTATAAGGAGGAAAAAATGATCTACGATTATGATGTAACAACAGGAAAAGGTGAGAAGCTTAGTCTTTCAGAGTATAAGGGCAAGGTGGTGCTTATTGTAAATACAGCTACCGGCTGTGGATTTACACCTCAGTATGAACCTATCGAGCAGCTGTATAAGGACTATCATGATAAGGGACTTGAGATACTTGATATTCCCTGTAACCAGTTTGGTGCACAGGCACCGGGCACTGATGAGGAGATACATGAATTCTGTACACTTCACTACAACACAACCTTCCCTCAGATGAAGAAATCCGATGTTAACGGTGAGAATGAACTTCCGCTGTATACATATCTTAAATCACAGAAGGGTTTTGAAGGATTTGATGAGCATGAGTTAAAGGCAGTGCTTGAGAATATGTTTAATGCAGCAGATCCCGATTGGGCAGACAAGCCGGATATCAAGTGGAATTTCACGAAGTTTGTGATAGACCGCAACGGTAATGTTGTGGCAAGATTTGAACCCACAGCCGATATGAAGAAGGTTGAGGAATGTATCTGTTCGCTGCTTTAAGGATTTAACGGACAGATATTTATTGTTACTTTGGAGTTTGCAAAAGTCATCAAGGAGAAAAAATGTCGGTAGAAAACGGCGAGTGGATAATGCGCGGCATGAGCTGGGATGATCCCTACAGGATAAGAACATGGCATGAGCTTGTGAATTGGATAAATGAGATAGGATTTCTTCCACTGTTCGGGAATGAGGTGAAAGGCTTTTCCGCGGAAGAACATACTTCGCCGGATTACTGGTGGTCCGGTATCCGTAAAGAGGATCCCTGGGAATGGAGAGAGATGATCGCTGCAAGCGGTAAGGTGGCATACGGTAAGTTCTTTGGAAATAAGGCAGGCTTTATAAGTCTTGAATGGCTGCCTTATTTCGTGAACTTCCGCAGGAACGGCTATGATTTTGACGCAAGATATCAGGATGGTCTTGCAGGCAGAAGAGAGAAGAAGATCATGGATTTCTTCATCGGTGAAGATGAAGACGGTGATGCTCTATTTAAGGATGTACGTATCCTCTCGACGGAGCTTAAGAAGGCTGCGGGATTTGGAAAAGGCGGGGAAAAGAATTACCCCGGAATTGTAACCGGACTGCAGATGCAGATCTACCTGGTGATAGTTGATTTCCAAAGAAGAAAGAATAAACGCGGTGAAGAATACGGGATGCCTGTCTCCATAATGCTTCCCCCGGAGGCTGTATGGGGGTATGATAAGGTGACTGCAGCGTATTCGCAGAAACCTGAGGAATCCCGGAACAGGATATTCATGCACGTAAAAGAAATGTATCCGGATGCTGATGATGCAGATATAATCAGGCTGATAGGAAAGTCTCCGGTATGATTGCCGGACGAAGTTACAAATTTTGCTTGACAAATAAAAGTCTAATCAGTTACTATGTAATCACGTTATTGATCAACATATCGGACGGAATCCGTCAATATTCCAACAAATATATTTAATATGAATTCGGGTAAGCACAGAAAGACCGAGGTGATTTTATGTTGTCAAATGGTATGATTCTGCGCGACAGATACCGTATTGTCACATGTATTGGTAAGGGAGGCAGCTCCAGTGTATATCTTGCCGAAGATATTTCGATCGGCAAGAAATGGGCGGTGAAATACCTTGAATCGGGTGATGATGACATGGGGTGGCTTGCGCAGAATGAAATTAACATGATGATCAGGCTCGATTATGAGATGTTTCCCAGGATCGTTGACGCATGGCAGGAGCAGGACGGTTATGTGATCGTCAGCGATTATATAGAGGGAGTGACTCTTGATCGGGTTCTGAGAGGTAAACATGCAGGCAGAAAAGTCCTGACGGAATGGTGGATCAGGATTGCCGAAGGAATAAGGTATCTGCATAAATGCAAGCCGTCCATTCTGTATCTGGATCTGAAGCTTGAAAACATAATGCTTAAGACGGATGGAAGCCTTAAGCTGATAGATTTCGGTATTGCGGGAAGAATAGCAGACAGGGGCTCCCTGTACGGAACTCCGGGATTTGCAGCCCCGGAGCAGTACTACAACCGTGGAGAGCTTTTGGATGAAAGGACGGATATCTTTGCGTTCGGAATGCTTATTTACGCAATGCAGAGCGGTAAGAGGCCTGTCAGGGATCTTAAGCAGCAGGAGAAGCTGATAAGGAATGACAGACGGATCCCGGCCAGACTTAAGACCATTATACTCGGCTGTACTGCAGAGGATAAGGACGGAAGATACAGCAGCATGGATGAGGTGTTAAGAGCACTGAACGCATATAAGGGCAGGAGCTGCAAGAAGCTTGTCGCCAGATGCGCCGCGGCAATAGCGGTCACGGGGCTGCTTGCATCCGGTGCAGCAGCCGTAAAGTATGTTATTTCCGAGCCGGTTGAAAGTACGGCGCAGAATATGATGGATGAACTGAGAGGGCACATTGTTGACGGTGAATATACCGATGAAGGAATACGGATCATATGCGGATACATTGAATCGGGCTGCCTCGATGCGGAAACGAGTGAGAGATTTGCTTATGAAGTGGCAAGAAATTATTTCTCGATCAAGCGGAGCTACAGGGAAGCACTGAGATATTTCAATATGCTGAATGAGGAGGATTATCCAGATTCAATGTATTACAAAAGGCTGTGTAAGCTTCAGTTATCTTTTGAGGAGGATAATAACAGATATTCCGAGTGTATAGAAGAGTTTGCGAAGTATAACAGGGGACTGGGTTACAAGGATTTAAGGTTTGACAATACACTGATGCTGGCCAATCTGTACGAAGGAATGCAGGGAAGGGATGAGACCTGCAGGCTGGCGGAAACGGAATGCCTTGAGGATGGTCTTAAGGATCTGAGGTATGCTGTGGAATGCGGACTGTTCGATGATGAAGGAGCCGAATACGAGGCGGAATTCTGCCGGCGTCTGTGTATGCTTTATGACGAACAGGGAGATAAGGCCAGTGCACTTAAATACGGTGAGGAGGCACTGGAACTTACACCGGGAAATAAGGAAAATGTTATAAACGATCTGAGAAGACGCCTGAAGGCTCTGGCGGAAGAAACAAACAGAACGTGATACTGAGTATGAAAAGGAGCAGAGGATATTTTATGAGGAAAATGATACAAAAGGGGATAGTTGTATTATTGATGGTATTAATAGGGGGATATTCTTTGAACATTAACGGTGTGTATGCGATGACAAAAAAGTCGGATGCAACACTCGATGAACGTGTGCTGCCGGTAAAGATCACAAGAGCGGACGGGATTGTGATAAACCCGAGAGAAAGGGAAACGATAAATACTAATACGCAGCTTGAATTTACGATGGATAAACAGCCGCTTGAGGATATGTTTGAGTATGAAAAGGGAATATACGATGAATATGCGAAGGCTGAAGAACTGCTTAAGGTGTCTGCAAAGTGCCAGTATTCAATAAGTAATGACAAAGGAATGAGCTATTCAAATTGGGAGGATATCGAAGGAGACGGCTTAAGGCTTGCGCCGGGTGCGTTTGAGGACGGGGAATACCGGATAAGGTTCAGGAAGCTGCAGGAATATGTGCTGGACGAAGACAGGGCCGATGCGGCCATGATAGCAGCGGTCATTGCCGACAATATGGCTGCGGCGGAAGCTTCGGCAGCAAGGGAAGAAGATATTGAAGAAGCTGATAGTGAAGCTGAAGATGATAGGGCAGCCGGTAACGAAGAGCCGGATAAAGAACGCGCCGGAACTGAGGCAAATGACAATGATGCATCCGGTGACGGGACAGAGGATAACACGACTTCGGAAGATAATGCGGAGGATAAAGGACTTGCGGATACCGGAGAAAAGGGAGATGAAGAAGGAATGCAAAATTCAGATGCGGCAAAGGATGACGGCAGTATATCCCACGATGACCGGGTGCAGAGCGTAAGCGGAAATTCTGCCGTGGAAATATGCAAAGAAGAAAAGGAAGATGAGGAAAAAGAAGAGAAAGTAAAGACAGAATATGAAGAAGAGACTGATGACACACCTGTAAGAAAAAAGGAAGCGGAAATCTGTGAAGAGACGATACAGGCCGCAGAACAGATAATAAGAGAAGAAGGCAGACATTCCATGGAGTCGGTATGTTATACGGTGATCATTGATACAGCGGCACCGGTGCTTGAGCTTATCTGTGATGCCGATGACGGCGAATGGGTAAATACTAATGTAAAATGCAGTGTAAAGATCAACGATACCGGGTCAGGTCCTGCCGGGCTTAAGGTGAGCTTCGACAACAATGCCCTGTCAGATGAGAGCTTTACCTCGGATAACAGTACAAGCGGTACCGGCCGAAGCTTTGTGCTGAGCAATGAGACCGGTTCCGACAGCGGCGGTGAGCTAGTGATAGAGGCTGTGGATCGTGCAGGTAATGTAAGCATTCTGAAACGAAGGATAGGAATAGATAAAACCGCTCCGTCAATAACACTTGACGGTGTACAGGAAGGAAAGATATACAACAAAGCAGCGGCAGTATCCGTAACGGGAGACGATGACCATGCCTCCGGTGTCTGTGTCGGATATTCGGTAAAACGTATGGTGATGGGAACCGAAGAAACAATAGCGGCTTCTGCCATGACGCTGGATGAACTGAAGGGAAAGGAGCTGTGTCTTTTGGATGTTGACGGCGACTATGTGGTTGAATGTCATGCTTCGGATCGCGCAGGGAATACTTCCCGGGCGATAAGAAAGAGTTTCAGGGTGGACACAACCGCGCCGGGGATACTTCTTGAAGGGATCATGGACAAAGCCGTGCTCAATAAGGAGGGAGCTCTTAAGATAACTGCCTTTGACAATTTTGAGGATGGATATAATGTGTCGATCAAAGGAACTTACAAGGCTCAAAACGGAACTTCCGATCTTCGGCTTGCCGATTATAAGACCGAGGGACTCGTGAGCTCCAATACGTATTACTTTAAAAATGACGGTGAATATGAGCTCACGGTTAAGGCCTCGGACAGTGCCGGAAACACATACGAAGAGAACCTGCGATTTTCCATAGACAGAACGCCTCCCCTTATTACCATGGCGGAAGGTCTGAAGATAAAGGATGAAATGATAACGAATGAACCTCCGACACTTAATTTCAGGATCAGCGAGAACAATTACGGTACGGCGAAAGTATTCTGTGATCTTAAGAAGCGTAAGGGCATTAAAGGATTTGAACCCTGTAAGTCACCGGAATGGATCATGACAGGTGAAACGGATGATTTCTCCATTACAGTGGAGGAGGAGGGAAGCTATGAGCTTACGGTAAAGGCTGTAGACGCGGCAGGTAATTCGTCTGTTAAGACAATGCGGTTTACGCTGGATATGACGTCACCGCAGATAGATTACATAGAAAATCTTGACAGAAAGTATATAAAGAGCTTCAAGCTTCCGGGAAATTTCAGTGAGTTCATTAAAGACCAGAATGATGTAAGCTATGAGACATACCTGAACAGCATGAATTATGATGAAGACGAAGAGGTGATCGAGGACGGTAAATATGTGCTTAAGGTTTCGGCGGTGGATGATGCGGGAAATCAGACGGAAAAGTCGGTCGAATTCATTGTTGACGGTACCATGCCCAGAGTCGTGATAGACGGAATGGCGGATGACGGCAGTGTTAACAAGGATGAGACCATTGTACTTAGTCTGTATGATGAAGGTGATTATTTCCGTTCGGTGAAATTAAACGGGGAAGAGGCGGTGACCGGTGACAGACAGACAAGCGTTGAGCTGGTGATCCCTGATTACGGTGATTATGAGATCGATATAGAGGCGGCTGATATGGCGGACAATATACTTACCCAGACGATCGAAGCAAAGTGTGCCAATGCGGCGCCCGTAGCTGTCGGAGCATCAACGGTGCGGACACTGAAGCAGTCGGAAGTGCGAGGCAGCAACAAGGGACTGCGTGTGTTTCTGATAATCATGACAGTTCTTGTTCTGGCCGGTTCTGTTGTTGTCTTCTGTTATTACAACAACAAAGAGAGTGCCGCATGAAAATAAAGTAGGAAGATGATGTATCAATAAAAGCACAAGGTATTGTATAAAACAGAAAACATGGTACTATAGATGGTAAGTCTTAAATCCAAAACAGCGAAATACGAAGTATTTTGCCTGTTTTGAACAGTTACCACAGTATAACGAAAAGGAGTACCATGAGTTACAGGGATAAAACAAAGGTAATAAGTATAGGAAATGTAAGGATTGGCGGCGGTAATCCGATAAGGATACAGTCCATGACAAATACAAAGACTGAGGATGTGAAGGCAACGGTGGAGCAGATCAAAAGGCTTGAAGAGGCAGGTTGTGAAATAATAAGGTCCACTGTGCCCACACCCGAAGCCGCAACAGCGATAGGAGAGATAAAGAAGGAGATATCAATTCCCATAGTTGCGGATATCCATTTTGATTACAGGCTTGCAATAGCTGCGATCGAAAACGGAGCGGACAAGATACGTATAAATCCCGGAAACATAGGCGGCAGAGACAAGGTTGAGGCAGTTGTAAGTGCTGCAAAGGAAAGGAATGTTCCGATAAGGGTGGGGGTTAATTCGGGTTCCCTCGAAAAGCCGTTGATAGAGAAATACGGCGGAGTAACTGCAGAGGGAATAGTTGAGAGTGCGCTTGACAAGGTTAAGATAATTGAGGAATGTGATTATGACAACATGGTTGTAAGCATCAAATCATCGGATGTGATGATGTGTGTGAAGGCGCATGAACTGATCGCTCCCGTACTAAAGTATCCTCTTCATGTCGGGATCACGGAATCCGGTACGGTACGGTCGGGGAATATTAAATCGGCTGTCGGTCTCGGGATCATTCTTAATGAGGGAATAGGTGATACGATCAGGGTATCGCTCACAGGTGACCCGGTGGAGGAAATAATATCTGCCAAGAGGATACTTAAAACCCTTGGTTTAAGGAGCGGTGGTATAGACGTAGTATCATGTCCCACCTGCGGAAGGACAAACATAGATCTGATATCGCTTGCCGAGTCTGTTGAAAGACTGGTTGCAGGTTATGACCTGAATATAAAGGTTGCATGCATGGGATGTGTTGTTAACGGTCCCGGTGAGGCTAAAGAGGCAGATATAGGGATAGCGGGCGGTAAGGGTGAAGGCCTGCTTATAAAGAAGGGAGAGATCATAAGGAAGGTACCGGAAGATGAACTCCTTTCGGTCCTTAAATATGAACTCGACAATTGGGGGAAGTTATGAGTAAACAGTTTAACGAAGTATTTCCAACGCTTGAACTTAAGAATGAACTGGCGATGCTGTACAGTGATGCAGAGGTTGTCAAGATATCCAACACATCCGCGGGTGACAGGCTCAGGGTATATATCAGGGTGCCGCATATCATAGAGAAGCAGGATATTTACGCAGTGGAGCGCGAGATATCAAGGCAGCTGTTTCCCGGTGCCATCATGAAGGTCACCCTTCATGAAAGGTTCGAACTGTCAGACAGCTACAGTGCAAGAACTCTTATGGATGTATATAAGGACAGTATTCTTGAGGAGTTCAAGCATTACAATCAGTTCGATTATCTGACTCTGTATCATGCCGATTACGAATTCCCCGAAGATAATGTTATGAAGCTGGTGCTTGATGATACGCTGGTTGCCAGAGAACACAGGGATGACATTGTCCGGATATTTGAAAAGATATTCCGGGAAAGATGTAATCTCGACGCGTCGGTGCTTGTTGAATTCAAAGATCATGAAATGAGCATGTCGCGTGTTAATTCGGAGCATAAAATGGAGGAGGAAGTAAGGAAGATAACATTGTCTCTTTCCGACGGGGCTGTGGGAGCTGAAGGAACGTCAGGGGTAACGGATACAGTCGGTGTGATGCCGGCCGGTCCTGACGGCGCAGATGAATACTACGCATCCATGGCGGCAGAGGTCATATCTGCCGAAGAAGATGCTGACGCTGCCGCAAAGGCTGAAGCAGCTGCGAACATACCTTTAAGTAAAAACGGATCCAATGATAAGAGCAAAAAAGAAAACAGGACAAAGGATCAGGGTAAGGATACGAAAAAAGGCGGTACATACAGAAGAAGCTACAGGGAATCGGACAATCCGGATGTTATTTACGGGCGTGATTTTGATGACGAGCCTGTTCCGATTTCCGAACTTGAGGGTATGACGGGTGACGTGACCGTATATGGCAAGGTTATAAGGCTTGAACAGCGTGAAACAAGAACCGGTAAGCTTATCGTGATGTTTGATGTTACCGATTATACAGATACGATAACCGTTAAGATGTTTCCGCGTGTTGAACAGCAGGAGAAGCTGTTTTCTTATCTTGCGGAAGGTAAATATATTACACTGAAAGCCGTTGCGGATATAGATAAATTTGACGGTGAGCTTTCGCTCGGATATGTGAACGGAATCAAAAAGAGTGAGGCTCAGGTAAGAAATGTTCGTGAAGATAATGAGCCCGTTAAAAGAGTTGAACTGCACTGTCATACCAAAATGAGCGATATGGATGGTGTCAGCGATGTTGCGGATCTTATGAAGAGGGCAGCAGGCTGGGGTCACAAGGCTCTGGCGATTACGGATCACGGTGTGGTACAGGCATTTACGGATGCTTTCCATGCACTTCCGAAGATCAGGGATAAATATCCGGATTTTAAGCTTATATACGGCATCGAAGGATATCTCGTGGATGATTCCATGGGTATAGTCGTAAACGGAAAGGGCCAGTCGCTCAATGATGCGTATGTGGTATTTGATATAGAGACCACAGGTTTTAATCCGAAGAAAAACAGTATCATCGAAATAGGGGCGGTTAAGGTTGTAAACGGTGAGATAACGGATAAGTTCTCCACTTTTATTAACCCGAAGGAACCGATACCCTACCGGATCACCCAGCTTACAACAATTACGGATCAGATGGTTGAGGATGCCCCTTATATAACGGAGGTGCTTCCTAAGTTTCTTAAGTTCTGTGAAGGATGTTCGCTTGTGGCACACAACGCCCGGTTTGATGTGAGCTTTATAAAACAGAAGGCAGCGGATCTGGCCATTGAGACTGACTTTACATATCTTGATACCGTTGCCATGGCCAGAGCGCTGCTGACCGATCTTGGCAAGTTCAAGCTTGATCATCTTGCAAAGGCACTTAAGATCCCTTTTGAGAATCATCACAGGGCAGTGTATGATGCCGAATGTACCGCAAAGATATTTGTTAAGCTTGTTAAAATGGTTAATGAAAAGGGAATAGAAGACCTTGGCTCGCTTGAAGAGTTTGGAAGAGATTCGGTTGACATAATAAAGAAGTCAATGTCGTACCATGTGATCATCCTGGCGAAGAATGAAGTGGGGCGTGTCAATCTATACAGGCTGGTCTCCCTCTCGCATCTTAAGTATTTTCACAGAAACCAGAGGATACCAAAGAGCCTTCTTGAAAAGTTCAGGGAGGGCCTGATCATCGGTTCGGCCTGTGAGGCAGGTGAACTGTACAGAGCCATAGTGGATGAGAGGAGCGATGATGAGATTGCCCGTATTGCGGATTTCTATGACTATCTTGAGATCCAGCCGCTTGGCAACAACAATTATATGATAGCGGACCCTCATCATGAAAATGTTAATTCCGTTGAGGATCTTATCAATATCAATAAGAAGATAATAAAGCTGGGAGAACAGCTGAACAAACCGGTTGTTGCCACCTGTGATGTACACTTTCTCGATCCCGAGGATGAGATCTATCGAAGGATAATCATGGCGGGTAAGGGCTTTAAGGATGCGGATGACCAGGCTCCGCTGTATCTGAGGACAACCGGTGAGATGATGGAGGAGTTCTACTATCTTCCATATGATAAGGCTTATGAGATAGTTGTTAAGAATACCAATCTTATAGCGGATATGGTTGAAGTGATCGAGCCTGTGCGTCCCGATAAATGTCCGCCTGTAATTGAGAATTCGGACCGGATACTGAGAGATATCTGTTACAACAGAGCTCATGAAATGTACGGAGAAGAGCTTCCGCCGCAGGTATCCGCAAGGCTTGAGAGAGAACTGAATTCCATTATAAGCAATGGCTTTGCCGTTATGTACATAATAGCGCAGAAGCTTGTGTGGAAATCCATGGAGGATGGATATCTGGTTGGCTCCAGGGGGTCTGTCGGATCTTCCTTTGTTGCGACTATGGCGGGTATTACGGAGGTTAATCCGCTTCCGCCTCATTATCTGTGTCCCAAGTGTCATTATGTGGACTTCGAATCCGATGAGGTTAAGGCTTATGCGGGAAGGGCAGGCTGCGATATGCCGGATAAGGTGTGCCCTGAGTGCGGACATCAGTTAAATAAGGAAGGCTTTGATATACCCTTTGAGACATTTCTGGGCTTCAAGGGTGACAAGGAGCCGGATATCGACCTGAACTTTTCGGGTGAATATCAGTCTAAGGCGCATAAATACACAGAGGTCATATTCGGTGACGGGCAAACATTCAGGGCCGGTACGATAGGTACGCTGGCAGACAAAACCGCTTACGGATATGTCAAGAATTACTATGAGGAAAGAGGCGTCAGGAAGCGCTCATGTGAGATAAACAGGATAACCATGGGCTGTACGGGCATACACAGAACGACGGGACAGCATCCGGGTGGTATCATAGTGCTGCCGGTCGGTGATGAGATATATTCGTTCACGCCCATTCAGCATCCGGCCAATGATATGAACACTGATATAGTAACAACTCACTTTGATTATCATTCGATCGATCACAACCTTCTGAAGCTTGACATATTGGGACATGATGATCCGACCATGATCAGGATGCTGCAGGACCTTACAGGCACGGATCCTCAACAGGTTCCCCTTGATGATAAGGATGTTATGTCTCTGTTCCAGAATACGCACGCATTGAAGATCGAACCATCGGATATAGGAGGGACAAAACTGGGTACCCTTGGTATTCCCGAGTTTGGAACCGATTTCGCGATGCAGATGGTAATCGATGCCCAGCCGCAGGCATTCTCGGATCTTGTAAGGATATCCGGTCTGTCCCACGGCACCGATGTGTGGCTCGGAAATGCCCAGGATCTTATCGAAAGCGGAGTGGCTACGATATCTACCTGTATCTGTACACGTGACGATATCATGACATATCTTATAGGTATGGGTCTGGATTCCGAGGAATCCTTCAAGATCATGGAAAATGTCAGAAAGGGTAATGTTGCAAAGGGCAAATGTGATAAATGGGGAGTATGGAAGGAGGATATGATCAGCCATGATGTGCCCGAATGGTATATTGATTCGTGTGAGAAGATCAAGTACATGTTCCCCAAAGCCCATGCTGCCGCATATGTTATGATGGCATGGCGTATCGCTTATTATAAGGTGAACTATCCGTTGGCTTACTATGCCGCATTCTTCAGTATAAGGGCATCGGGATTTTCATATGAAAAGATGTGTCTTGGGAGGGCTAATCTTGAGCATTATCTCGAAGATTACAAAAAGAGGGAGGACAGCCTTTCCAAGAAGGAACAGGATGAACTCAGGGATATGCGCCTGGTACAGGAAATGTATGCAAGAGGATATGATTTCATGCCCATAGATCTCTTTAAGGCTCAGGCACATAAATGCCGGATACTGGACGGAAAGATCATGCCTCATCTTGGCAGTATCGAGGGTCTGGGTGATAAGGCTGCCGATGCGATAGTAGATGCCTGCAAGGACGGTCCGTTTATTTCAAGGGATGATTTCAGGGAAAGAACAAAGGTTTCCAATACGGTTATAGATACATTGACGCGTCTCGGGATACTGGATGATCTGCCGGAGTCGAACCAGCTGTCACTGTCGGATCTGTTTGCGATGAATTGATAAGCCGCCCTGTGACTGGGGAACATATTATTTAAGAAAGTTAAGCTTTTACTTTACATTATAAGGAAAAGTTGTATATAATAGTATGGCTGTTTATCATTTGGACAGATTATGAGATTTCATATAGGTATTAAGGAGACGGAAATGGAACAGGGACTGGAGATCAGATGGCACGGCAGAGGAGGTCAGGGAGCCAAAACGGCTGCACTTCTGCTTGCGGATGTTGCGTTTAAAACAGGAGCTCATGTACAGGGCTTCCCGGAATACGGGCCTGAGAGGATGGGAGCGCCCATCACGGCATATAACCGGATAAGCCGTGATGAGATAAGGGTACATTCCAATATTTATACTCCGGATCTTGTTGTGGTGGTTGACGAGACACTGCTTCATTCGGTGGACGTAACGGCAGGTCTTAAGGAAGACGGTTCCATCATCATAAACACACCTAAAAAAAAGGAAGAGATAATGGATCTTCTGAACGGATACAAAGGAAAGGTCTACACAGTTGATGCAAGAAAGATATCCGTTGAGACACTAGGTAAGAATTTCCCCAATTCCCCGATGCTTGCGGCTGCTGTGGCAGTGAGCGGAGTAATGGACAAGGAGTCGTTTATAAGGGAAATGAGAACATCATATGAGCATAAGTTTGCCAAGAAGCCTGAGGTGATCGAAGGAAATATGAAAGCACTGGTAATGACCTTCGATGCTCTTGCGGATGATCTTGAAAAGACTGCGTGAGCCTGTCATGAACAGGAGTAGCGTTAATGTATGATGGATGAAAGGGATTACAATGAGAACTGATGTAACAAAGATAAATGAACATACACCCCATCAGGGACTTACCGAAGGTCTTATGATGTTTGCGGGCGGAACATCCAGGGAATTCAATACAGGGGAATGGAGAACATCCACTCCCGAATTTCATGAAGATAAATGTAAACAGTGCCTGCTCTGCGCACCGGTGTGTCCGGACGGAAGCATTCCGGTTAAGAACAGCAGAAGGGCTGATTTTGATTATGATCACTGCAAGGGCTGCGGAATATGTGAAAAGGCATGCCCCTTCGGAGCAATAACGATGAGGGAGGGAATGTAAGATGCCTAAGAAAGACAGAATGTCGGGAAATGAAGCGGTTGCATATGCAATACGTCAGGTAAATCCGGATGTAATGCCGGCGTTTCCGATAACACCGTCAACAGAGATACCGCAGCTGGTATCTACATATATTGCAAACGGACAGATGGATACGGAATTCATACCTGTGGAATCCGAACATTCCTCAATGAGCGCAACGATAGGTGCCGAGGCTGCGGGAGCACGGAGCCTTACCGCAACATCTTCGGCAGGTCTTGCCCTTATGTGGGAGGAGCTGCTGCTTGCAGCTTCCAATCGTATGCCATGTGTACTTACTCTGGTTAACAGAACACTGTCCGGCCCTATTAATATTAACTGTGACCATTCGGACGGTATGGGAGCAAGAGATACCGGATGGATACAGATTTACGCCGAAAACAATCAGGAGGCATATGACAATTTCATTCAGGCATATCCGATCGCGGAGAATAAGAACGTTCATCTCCCGGTAATGGTGTGTCAGGATGGCTTTATCACGTCGCACGCGGTACAGAATATAGAACTGCTTGATGATGACACCGTTAAGGACTTCGTCGGAACCTATGAGCCGGAGGAGTATCTTCTTAATATAGGCAAGCCGGTATCGGTAGGTCCTTACTCAATATCCGCATATGCAATGGAAGCCAAGAAGAATCAGGAAATCGCAATGGAAAATTCCAAAGAGGTGATCCTTAAGGTTGCAAGGAATTTCGAGCGAATATCGGGAAGAAAGTATGGTTTTTTCGAGGAGTACAGGACTGAGGATGCGGATTATATCATGCTTATCATGGGTTCGGCTGCAGGTACTGCCAAGCAGGCATGTGATGATCTCAGAGAGAAGGGATTAAAGGCCGGTATTCTGAAGCTTCGTGTATTCAGGCCTTTCCCTGCCAAAGAATTGGCTGAGGCTCTCGCTAATTGCAAATGTGTGGCAATCATGGACAGATGTGAGAGCTATAACGGTAACGGCGGGCCTCTCAGCATGGAGGTATGTGCCGCTCTGTTCAAGTACAAGGTAAATACGGAAGCGGTCAGTTATATTTATGGTCTGGCCGGCCGTGATTTCACAGTGCAACACGTATATGACATATTTGAAGAGATTGATGCTGCTGTTCAGAAGGGTACTCAGGTGGAGCAGTATAAGTATATCGGGTTAAGGGAATAGGAGGCACCGCAATGAGTTACAATCTTAAGGAAGTTATGAATAAACCCGAGCGTCTCGCTGCCGGACACAGGATGTGTGCAGGCTGTGGTGCAACAATAGCGGTCAGAGGAGTACTCAGGGCTCTTCATGAAGGAGATCATGCCGTAATAGGTAACGCAACCGGATGTCTCGAGGTATCTACCTATATGTATCCGTACACTGCCTGGGAGGATTCCTATATACACAATGCATTTGAGAATGCAGGAGCAACATTATCAGGTGTGGAGACAGCATACAAGGCACTCAAAAAAAGAGGAAAGATAGCAGAGGACGAGACCTTTAAGTTCATTACCTTCGGTGGTGACGGCGGTACCTATGATATAGGTTTCCAGTCATTGTCCGGCGCAATGGAACGCGGACACGATATGGTTTATGTCTGCTATGACAACGGTGCTTACATGAATACCGGTATCCAGCGTTCTTCCGCAACACCCATGTATGCTGATACAACGACAACCCCCGTGGGTTCACAGTCAAACGGTAAGATGCAGAATCGCAAGGATCTGGCAGCCATCATTGCCGAACACAATATTCCGTATGTGGCACAGACTACCCTGACACAGAACTTTAAGGATATGTATGAGAAATCGGAGAAGGCGATCTATACGGAAGGTGCGGCATTCCTGAATATAATGGCTCCGTGTCCGCGAGGATGGAGATATGAAACCTCGGATGTGATGAATATATGTAAGCTGGGTGTGGAAACCTGCTACTGGCCGCTCTTCGAGGTGGATCACGGCAAGTGGATACTGAATTACGAACCAAAGAAGAAGCTTCCAATCGAAGATTTCCTTCGTGCACAGGGAAGGTTCAAGCATTTGTTCAAGAAGGGAAATGAGGATCTTATCGTGCAGTTCCAGGAGGAAGTGGACAGACGCTGGGAGGATCTTAAGTATCGTTGCGCCAAGTGATATCCGGATTCCTTTACTGTAATTTGATATTTAGACTATAATGTGTTACTATTCAGAACAGCACATAAATTTTAAAATATGACTCTCATGCTTGCATGAAAAATGCAAAGCATTTTGAAAATTCGTCATAAGCAATCGTACAGTTTTACAGAATTTGTACTCAGGGAGAAATGCCATGATCAAAAGCATGACAGGGTTCGGCCGTGCAGAGCATTGCGATGAAAAGCGCAAGATTACGGTTGAGCTCAAGTCCGTTAATCACCGGTATCTTGATGTGAATATAAAGATGCCCAAGAAGCTTTCCTTTTTTGAAACATCCATCAGAAACCTCCTGAAGGAATATATTCAGAGAGGAAAGGTTGATGTATATATTTCGTATGAGGATTATACGGAAGATAATTTCAGTCTTAAATACAACAGGGACATGGCAAGGGCATATCTTAAATATCTGAACGAGATGAGTCAGGAATTCGGATTGGAGAATGACATAAGGGTTTCTGTTCTTTCCCGTTATCCCGAAGTGTTTACGCTTGAGGAACAGGAGATAGATGAAGATGAGCTGTGGAACGACCTTGAATCGGTTGTCCGTTCGGCTTGTGAAGGATTTGTCGCATCAAGGCTTTCCGAGGGTGAGAACCTTAAGAACGATCTTGTCGGTAAGCTGGATACAATGCTTAACTATGTGGATGCGATTGAGAAGAGAGCCCCCGCCATTATTGAGGAATACAGGCAGAAAGTAAACGACAGGGTTAAGGATATGCTTGCAGATGCCAAGATAGATGAGAGCAGGATACTGACCGAGGTTACTCTTTTTGCTGACAGGATATGTGTGGATGAAGAGATAGTAAGGCTCAAGAGTCATATAGAGAGTACAAGGGATACATTAAGTGCCGGCGGAAGCGTGGGACGCAAGCTTGATTTTATTGCACAGGAAATGAACAGGGAGGCCAATACGATCCTGTCAAAGTCTACAGACCTGTCGACATCGAATGTAGCTATAGATCTGAAAACAGATATAGAAAAGGTACGTGAACAGATTCAGAACATCGAATGATCGGAGGAAATATGCAGAAGGGTATATTGCTCATACTGTCCGGGTTCGCGGGATCCGGCAAAGGCACGGTTGTTAACGAGCTGCTTAACCGTTATGACAATTATTCGTTATCCGTTTCCGCAACAACAAGGTCGCCAAGACCCGGGGAGCAGGACGGAAGGGAATATTTCTTCAAGACTGTCGAACAGTTTGAAGCGATGATAGAAAAGGGCGAGTTCCTTGAGTATGCGAAATATGTTGACAACTACTACGGTACACCGCGTGAATATGTTGAACATAAGCTTGATGAAGGCAAGGACGTGATCCTTGAGATTGAGCAGCAGGGAGCACTCCAGATAAAGGAAAAGTGTCCGGAAGCACTTCTTCTGTTTATCATGCCACCCAGCGTAAGGGAAATATACAACAGGCTTAAGGGACGCGGAACGGAAACAGAAGAAGTGATCATGAAACGTATGACCCAGGGCGCCAGAGAGGCAAGGGTCATAGAAAGATATGATTATCTCATAATAAATGATGATCTGGATAAATGTATAGAAGATGTGCATAATACCATACAGTGCTCCAAGTTTTCGACCGACAGGAATAAAGATATTATCAGCCGGACGATCGAAGAGTTTGATGGTTTTACAGCTTAGGTAAAAGATTGCAGTTGCATACAAAAGATATAAAGGTTCAATAAACAGGAGGATGATAAGATGTTACACCCGTCATACAGTGATCTTATGAAGGTCGTAAACAGTGAGGTAGAAGAAGGAGAGCAGCCTGTGGTAAACAGCCGTTACTCCATAGTTATGGCTACAAGCAAAAGAGCAAGGCAGCTTATAGACGGTGCTCCCACGCCGGTCAGCAATTCATCGGAGAAAAAGCCGTTATCTGTTGCCATTGAGGAACTTAATTCCGGTGTGGTTAAGGTAGTTGGAGAATAAGCCTTATATGAATGTGTTTTTTGTTTCACTTGGCTGTGATAAGAATCTGGTCGATTCCGAATATATGCTCGGAATACTCAGGAACAGGGGCTATGACTTTACCGATGATGAAGCAGAGGCTGATGTGATAGTCGTGAATTCCTGCTGCTTTATCGGGGACGCCAAGGAGGAGAGCATCAATACGATATTGGAAATGGCGCAGTACAGGACTGCCGATGATGAACGGTGCAGGGCACTGATCGTGGCGGGCTGTCTGGCACAGCGCTATGCCGATGAAATACGGACCGAGATTCCCGAGGTTGATGCGATCGTAGGAACAACAGCATATGATACTATTGCCGATGTTATTGACAGAGTACTCGGCGGTGAGCATGTAAGGGAGCTTGAAAGCATTGACAGGCTGGTGCTTCCGGATGCGGAAAGAATAGTAACAACAGGCGGATATTACTCATATCTGAAGATTGCCGAAGGCTGCGATAAGCACTGTACATATTGCATTATTCCCAAGCTCAGGGGGCGATACCGCTCTGTTCCGATGGAGAGGCTTGTAAAAGAGGCAAAAGAGCTTGCCGACAGAGGCGTAAAGGAACTTATCCTGGTAGCTCAGGAGACCACTGTGTATGGTGTGGATCTGTACGGAAAGAAGAGCCTTCCGATGCTTCTTAAGGAGCTGTGTCTTATAGACGGGATCAGATGGATACGTATCCAGTACTGTTATCCCGAAGAAATAACTGATGAGCTGATCGAGGTCATAAAAGAAGAAGACAAGATATGTAACTATCTGGATATGCCAATACAGCATGCTTCGGACAGGATTCTTAAGCTGATGGGAAGAAAGACCGACAGGGCTCAGCTTACTTCCATCATAGACCGTTTGAGGAAGGAAATCCCGGATATAGCGCTCCGGACAACCCTGATAACCGGTTTCCCGGGTGAAGATGAACAGGATATGGATGTTCTGCTTGATTTTGTTGAAGAAACAGAGTTTGAACGCCTCGGAGTATTTGCGTATTCGGCAGAGGAGGGTACTGCCGCATCGGTAATGCCCGATCAGACAGATGAAGATATCAGGGAAGCAAGAAGAGACGAGGTAATGCAGCTGCAGCAGGAGATTGCATACAGGCATGCGCTTGACATGGTCGGCCGCGAGCTGGATGTAATGGTTGAGGGACGTCTGGTGGATGAGGATACCTATGTATCCCGGACTTATATGGATGCTCCGGGTGTTGACGGTCTGCTGTTTATAAATACCGAACAGAATCTTATGAGCGGTGATATTGTAAAGGTACGTGTTACCGGTGCCAATGAATATGATCTGATTGGAGAATTGTGTGATGAATCTGCCTAACAGGCTTACGGTATTAAGAGTGGTGATGATACCGTTTTTTGTATTTTTCATGCTTAACGATATACCGTCGGGATTTGGAAAATGGGTGGCTCTTGCATTGTTTATAATCGCGAGCCTGACAGATATGCTTGACGGAAAGATAGCCAGGAAGTACAACCTGATCACCAATTTCGGTAAATTTATGGATCCCCTTGCCGATAAGCTGCTTGTTTGTTCGGCGCTTATCTGCCTGGTGGGTATGGGGAAGCTTGCATCGTGGATGGTGATCGTTATCATCAGCAGGGAATTTATCATCAGCGGTTTCAGACTGATAGCCTCGGACAACGGTGTTGTTATAGCCGCGAGCTATTTCGGTAAATTTAAGACAGTATTTCAGATGGTGATGATCTGCCTTCTGATAGCTGATATAAACAATGATATATACAGGGTGATCACTGTTGTTGTGACCTGGGTGGCTCTGATACTGACAGTGGTTTCGTTGATCGATTACATATATAAGAATAAAGAGATACTGAAGACAGATAAGCATTAGAAGACGATGAAGAGTCCTGTGCCGGGGTAAAGACGGATGCAGGATGGACCGTGACAGAGATGCAGGGATTATAAAAGAGGTAAGGATAAATGGGTAAGGATAAGGAAAAGAACGCAGATTTAAAAGCCACTAAGGATAAAACAGATGCTCCGGATACGGAATTAAAGACCGCAGCTGCAGGTGAAGAATTACCGGAAGCAGGATCTGAAGAAGACGGTCGTTTTATTAAGTATTTTAAAATCTGCGGACTGAGTGAAAAAGAGGTCAGAAATCTTGTAAAGGATCTTATAACCTCCCGTAATCCTGTACTTTCCGTTGATACCGTACCGGGCGAAGTCCTTATAACGCTTACGGCTTCCGACGAAGACGGAAACAGTGCGAAGAAGCTGAGCAAACCGATGGTCAAGGAAATTAAGAACCGTTTCGGACTCAATATATACGCAACCGACAGGGAAACAACCCTGGAGCAGTCTGTGGTTGAGCTTTTGCGTACCAATTCTCTTGTACTTGCTACATGCGAGTCCTGCACCGGTGGCATGGTGGCATCTAAGATCATTGACGTTCCGGGTGCTTCCGATGTTTTTAAGGAGGGCTTCGTGACATATTCAAACAAGGCGAAGCGTACAAGACTGGGAGTGAAGAAATCCACCCTCGTTAAATACGGAGCAGTAAGTGAACAGACCGCGAAAGAGATGGTAAAGGGCTGTGCATCGGCTTCGAAGGCAAATGTTACGCTTTCTACTACAGGAATAGCAGGACCTGACGGCGGAACAGAGGATAAGCCGGTGGGACTTGTATATATTGGATGCAGTGTATGCGGTAAGACCAGGGTAAGCAAATACAATTTTGAAGGCGACAGGATGGAGATAAGGATCAAGGCCACATCTGCGGCACTGGCACTTCTCAGGACCTGTATCCTTGAGTATTACAGTGAAAAGAACTTCTCATAATTCGCTGTTCTATACAGCTGTTTTGGCAAATCGCAGACATGAACGAACACAGTTTCGATTTAATGTCTCATTAAATTCCCAATTAATATATTTGCTTGTGCTAAAATGAAAGGCATTAAGGAACAACACATACCGGGGTTGGTATGAATACAATGGTAAACGATAAATAATGCCGTTTACTGTAAAAAACACAAAAACCGCTTGACATTACCGAACGGATGTTTTATAGTACGTATTGTAACGAACAGACGTTCCAAAAGATTGTTCGGTTTAACAGCAAAGGAGATTGAAATGGAAAGAGAAGAGAAGCTTAAAGCGTTGGAAGTTGCATTATCCAAGATAGAGAAGGAGTATGGCAAGGGTTCGGTCATGAAGCTTGGCGATACTGCCAATCATATGAATGTTGAGACCATTCCCACGGGATCGTTAAGTCTTGATATAGCCCTCGGCCTCGGAGGTATACCAAAGGGAAGGATCATTGAGATTTACGGACCCGAATCTTCAGGTAAGACAACAGTTACCCTTCATATGATAGCTGAAGTACAGAAGAGAGGCGGAATTGCCGGCTTTATAGATGCAGAGCATGCACTTGATCCGGTGTATGCAAGGAATATAGGAGTTGACATAGATAACCTTTATATATCCCAGCCCGATAACGGCGAACAGGCTCTTGAGATAACCGAGACGATGGTACGTTCCGGAGCGGTGGATATTATCGTTGTGGACTCTGTTGCCGCATTGGTACCGAAGGCCGAAATAGACGGTGATATGGGTGATTCGCATGTGGGTCTGCAGGCACGTCTTATGTCCCAGGCTCTTCGTAAGCTGACTGCAGTCATATCCAAATCCAATTGTACAGTTATTTTTATCAACCAGCTCCGTGAAAAGGTGGGCGTTATGTTTGGTAATCCCGAAACCACGACAGGTGGCCGGGCACTTAAGTTCTATTCATCTGTCCGTCTTGATGTAAGAAGGATCGAGTCCCTCAAACAGGGCGGAGAGGTTATAGGTAACAGGACCCGCGTAAAGGTTGTTAAGAATAAGATCGCACCTCCTTTTAAGGAGGCTGAGTTTGATATCATGTTCGGCAAGGGTATTTCAATGGTCGGAGACATAGTCGATCTTGCAGCAAATACAGATATTATCAATAAATCCGGAGCATGGTACTCCTATAACGGACAGAAGATCGGGCAGGGCAGGGAGAATACCAAGCTTTATCTTGAACAGAATCCCGAAATGCTTGCTGAGGTCGAAGCTAAGGTTCGTGAACATTTTGGTCTTGACGGCGATGCAGCTGACGGGACTGACGCGGCATCAGGAGAGGATGCAGCTGAGTAGAGGGAGTAATAAACTGTGGTTGTTACCGGAATAGTGGAATACACTAAAGGAAAGTACAAAATATTTTTGAATGACGAATTCGCCTTTGTATTATACAAAGGCGAATTGCGTAAGTATGGAATAAAACAGGACGGAATATTAAGTGATGATATGTATCGCGAATTGATTACCGTTGTGCTTACAAAGCGGGCAAGACTTCGTGCCCTTAATCTGCTTAAGGTGCGTGATTACACTGTGAACTCTCTGCGCAGGAAGCTTAAGGAGGGACTGTATCCCGATGAAGTTATAGATGATGCTGTTGAATATGTGATCTCATACGGATATGTGGATGATCTGCGATATGCCGAGAGTTATATAAGGAGCAACAGGACATCAAGGAGCAGGCATGAGATTGAACAGAAGCTCAGAATGAAGGGCATAAGCGGAGATATTATAAGTGAAGCTTTTGAAAATGAAGGACCGGGAGAGGAAGAAGAGGAAGAGCTTATAAGAAGATATCTCCTTAAGAAATGCAGAAGTACCGATATAAATGATGAGGCATCAAGACGAAAGTTATTCGCATTTATGTACAATAAAGGTTTTGCGCCGGACAGGGTCAGGCAAATCCTTGATGAAGTATTACTTGACATAACTATGTAAAAAGTATAAAATTTATATGTTGTATTTTTGTTAAATTAGAATTTACTATTCTATATACGTACAATGAAAACTTTATAAGGAGGTGCCCTGTGCAATATGTAATCATTATTGTGATTGCGGTAATTCTTCTTGCGGTAGGTTGTTTCGTATCTTATAGAGCAGGATACGAGAACAAACGAAAGACTGACGAAGAGAAGATAGGCAATGCCGAACAGAAGGCTCGTGAAATAATCGACGAAGCACTTAAGACGGCAGAAGCCAAGAAACGCGAAGGGCTGCTCGAGGTTAAGGAAGAATCAATCAGAGCTAAAAACGAGATTGAAAAGGAAACCAAGGAAAGACGGGCAGAATTACAGCGTTTGGAGCGCCGAGTGCAGCAGAAGGAAGAGAATCTTGATAAGAAAACTGATGCAATCGAAAAGCGTGAAGTCAGCTTCGCACAGAAGGAGGAAGCACTTGCAAAGCAAAAGGAACAAGTTTCCAAGCTGAATGAGCAACGTGTACAGGAACTGGAAAGAATTTCCGGATTGACCTCTGAACAAGCAAAAGAGTATCTGTTAAAAACTGTTGAGGATGATGTAAAACATGAGACTGCCGTTCTGGTTAAAGAACTTGAGACCAGAGCCAAGGAAGAGGCAGACAAAAAGGCAAAGGAGTTTGTGGTCGGTGCAATACAGAGATGTGCTGCCGATCATGTAGCTGAAACCACTATTTCGGTTGTACAGCTGCCCAATGATGAAATGAAAGGAAGGATCATCGGTCGGGAAGGACGTAATATACGTACACTCGAAACGATGACCGGTGTCGATCTGATCATAGATGATACACCGGAAGCTGTTGTCCTTTCCGGGTTTGATCCCATAAGACGTGAAGTCGCCCGTATCGCGCTGGAGAAGCTTATCGTAGATGGACGTATCCATCCGGCACGTATAGAGGAAATGGTTGAGAAAGCCCAGAAGGAAGTGGAGACCATGATAAGGGAGGAAGGTGAAGCTGCCACTCTGGAAGTGGGAGTACACGGAATTCATCCCGAGCTTATTAAGCTGCTTGGTCGTCTTAAATTCAGAACCAGCTACGGTCAGAACGTACTTAAGCATTCTATAGAAGTATCTCTTCTGTGCGGTTTGCTCGCATCGGAAATCGGTGCTGATGTAAGGCTTGCCAAGAGAGCTGGATTGCTTCATGATATCGGTAAGGCTGTAGATCATGAGATGGAGGGTTCACACATACAGCTTGGTGTGGATCTTTGTAGAAAATATAAGGAATCAGCAACAGTTATTAATGCGGTGGAAGCACATCATGGAGATGTTGAGCCGCAGTCATTGGTCGCTGTTCTTGTACAGGCAGCCGATACGATATCGGCAGCAAGACCGGGTGCAAGAAGAGAGACACTTGAAACATATACCAACAGATTAAAACAACTTGAAGATATCACTAATTCCTTTAAGGGAGTTGATAAATCTTTTGCTATTCAGGCGGGCCGTGAAGTTCGAATTATGGTAGTTCCTGAGCAGGTAAATGATGCGGATATGATCTTACTCGCAAGAGACATTTCCAAGAAGATCGAAGAGGAAATGGAATATCCGGGTCAGATCAAGGTGAACGTGATTCGTGAGAGCCGCGTCACAGACTATGCGAAATAACGAGTTTTGCACGCAAAAACAGTGCAAAAGTCAATGAAATAGAAGCAGTCCATCGAGTTCACTCGAAATGGACTGCTTCTATTTTATTGATGAGATTGTCGTTTTATGCGCAGTATAAAACGACAATCGACACGAAGAAGATGCAAAGCATCTTCGAGTGCTTTTGCCCTATACCGATTGTGTCGATGGTGCTTTCACACACAAAAACCCGATAAACACTATGTTTATCGGGTTTTATAAACAGTAGCGAGGAAGAGACTTGAACTCTTAACCTCCCGGGTATGAACCGGACGCTCTAGCCAGTTGAGCCACCTCGCCATATGAGCTTTTTCAGCCCGATTGCTATTATACTAACCTTATATATATATTGTCAAGGAAAATATTTCAAAATTAACTTTTATTTATTCCGCTTAGAGTATATAATAGAAGAACAGAAAAAATTGGAGGGTCCGTTATGAAGAAACTGAGTGTACTACTAATTGCTATGGTCGGATGTTTAAGTTTATCGGCTTGTGAAGGGACTGAGTTTGATCCGAGTGCGATAGAGAATATGACACGTACGGTTGATGAGGTCACTTCAACATTAGATGATATGCAGACCTATATAGGGGAAATTCAGGAGTCGGTACAGGCCGGAATAGACAATACCAATGCAATTATGGAATGGTATAAGACCGAAGCCTGGGAGGACAATCCCTGGATAAGCACGCCTATTACAGAAGATCAGGTTGAGGATCTTATAGAGGTTGGTCAGAAGGAGATCAATTCATATCTGGGAGAGAATGCGGTGTATGATATTCTCAGCAATGAGGATATTGAGTATTTCAACAAGCTTTTTAATGATGAGGAAGTTAACGGATTTCTCCTCAGCACTTATGAGAAGCCCGAGTCCTGTGATGTTTATGAAGTACTGAAAAGAGACGGTAATATCATCAGGAAGCTCGGAGTGGAAGAGAGGGAGAAAAAGGGTGCCGAGAATATCGCCGGCAAGATATCCGAAAAAGATATAAATGAATTGCTGACCGAATATCTCGGTATAACAAATGATGATCTTATCTCTCCGGTTGCATTATCTGAACGCTCCGGAAGCGATAAGAAATACCTGTATCTTGATGAGAAGCTTAAATGCAGGGAGCTTGTTTGTAACGGAGGCTTTTACTACAATAATATTTATGTTGTTATGATGCGTGATGCCAAAGGTGATACACCGTTTTCACTTACTGCATTAACGAAACAGGATGACGGAAGCATAAAGATCAGTATGAATTACTGGAGCGATGATATGTCGGCAGTAGAGTGGGATGGTTCGTTCCTGTATGATCTGTATGATATGATGCAGTACACGGATCTTAGAAATGTTATATCGATACCGGGAATTGACGGGGATATATCATTGGGATCGGTTATGAGTGATCTGTCTGCATTCGGTATTTCAGGTGAAAACATTGCGGATGCCGCACAGCTTGTTTCAAAAGCAAAGGATAAAACCAAGACATACATGCAGGAGTTTGATGGATATCAGGTGTACTTCAGCAATATCGATCCATCTTCCGCAGCTGATTTTGTAATCTCACAGATAGATGTGACATCAGGTGACTTCAAGACGGCGGAAGGAATTGGACTGGGTTCTACCATTGAAGATATTAAGGAGGCATACGGTAACGGAATAGATGCCGGATATATTGAGGGAAAGAAGCAGGTTATATATGAAAAGGGTAAATACAGCATGCTCTTCCTTCTTAATAAAGCCGGAGAAGTAGAGGAAATGTCAGTGGTTCTCGCAGATGATATACTGAACGGAGATGACATTGAATAAGTGAAAGGCAGAAACAAAAATGCGTGTAGGTATGGGTTATGATGTTCACCGCCTTACAGAAGAACGTGATCTAATAATCGGGGGAGTGAAGATTCCCTATGAAAAAGGACTTTTAGGACATTCGGATGCGGATGTCCTATTGCATGCTATAATGGATGCTTTACTGGGAGCAGCGGCACTGGGAGACATAGGAAGTCATTTTCCGGATACAGATGAGAAATACAGAGGAGCTGACAGTATTGAGCTTCTTAAGCTGGTTGGAGAGATGCTGTCTGACAATCAATATATAATAGACAACATTGATGCTACCATAATCGCACAGAAACCAAAGATGCGTCCATATATAGATGAGATGAGGAATAATATCGCGAATGCCCTGTTGATCGATCTGTCGCAGGTTAATGTTAAAGCGACAACTGAGGAAGGACTCGGATTTACGGGCAATGGTGATGGAATATCCTCTCAGGCGATATGTATGGTAAGTTCCGTAAAGGAACTGGAAAGTGTGTCTGTTGGCAGCAGTTTTGACAGATGCAGCGGTTGCAGCGGCTGTCCTGTGAATGATCGGTAACTGCCTGAACGGGTACGGGTTGCTTGTGAATATGCTGCAGGGAAATATTAATGGGTTTTATACGGTATATAAAAGAAGAAATACAACTGATAAGAGAACGTGATCCCGCCATCCATTCCTGGATGGAGGTTTTTCTGTATCCGAGCTTCAGGGTTATGCTCCATTACAGGGTTGCCCACAGGTTATATCTTAACAGGCACTATTTTCTCGCGAGGTATATTTCTCAGAGAGCGGTAAGAAAAACGGGCATTGAGATCCATCCGGGTGCGCAGATAGGATCCGGCTTCTTTATCGATCACGGCAGCGGTGTGATCATTGGTGAAACAACGATAATAGGAAACAATGTAACTCTGTATCAGGGAGTTACGCTTGGAGGAACCGGTAAAGAAACAGGGAAGAGACATCCGACACTGGAAGACAATGTTATGGTTTCGGCCGGAGCCAAGGTCCTGGGATCCTTTACGATCGGAGCAGGCAGCAAGATAGGCGCAGGCTCTGTGGTCCTAGAGGAGGTCCCGCCCAACTGTACGGTTGTAGGCGTTCCGGGACGAGTCGTGAAGCGGGAGAATGAGGTTATCCCGAGAGAAAGTCTGGATCAGGTGCATCTTCCCGATCCTATCAAGGAGGATATTCAGAATCTTCAGCATGCCAATTCGGAGATCACCAATCGGCTGCTTGATCTTGAACGTGAACTGAAAAATATCAGGAAATCATCCGGTACCGCGGAATAGAGTAACCGGAATATATAACACCATTGGAGAATATTATGAAATTATTTAATTCGCTTACCAGAAATGTAGAAGAATTTGTTACCAATGAACCGGGAAAGGTATCAATGTATACCTGCGGCCCGACTGTATATCATTACGCTCATATCGGGAACCTTAGAAGCTATATCTGTGAGGATATCCTTGAAAAGATACTGCGCTTTTCGGGATATGATGTAAAAAGAGTCATGAATATAACAGACGTGGGACATCTTGCATCTGATGCGGATACCGGTGAGGACAAGATGCTGAAGGGCGCAAAAAGAGAGCATAAGAGCGTTATGGAGATAGCGCAGTTCTATACCGAAGCTTTTTTTGCTGACTGTGCCAAGCTGAATATAAAGACCCCCGATGTTGTTGAGCCCGCCACGAACTGCATTCCGGAGTTCATCAATATGATAGAGGGTCTGCTGGAAAAGGGTTATGCATATAAGGCCGGAGAGAATGTATATTTTGATACATCAAAGCTTGAGAATTATTATGTGTTTGGTAATCAGAACGAAGATGAACTCAGGGTAGGTGTCCGCGATGATGTGACCGAGGATACCAATAAACGTAATAAGAATGATTTTGTCTTATGGTTTACCAAATCCAAATTCGAAGACCAGGCTCTTAAATGGGAGAGCCCCTGGGGTGTGGGATATCCAGGCTGGCATATTGAATGCTCCTGTATAGGTATGAAACATCTCGGAGAGAAGATGGATATACATTGCGGCGGAGTGGACAATATGTTCCCGCATCATACTAATGAGGTAGCGCAGAGCGAATCCTTTATCGGTCATAAGTGGTGCAATTACTGGTTCCACGTACATCATCTCAATGATGAAACCGGAAAGATGAGTAAGAGTAAAGGCGAATTCCTTACGGTATCCCTGCTTGAGGAGAAGGGATATGATCCTCTTGTGTACAGACTGTTCGCGCTGCAGTCGCATTATCGTAAGCCGCTTACGTTTTCGTTTGAGACTCTTGATCAGACGGTAACAACTTATAAGAAGCTTAAGAGCAGGATAGCATCGATACCTGAAGACGGTGAAGCTGATAATGCTTCTGTTAAGGAATGGCATGACAAGTTTGCGGAGGCTGTGGGAAATGACTGTAATACAGCCATGGGACTTACTCTTCTGTACGATGTGATCAAAAGTGATCTTAACGGGGCCACCAAAAGAGCCATAATTGCGGATTATGATACTGTTTTATCTCTTGACCTGTTTAAAGCTCCGAAAGAGGATGAGATAGATGAAGAGCTCGTACATTTCGTCGAGGAGAAGATCGCAGAGAGAAGCGAAGCAAAAAAGGCCAGAGATTTCGCAAAGGCGGATGCAATCAGGGATGAGCTTAAAGCCAGAGGTATAATCATTAAGGATACCCGTGAGGGAGTGGAGTGGAGCAGGGAATAGAATGGATGTCGGCATTCTTGATAATATAAAGCTCAGGTTTGGGCTGGGAGAAGTTGATGTATCATCATATTCACCGCTGACTCTGGCGTTTATCGGAGACTGTGTGTTTGATCTGGTCGTTAAGACGGTTATGGTTGAGAAGGCTAATTGTCCGGCTAACAAACTGCACAGGAAGACAAGTGCTCTGGTGAAGGCTGAATCACAATCCGTAATGGCGAAATGGTTTGCTGATAACAGTATATTGACGGAAAATGAGATCGCAATATACAGGCGGGGGAGGAATGCCAAATCGGCGACCACTGCCAAGAATGCTTCCGTAGGAGACTACAGAAGGGCTACCGGAGTTGAGGCACTTATAGGATATCATTATCTGTCGGGTAATACGGAAAGACTTGTGGAGTTAATAAAGCTTGGAATGGAGGCCGTGGAAGCAGGTTCTGGCAATCCGTGACCAATGGTTTGGAGTGACTGAAAAGGGAGAAATATGGCATATCAGGAATCTTATATAGAGGGAAGAAATGCTGTCCTGGAAGCATTGCGTTCGGGCAGAACGATAGACAAGCTGTTTATTCTGGACGGTTGTCATGACGGTCCCGTTATGACGATCAAGCGTGAAGCCGCCAAGAGGGATATAATACTCAAATACGTTGACAAAGACAGACTTGATCAGATGAGCTCCACGGGGCATCATCAGGGTGTGGTTGCCCAGACGGCAGCATACGATTATGCGGATGTAAGCGATATTCTGGATAATGCAAGAAATAAAGGTGAGGATCCTTTTGTATTTATACTGGACAATATAGTCGATCCTCATAATCTTGGCGCTATAATAAGAACGGCCAATCTTTGCGGGGCACATGGGGTGATAATACCCAAGAACAGGGCAGTAGGACTTACGGCGACAGTTGCAAGAACTTCGGCAGGAGCGATCAACTACACACCTGTTGCCAAGGTTACCAATATCGGCAAGACCATAGAGGAACTGAAAAAAGAAGGCCTGTGGTTCGTATGTGCGGATATGTCAGGAACAGTAATGTATAAACATAATCTGACAGGTCCCATAGGTATGGTGGTGGGAGCAGAGGGTGAAGGTGTCAGCAGGCTTGTGAAGGAAAAGTGTGACTACATTGCGTCCATCCCCATGAAGGGAGATATTGATTCGCTCAATGCATCTGTGGCTGCCGGCGTGCTTGCTTATGAAATCGTCAGACAGAGACTGAACGGATGATATTCGGTTTTCTGAAGCATAAAGCACAGCTTATTCATTTGGGGAACAGATATGGTTAACATTGATAAATATGAAGGAATATCCGATTCGGAGCTCATTATAAGACTTAGGGACGGACAGCGCGATATAACGGATTATATCATGGAAAAGTATAAGGATCTGGTAAAGAGTAAAGCCAGATCCATGTTTATTCTGGGAGCTGATAATGATGACCTGATACAGGAAGGGATGATAGGTCTGTTTAAGGCGATACGTGATTTTGATGCGGGCAGGGATGCAAGCTTCTATACCTTTGCAGAACTGTGTATCTCCCGTCAGATTTATACTGCGGTACAGGCATCGAGAAGGCAGAAGCATATACCGCTAAATAACTACATTTCACTGTACAGGAACGCATCCGATGATGCGGATGATGACAAGTATCTGATAGATTCATTGCAGCTTTCGGGGAACAGAAGTCCTGAGGAACTTGTGATCGACAGGGAAAATGTTGATATTCTGGAGCAGCGTATAGAAGAGAGCCTGAGCACGTTTGAAAAGCAGGTACTTGATCTCTATGTTACGGGAATGTCATATGTTCAGATAGCAAGAGTTCTCGGAAAGGATGAGAAATCCACAGACAATGCACTGCAGAGAGTTAAGATGAAGATAAAGAAAATACTAAAGGAAGATGAGAGATATAAAAACCCCTGAATGTATGTTGAACATACTTCAGGGGTTTTATGCTGCTAAGCAGAATCGAACTGCTGACCTCATCCTTACCAAGGATGCGCTCTACCGACTGAGCCATAGCAGCTTGGAATTGACACTTGATTAGTATATCGTTATTTCGGGGTATAGTCAACTGTTTTTTGATTTAAGTGGGTGGAATTTTCTTATCTGTTACTATACAGTGAGTAATTACTTGAATTATTGTGATACCAATTTCGATTGCGGTAGAGCAGAAGTTACTTTATAACATTTTCACAAAGATTCGTATTTGAATTTTGTGATATAGTAACAAAGTTAATTTTGGTACTTGTAAGTGTTAAAAGTTTTGTGCTAATATACGTTTTGCAAATTGATTGCTGATCATTGCGAGTCTGTTCGTATTCAGTTTAATTCAATTCATGGCATTCGCCGAATAATCTAAAGCAGATAAAAGATACAGGATGAAAAGAATAGGAAGGAGATATGCGTACAATTATAAGATTTTGCAATTCGTATGCATTGGAGGAGTTCGTCTATACCGGCTTGCAGACAGAAGGACAGGAAGAGTTCAGGGATATACGGCTTCGCAGGGAAAGGTTCGGTCTGTCGTCAGACCAGGTCATTTCTATGTCCATATCATTGCACAGTGTGATCATTAATGAGGACCTCTCCAATGCATGTTTTATAAAGTTGGGCAGATCGGATACCCGTGAAAACGTAATTACGGAGGACACAGAGCTGAGATTGATCACTAAGGGTAAAGAGGAGATCAGGATGTACGTGTTTTTTGAAACAGAGTCCGAAATGTGTTTTTACAGGATGGAAAGAGGCCGTGCTGTATCCCTGGGAAGAAGTATTAATCAAACTATCAGTTGCATCGAAGATGCATTTTTGGCTGATACACATTTAATGTTAAGGGCTGCAAATGACGGAGGCAGGCTTAACGTAAAAGGAAGGGAGGGATGTTATTTAAACACCCAATATGTTGGTCATATGGAGTCGGCTGCTGTCGGTTACGGTGATGTGATAACGGCAGGAGATATCCGTATACTTTGGCTTGATGATTGTATAGGGATAGAGAAGCTTACCGGTTATACAACAAAGACCGGCGGCAACAGACTTTGTATAGTCAGACTTGAGAAACCGGAAAAGTACAATGATATGGTTCTGAAACCGGGCAGTGATCTGAAGAAGGAGTTTATCCCCTCACCAAGAAGCATGGGAGTAACGGATAATTCCGAAATAGAGCTTGATCCGCCTCCTCCAAGGAAGGAAATAAGAAAACAGCCCGCTGTGCTCAGTGTGGGTCCGGCATTTACAATGGCTGTACCGATGAGTATAGGCTGCGGATTGTATATCTACTCGGCTTCGGGATCAGGCTTTGCAGGTTCTGCAGCCTATATGTATACAGGGTTGGTCACGGCGATCACATCTGCGTTACTTGGAGTTATGTGGGCAGTGATCAATATACGCAGTCAGAAAAAGATACTGCGTGGGGAAGAGGAACTGAGAAACCGTACATATGCCGAATACATCAGGAAAAGCAACAGAAAAATACTGGAAAAATACAGATATAATTCGAATATTCTGCTTAGGAACTATCCGTCTGTCGCTGAATTGGCCGGAAGCAATTATATGTCCTGTCTGTGGAGCAGAGAAATAAAGGATGTGGATTTCTTTAAATACAGATTGGGAACCGGTTCCGTTGCCTTTGAGGCGCAGATAAAGGTTCCAAAGGAGAGATTTCAAATGGTTCCGGATGAGCTGTCTGAACTTCCGTCGATGCTCAGGAATAAATATTCTTATATGCATGATGTACCTGTCTGTATAGATCTGGCTACAGATCGTTTGATAGGATTTGTATCGTCTGCACCGGACGAACTGCTGCAGATGTTCCTTAACATATCGCTCCAGATTGCAGCCTTATCTGATCCGTATCTTGTCAAAATGCTCTTTCTGTTTTCAGAAAATTTAATATCGGAGAAGGCAGTTGAGATCATGCACTGGCTTCCTCATGTACAGGATGTTGATGAACACCGTGTGTGCCTTGATAAGGACAGATGCAGTGATGAAATATGTCTGCTTGAACAGGAAATCAGGGGAGTAAACTCAGAGGACGTTAAATATATAATTCTCACTGATGACTATCGGAATATAACACCTGCACTCAGGCGTGAGGCATCCGTAAGCATATGCCTGTTCGCCGGGGAGTATCACTCGCTGCCTGCTTCCTGCGGTAAGGTGGTAAGAAATGATACCTCGTTCAGAGGGATGGTAAGTACAGGAGAGGGCAATATCAGAAAGGAGATTAAGTTCGATAATATATCACTGAAGGATGCGGTGGGCTTTGTGCGAAGACTTGCGGGAGTCAGGTACATAAAGGAAGGGGGTCACAGAGAGATACCATCCAAGGTTACCCTTCCACAGCTCTTTGGTGTAAAGCTTATAAGCGACGAACTGGTAATTGAAAACTGGAAAAAGAACAATACCGGTTACAGTATCAGGGCACCTATCGGAATGGCAGAAGACCTAAGAGTGATATATCTTGATCTGCATGAAAAAATGCATGGACCGCACGGGCTTATTGCAGGGATGACAGGAAGCGGAAAGAGTGAAATGCTTCAGACACTGATCCTTTCACTTGCTGTCAGATATCCGCCTTCGGAAATAGGTTTTTTCCTTATAGATTACAAGGGAGGAGGCATGGCTAATCTTTTTGAAAAGCTGCCTCACATGGTTGGAAGTATATCCAATCTCTCGGGAAATATGATACACAGGGCAATGGTGTCAATAAGAAGCGAAAATGAAAGACGCCAGAGACTGTTCCTTAAGGCCGGTGTCAATTCAATAAAGGATTACGGAAGACTGTTCGGCCTTGGGAGGGTTGATGAACCTTTGCCGCATATACTTATCATTATCGATGAGTTTGCTGAATTGAAGCGAGAGGAACCGGAGTTTATGAAGGAGCTGATAAGTGTGGCACAGGTAGGCAGGAGCCTGGGAGTTCATCTGATACTTGCAACGCAGAAACCTTCCGGTACCGTGGATGATAATATATTCTGCAATTCGAGATTCAGAATATGCTTAAGGGTGCAGGATAAGCAGGACAGTAATGATATGCTGCTCCGACCGGATGCCGCCTATATATCCAATCCGGGCCGGGCATTTTTGCAGGTCGGTAATGATGAATTGTTTGAGGCATTTCAGGCTGCTTATACGATGGAACCCTATGTTGAGGACAGTAATCAGACGAAAGTCTGTCTCGTTGACAGATATGGAAGAAGACATGAGATCGAACTGCCGGAAAAAGATGGGAAAATAAACGGGAGTGATAATTGGGAAGATGAGTCGTATCCGACGCATTTCTCGATGATACTGGATACGTTGATAAGGTGTTACGGATCGGCGGAATATCCGGTGATTTCGAAGCTGTGGCTGCCTGTTCTGCCGGAAAAGATCGAAATTGAATACGATAACTGCAATTTGACTTTACCGGATGTAAAAAGAAGCGGGTGTGAAGGGCAGGGAATATATGAAGTTACGATCGGAAGATATGATTCTCCCGGGGAGCAGATACAGGGAGACTACAGGCTGAACCTTGTGAAAGACGGAAATCTTATAATATGCGGAAGCTCCGGGAGCGGGAAAAGTACAATGCTCCAGACATGGATATACGGTCAGATGGTGAACAGGACGCCTGATGAAATAAGCTTCTATATAGTAGATTACAGTAATGGTATTCTATCCTGTTTTTCGGACAGTATGCTGGTTGGCTGCTATATAACAGAGGATACACAGGACAGGCTTAAGAACCTGTTTCACATGCTGATGGAACTTATGAACGAAAGAAGGACAGCATGGTCCGGGATAGGATTTGCCCAACGTCTGGCTTTGAATGATCTGACGGAGCCTGCTGTGGTACTGGTTGTGGATAATTACGGAAATTTCAGGGAAAAGACGGATCAGAAGTACGATCGTGAAATGCTTGAGCTTATCAAGTTCGGAGAAACCTATGGCATTTTCATGATATTGAGCGGAACAACGATAGGAAACTCGGATATTCCGTCCCGTCTGTTTGAAAACTGCCGGACAGGGATATGCTTAAGGCTGAATGATAAATACCAGTATTCCGACTGCTTAAGAGAAATAAGGATACCTATCCTTCCGGCGGACGGCATAAAAGGCAGGGGTCTTGCAAGGATAAACGGTGAGATACTGGAATTTCAGGCCGGTCTGTGTCATACGGGAAGTGATTATGAAAGGAGCGGCTGGATACAGGCACAGATTGAAAGGTTAAACGTTTGTTACAACGGAATGAGTGCTGTCAAGGTACCTTATATACCGGAAGATCCCAGTATAGCGGATCTGAATATATGTACTGTTGACAGGACAGATTGGGGTGATGGGATACCGCTTGGATATGAAACGGAAAGCGGTAAGCCGTGGACTATACCGTTTGGAGATATGAATATTGTCGTTGTTGCGGGGAGAAAGGGAAGTGGTATGACAAACGCCTGTCTGACGGTTGGATATTATGCCGAAAGGACCGGCCGGATCGTCAGGGAGATTACATCCGTTGAAGAGCTGCTTTCTGAAATAAGAGAATCTTCCTTATATGTCAATGGAGAACA
>JAEEGL013429241.1_pt1 | contig 34769 bp, 27 predicted proteins | sample 9134231 | NCBI WGS metagenome assembly JAEEGL01 (sample SAMN16246548, study PRJNA631951) | gut metagenome | biome: gut microbiome; feature: rumen; material: fiber-attached | host: Bos | place: Iran: Karaj | collected 2018-10
GGCTACGTCTGCATCTTCTCTGCTGGTACGGGTTCTCCCTATTTCACTACCGATACGGGCTCGTCGTTAAGAGGTATTGAGATTGAGGCTGACGTGATGCTGAAGGGTACGCGCGTGGATGGTGTATATACTGCTGACCCGGAGAAAGACCCCACCGCCACGAAGTTTGATGCCATTACCTATAAGGAGGTGCTGGCCCGTGGACTGAAAGTGATGGACCTTACGGCCATCTGTATGTGTCAGGACAACAACCTGCCTATCTATGTATTCAATATGGATGTCGTCGGCAACCTGAAGAAGGTGATGGACGGCGAGGAGATTGGGACGCTGGTGCATAATTGACTACGATCATGGTTAACAAGTACGATTTTCTGATTATCGGTGCCGGTGTGGCAGGCATGAGCTATGCGCTGAAGGTGGCCCGTGCCAAGAAGGGAAAGGTGTGTTTGATCTGCAAGGCTGGACTCGACGAGGCCAACACGTCGTTTGCACAGGGCGGTGTGGCCAGCGTCACCAATCTGGCTGTCGACAACTTCGACAAGCACATCGAGGACACAATGGTGGCTGGCGACTACATCAACGAACGCGCTGCCGTCGAGCAGGTGGTGAGGAACGCACCGGAGCAGATACAGGAATTGGTGCAGTGGGGCGTCAACTTCGACCGCAAGGAGAATGGCGACTTCGACCTGCACCGTGAGGGCGGACACTCGGAGTTCCGTATCCTGCACCATGCCGACGACACAGGTGCAGAGATTCAGCGCGGACTGATGGAGGCCGTCCGCAACTGTCCTGACATCGACGTCAAGGAGAACCACTTTGCCGTGGAGATTATCACGCAGCACCACCTGGGTGTCCGCGTCACCCGCCGTTCGCCCAACATCCGGTGCTACGGGGCGTATGTGCTAAATCCTGTCACGGAGAAAGTCGATACCTACCTGGCCAAGGTCACCGTCATGTGTACTGGTGGCTGCGGTGCCGTCTACCTAACGACGTCAAATCCCGTCATTGCCACTGGCGACGGCATTGCCATGGTGTACCGTGCCAAGGGTACGGTGGCAGACATGGAGTTCGTACAGTTCCATCCGACTGTGCTCCACAATCCTAACGAGACGCATCCCGCCTATCTCATCACCGAGGCCATGCGTGGCTACGGCGGCATCCTGAAGATGCCCAACGGCGAGACGTTTATGGAGAAGTACGACGAGCGCCTGTCGCTGGCTCCGCGTGACATTGTGGCACGTGCCATCGACAAGGAGATGAAGATTCACGGTCTTGACCACGTCTGCCTGGACGTTACGCACAAGGATCCTGCCGAGACGCGCCACCACTTCCCCAATATCTATCAGAAATGCCTTAGCATCGGCATCGACATCACCACCGACTACATACCCGTGCGCCCTGCCGCCCACTACATGTGCGGTGGCATCAAGGTGGACCTGAACGGACAGACGAGCATCGAACGTCTGTATGCCCTTGGCGAGTGTTCGTGTACTGGACTGCACGGTGGCAACCGACTGGCCAGCAACTCGCTCATCGAGGCCGTCGTCTACGCTGACGCTGCTGCCAAGGACTCGCTGGCCCATGTTGACCTGTACGACTGGAACGACCGTGTGCCGGAATGGAACGACGAGGGTACGATGACCAATGAGGAGAAGGTGCTTATCACGCAGTCGGTGCGCGAGGTGAACCAGATCATGTCCAACTACGTCGGCATCGTGCGCAGCGACCTGCGCCTGCATCGTGCCTGGGACCGTCTGGACATGCTTTACGAAGAGACGGAGCGGCTGTTCAAGCGCGTAAGAGCAACCCGTGACATCTGCGAGCTGCGTAACATGATCAACGTCGGCTACCTCATCACCCGCTGGGCCTTGGAGCGCAAGGAGTGCCGGGGTCTGCACTTCACCACCGACTATCCGTTGCACGCATACGATAAAAAGTAAAAAAGGTAAGAGAGTAGTCCTGCCAGACCATGATGATTGCTGTGTATATTATAATAGGTGTGGCCGTCGGAGCCGTCGCACTATTCCTGCTGATGAACCCGAAGGTGGGTAGGCTGAATGTGGAACTGGCCCGCAAGGAGACCGAGCTGCAGCTGATGGACCGCCAACGGCAGGAGGAACTGCAAAGGAGCGAGGAACGCTTTGCGCAGCAGATGGCCGCCCAGCGAGAGCAGACTGATCAGCAGCTGGCTGCCCAGCGAGAACAAGCTGAACAGCAGATGGCCGCCCAGCGAGAGCTGGCTGACCGGCAGGTGCAGGCTGCCCGTGAACAGTTTGACGAACAGTTGCGTACCACGAAGGAACAGTTGGCCAATTTGGGACGGCAGCTGATGGACATTCAGGCACAGCGGCTGAAGGAGGAGAACCGCGAGAGTATGGGTACCATCACCCAGCCGCTGAAGGATGCTATCAGTGAGATGCGCAAGGCTATCAGTGACAATACCAAGGACCATACCGAGCAGTCGGCATCGCTGCGCGAACAGCTGAGGCAGATGATGGAGTCGAACCGCGAGATAGGTCAGAAGGCCGAGGGGCTGGCTAACGTGCTGCGCCGCGACAACAAGGTGAGCGGTACGATGGGCGAGGTAATCCTGGGCGACCTGCTGGCATCGCAGGGACTGACCGAGGGCATCCACTATGAGGTGCAGGCACGGCTGCGAGACGAGTTGGGGCGCACATTGAAGAACGACGACACGGGTCGGGAGATGCAGCCCGACGTTATCCTGCACTATCCGCAGGGACAGGATGCCATTATTGACTCGAAAGTGTCGCTGGTGGCCTACGAGCGGTATGTCAATGCCGAAACGCCAGAGGAGAAGGAACGTGCCCTGCAGGAGCATATCCGGTCGGTGCGCGCCCATGTCACCGAACTGGCCCGCAAGGATTACTCCCGCTACGTGAAGGCTCCCCGCGAGGCCGTCGACTTCGTCATCATGTTCATGCCCTTTGAGTCGTCGCTGCAGCTGGCACTGGCCAACGACCCCACGCTGTGGCGTGACGCCTTCGAGCGAAAGGTCTTTATTACCGGAGAGCAGAATCTGTTGGGCATCCTCCACATGATACATATTGCGTGGGTGCAGAACCAGCAGGCCGAGAACCAGGAGCGTGTGTTTGGCATTGCCGAGCAGCTGCTGGACCGCCTTGGCGACTTTATCCAACGGTACAACAAGCTGGGTGAGCATCTCGACATGGTGCGCAAGGACTTTGACTCTGCCGGCAACAAACTGTTCTCCGGGCGTCAGAGTGTGGTGCAGAAAGGACGTGAGCTGGTAGACCTTGGTGGTAAGGAAAATCCCAACCGCCGCATCCCTAAAGCCGAGGAAGAACTGCTGATCACCAACGAGTAAATCAGCAATAACGCTTGATAAATCAATGCTCTACCTGAACGATGACATAGCAGGCTTCGATGTCGGAGCAGCACTGCCGCTGCTGTCAGAGCAACGGCGCGAACAGGTGTTGAGGTTCAAGCACGAGCTGGGACGTAAGACATGTGCGGCAGCCTATCTGTTGTTGTGTGAGGGACTGCGCAGGGAGTACGGCATCAAGCTGCCGCCCGTCTTTGAGTACAGCGAGCATGGCAAGCCCTCTATCGTCGGCCGTCCTGACATCCACTTTAATATGAGCCACTGCCGCGAAGCCGCTCTTTGTGTGCTGAGTGACCACCCGGTAGGTGTCGACATCGAGAGTGTCCGTGAATACAAGGACACGCTGGCACACTATACTATGAATGATGACGAACTACAGCTTATAGCCAGTTCACCGCACCCCGATGTGGCCTTCATCCGCCTGTGGACGATGAAGGAGGCCAAGCTGAAACTCTCTGGACATGGCATCGGCAATGACATGAAGCACGTATTGGACGGTACTGAGCACTTCCATACCGTCATCAACGAAGAGAAAGGCTACGTCTATTCTGTCATCCAGTAAAGGGCATCTTTGTGTGGATTGTCTGAGGTCATAAAGACACGTAAGTGTGCTGTTTTGGATAAAAGTGTTCAAAAAACAGCGTAATTTGTTGCATAGTTCAAGGAAAAGATGTAATTTTGCAGCCAAATTGTAAGAAACGACAATCAAAGAACACAAAAACATGAAAAAGATTCGCGCCGCCGTAGTAGGCTACGGCAACATTGGAAAGTACAGCATCCAGGCTCTTGAGGCCGCTCCCGACTTCGAGATTGCCGGTGTGGTGCGCAGGAACGGGGCAGCCGACAAACCCGCTGAACTGGCTCCCTACGAGGTAGTAAAGGACATCCGCGAACTGAAGGATGTCGACGTAGCCATACTGGCTACACCCACCCGCAGTTGCGAGGAGTTTGCCAAGCAGATACTGCCCTTGGGCATCAATACCGTCGACTCGTTCGACATACATACTAATATACGTGGCTATCGAGAGCGTCTGATGGCCATCAACAAGGATACAGGAACGGTAAGCGTCATTGCCGCCGGATGGGACCCGGGTAGCGACAGCATTGTGCGTACGCTGATGCAGAGTCTGGCACCGAAGGGCCTCTCATATACCAACTTCGGCCCTGGCATGTCGATGGGCCATAGCGTCTGCGTCCGCTCGAAGACTGGCGTGAAGAACGCACTGTCGATGACCATTCCTTTGGGTGAGGGCATCCACCGCCGCATGGTGTATGTGGAACTGGAGGACGGCTTCACGCTGGAGCAGGTGACGAAGGACATCAAGGCCGACCCCTATTTTGCCAACGACGAGACGCATGTGTTTCAGGTGGAGAGCGTTGACGACGTGCGCGACATGGGTCATGGCGTCAACCTGGTGCGCAAGGGTGTCAGTGGTCAGACGCAGAACCAGCGACTGGAGTTCAACATGCAGATTAACAACCCCGCCCTGACTGGTCAGGTGCTGGTCAACGTGGCACGTGCCTCCATGCGCCTGCAGCCCGGCTGCTACACAATGATAGAGATTCCTGTCATCGACATGCTGCCCGGCGAGCGCGCCGACCTGATAGAACACTTGGTGTGATTTGGAGGGGAGAGATAAAAGATAAGAGATAAGAGGTGAGAGTTTAGCTGCGTTTGCAAACTATTCTCTCACCTCTTACTACTTTCTTACCTCTTACTTCTTACCTCTGTTATTTTGCGGCATTTTCGGCATCGATGGCCTTGATCTTGTCACGCACGAGCTGCACCTCGTCCTTCAGCTTCTGCACCTTGCGGTTCATCTCGTCAATGAGTGAACTGCCCTTCTTGCTGGAGGCGTTCAGGAATCCGAGGTTGTTCTCGTAGGTCTGTACCTCACTCTTCAGCTGCTCGTACTGGCGCATCAGACGGGCGCGCTCGTTGTCGAGGGCGTCGCCGCCACGCTCGGCGACCTGCTTGAGGGAATCTTTGAACTTCGACAGACGGCGTTTGGCTACGGTGATGTTCAGGTCTTTATAGAGCTTGTCTAGCACGGCGTGGTACTCTTCGTAGAGCTTGTCCTTCTCCTTGAATGGCACGTGTCCAATCGACTGGTACTCCTCGACCAGCTGCTGCACGCGCTCCTGCAGGTTATCGCCAGCCTCCTCGGCAGCTGCCTTCAGGCGGCTGATGACGTCGCGTTTCTTCTCCAGGTTGTCGCGCTCCTCATTACGGGCGCCGACACCTGCTGCATTACGAGCCTCAAAGAACTTGTTGCAGGCACCAAGGAACTCCTCCCACAGCTGGTCGCCCAGTTTTTTGGGTACCATACCGATGGTCTTCCACTCCTTCTGTAGGTTGATGAGCTTGTCGCTCGTCGACTTCCAGTCGGTGCTGTCCTGCAGTGCCTTGGCTTTTTCGATGAGGGCACGCTTGCGGTCGGCATTCTCCTTGAAGGTGTCCTTCAGGCTGCGGAAGAACTCTGCCTTGCGGCCAAAGAAATCGTCGCAGGCAGCGCGGAAACGCTCGAATATCTTGACGTTCATCTTCTGTGGGGCGAAACCGATGGTCTTCCATTCAGCCTGCAGCTCGATAATCTGTTTGGTGTGACGCTCCCAGTCACCGCTGCCCTTGTTCTCCTCGGCAGCGATGGCCTCTACCTGTTCGCAGAGACGGGTCTTCTTCTCAAGGTTCTCCTCCTCCTTGGCACGCAGCCCTTCGAAGTGCTGCTGGTGGTGCTTGTTGATGACCGTTGAGGCGGCTTTGAAGCGCTGCCAGATCTCCTCGCGCAGCTCCTTGCTGACGGGGCCTACCTCGCGGTACTCCTGATGCAGCTTCTGCAGCTGATGGAAGGCACTGATGATGTCTGGCTCTTCGGCCAGCTTCTCAGCAGCTTCGCAGAGCTTCACTTTCAGCTCCAGGTTCTTCTTGAAGTCATATTCGCGGGCCTCGCTGTTCAGTTTCAGCAGGTCGTAGAACTGCTCGACGTACAGCTGGTAGGTGCGCCACAGTTCGTTGGCATGCTCGGCAGGCACGTTCTTGATTTCGCGCCACTCTTCCTGCAGTGCCTTGAACTCCTTGAACGACTTGTTGGCCTCTTCCGGCGAGGTAATCATGGCCTTGATCTTCTCGATGATGTCCTGTTTCCGCTGGAGGTTGTCCTGCTTCTCCTGCTCCTGTTCGCGGAACAGTTTCTGACGTTTCTCCCTGATGATGCCCATCTCAGCCTTGAAGGCTTCCTCCTCCTCGTCGGGGCGTATCTGGTACTGTTCGGGGTCGCCGCCGCCGTCGATAAATTCCTTCAGCTGTGACTCGCGCTCGGCAATATGCAACTTGTAGAAGGTGGTCTTCAGGTAGTCTACCTCCTCCTTCTGGGGTGCCTCGTTGCCATGTGCTATCTCGCGCACTCGCTCCAGCACTTCTTTCTTGGTTTGATACTGCTTGCGCTCTGTTTCCTCGGCGTCGGCTGGTGCTTCCTCCTCGGCTCTTGCCTCGGCTTCTGCCTCCACTGTTGTCTCGGCAGGTGCTTCTGCCTCAACGGCTACTTCAGCAGGTGTCTCGGCGGGTGCCTCGACGGTTGCTTCAGCCTCTGCGGGTTGCTGGGCTGCGGTTTCCACTGCGTTTTGTTCTACGGTCTGCTCCTGTTCGAGAGCTTGTTCTTGAGAGTCCATCATCATAGAGTGTTTTAGTTAATGAGAGGGTTTGTACATACATGTTGCACCCCGACGTGCGGGGCTATGGCTTATGCCGTGGGGCAAAAGTAAATAAAAAATCTGAATTGACCTAATATTTTTGTAAAAAAGTGACTAAATCAGTCGTTTATGCCTGAAAACAAGCAGGGAAATGACGGAAATGACGATGGAAAGCACGATGGCGATGACAAAACCGACGGGATTGTTCTCCATGCCATTGATGAGGTTCATGCCGAAGAACGAGGCCACCAGCGTGGGCAGCATGAGGATGATGGTCACCGACGTCAGCGTACGCATGATGGTGTTCATGTTGTTGTTGATAATCGACTGGTAGGTGTCCATCGTCGACTCCAGGATGTTCGAGTAGATGTTCGTCGTCTCGCGGGCCTGTGTCATCTCGATGTTGACGTCCTCGATGAGGTCGGCGTCCAGCTCGTCGATCTGCAGCTTGAACTTCAGCTTCTGCAGCAGGTTCTCGTTGCCACGGATGGAGGTGGTGAAGTAGGTCAGCGAGTCCTGTAGGCGGCTGAGGCCGATGAGCGACTCGTTGTTCACCTCGCGGTCGAGGTTGCGTTTGGCCTTGTCGATGAGCATGGAGATTTGCTTCAGTCGCTTCAGGTACCACACGGCACTCGACAGGAACAGTCGGAAGATCATGTCCACATAGTCGGTGAACCCCTCGCCGCGCTTCTGCTGGAAGCTTACGAAGTCGATCATCATATTCGTCTCGTAGTAGCACACCGTGATGGTCACGTCGCGCTTGTGGATGATGCCGAGCGGTACGGTGGTGTAGGGCGTACGCGAGCGTACCTCTTTCACATACGGTATACGCAGGATGATAAGCATCCAGCCGTCGTCGTACTCGTAACGGGCACGCTCGTCGGTATCGCTGATGTCCGACATGAAGTAGTCGGGTATCGAGAACTGCTCCTCCAGCATCTGCTGGTCTTCTTCTGTCGGACACGTCACCTGTATCCAACAGTTGGGCTGCCACTCCTGTATCTGGCTGAGCCCGCCTTGGGTGTTCCAATAGGTCTTCATTGTGCTAATCCATTTTAATGCTTAATGCATAATTCTTAATGCTTAATGCATAATTGGCGGCAAAGGGATTAGCAGCCTTGCTCGCCATCCCCCGCCTTACTGTTTAAAAGAATCCGCCGGGTAATCGTCCATAATTATGTATAATGCTTGATTGGTTATTTTGCCTGCAAAGGTACAAAATATTTTCCAACCAGCAAATTTTTGCAGCAAAATATTCTGCCTTCCACGTGTCTTTGTGTGATAATGCTGAATAAAATCTAAATAACAGCACTTTTTCAGCGCTTTTCTTTGCTGGACACAGGATTTGTTGTACTTTTGCAATGAATAAAGACAACACAATGAATTACACTATAGAGAAGGTAACGACGCTCATCGGAGCGCGGCGCATCGGTACGGCCGACGCACAGATCAGGTGGCTGCTCACTGACAGCCGCTCGCTTTGTTTCCCTGAGGAGACGCTGTTTTTTGCCCTGAAGTCGTCACGTAACGACGGCCACCGCTACATCGAGGACCTCTATCGGCGTGGTGTCCGCAACTTCGTGGTCGAAAGACATTTCTCATTACTCATTTCTCATTCCTCATTTACAGATGCCAATTTCCTCGTCGTACCATCGCCGCTGGCTGCCCTCCAGCGGTTGGCCGAGCGTCACCGTGACGAGTTCGACATCCCCGTGGTGGGCATCACTGGCAGCAACGGCAAGACAATGGTCAAGGAGTGGCTGTACCAGATACTGTCGCCCGACATGATGGTGACACGCTCGCCCAAGAGCTACAACTCGCAGATTGGCGTGCCGCTGTCGGTGTGGCTGCTCGACGAGCAGACACAGGTCGGACTCTTTGAGGCTGGTATCAGCCAGCCGGGCGAGATGGAGGCCCTGCGCGACATTATCCAGCCCACCATCGGTGTGATGACATCGCTGGGTGCCGCCCATCAGGAGAACTTCCGCTCGCTGGAGGAGAAGTGTATGGAGAAGCTGGCGTTGTTCAAGGACGCCAAGGTCATCGTCTACAATGCCGACGATGACCTGGTGAGCCGCTGCATCCGCCGCAGTGGCTACAAGGGCAAGAAGATAGGCTGGCGGCGCGACGAGATGGTGGGCCGCTACCAGTTGCCGTTCTACGACGAGGCTTCGCTGCAGTGCTCCTTCGCCTGTGCCGCCGTTGCCCTCCATCTGGGTGTCACCCCCGAACAGCTGGCCGAGCGCATGTCACGGCTGGAACCTGTCGCCATGCGTCTGGAGGTGAAGGAAGGACGCCGTGGCTGCATACTCATCAACGACTCGTACAACAGCGACATCAACTCGCTCGACATCGCCCTCGACTTCATGGCGCGCCGAGCCGCATCCAGCACCCATCACCCGTCACCCACCACCCTGATTCTCAGCGACATCTTCCAGAGCGGTGTCAGCGATGATGCTCTCTATCGCGAGGTCAGTGACCTATGCACGAAGCGAGGCGTCAATAGGTTGATAGGCATCGGTCCCCTCATCAGTGCAAACAGTTCACAGTTCACAATTCACAATTCACAGTTTTTCACCACCACCGACGACATCCTGCGCAGCGACCTGCTGCGACAGCTGCACGACGAGGTCATCCTTATCAAGGGAGCCCGCGTGTTTGGCTTCGACCGCATCACGGAGAGTCTGGAACAGAAGGTCCACGAGACCATTCTCGAGGTCAACCTCAACGCCCTGGTCGAAAACCTCAACTACTACCGCTCGTTCCTGAAGCCTGAGACGAAGCTCGTCTGCATGGTGAAGGCCGATGCCTACGGTGCCGGTGCCGTCGAGGTGGCCAAGACGCTGCAGGACCACCGTGTCGACTATCTCGCCGTGGCGGTGGCCGACGAAGGCGTTGAGCTGCGCCGCAACGGTATCACGCAGAACATCATGATTATGAACCCTGAGATGACGGCCTTCAAGACCATGTTCGACCACGACCTTGAACCGGAGGTGTACTCCTTCCGGCTGATGGACGCACTGATCCATGCCGCCGAACAGCAGGGTATCACGGGATGGCCCGTACATATCAAGCTCGACACGGGCATGCACCGCCTCGGCTTCGACCCAGAGAAGGACATCGACGAGGTCATCCGTCGGCTGAAACATCAGAACGCCATCATTCCACGCAGCGTGTTCAGCCATTTCGTAGGTAGCGACAGCGACGACTTCGACCGCTTCTCGACCCTGCAGTTCGAGCGTTTCGACAAGGCCAGCCGCCGGCTGCAGGCTGCCTTCAGTCACAAGATACTGCGCCACATGGACAACTCTGCCGCCATCGAGCACTTCCCTGAGCGACAGCTGGACATGTGCCGCCTGGGCCTCGGACTCTATGGTGTTGAGCCTCGCCAAATGAGCAATGAAACGGGTGCTGCCCATTCCTCATTGAGGTGTGTGAGCACCTTGAAGACTACCATTCTCCAGCTGCGCCACGTGCCGAAGGACGAGACGGTGGGCTACAGTCGCAAGGGGGTGCTGACGCGCGACAGCTTCATCGCTGCCATCCCCATCGGCTATGCCGACGGCCTGAACCGCCATCTGGGACGTGGCGCGGGCTACTGTCTGGTGAATGGCCAGAAGGCTCCCTACGTGGGTAACATCTGCATGGATGTCGCCATGATCGATGTCACCGACATCCCCGACGTCCACGAGGGCGACAAGGTAGAGATCTTCGGCGAGCACCTGCCTGTCACCGTACTCAGCGATGTCTTGCAGACCATTCCTTACGAGGTGCTGACCAGCGTCAGCAGCCGCGTCAAGAAAGTCTACTTTCAGGACTGATGAAGGCACGTGCAATCGTAAACAAAAGTTAAATGTGCGGTCGCAAACAGTTTTTTCGTGCTGTTTGCGACTGTTATCTCGATAATTTGTAGTACCTTTGCAGCCGCTATTCGGAAAATCCGAAGCATTCGACGATGTGAACCCGCTGTGATTAAGGCGGTTAAGCATAGGAAGGATGTTATGGCAAACAATTTTTTTAATCACAAAAAACAATGTATTTAGATCAAGCCAAGAAGACTGAGATTTTCAGCCAGTACGGCCAGTCAGCTACCGACACCGGTTCCGTTGAGAGCCAGGTAGCCCTGTTCACCTATCGTATCCAGCACCTCACCGAGCACCTGAAGAAGAACCACAAGGACTTCGGCACTGCCCGCTCGCTGACCAAGCTCGTAGGTCGTCGCCGTAAGCTGCTGAAGTATCTTGCCAACAAGGACATCAACCGCTATCGCGCACTTATCAAGGCTCTCGGCCTGCGTAAGTAATCTGCCGGTAAACGGAAAAGTAATGAGGGTGTGCTCACTGAGCACACCCTCATTACTTTAAATGCATCTCGCGGTGCCATGCACGGTGCCGCAGTATTAACCAAATATATAAACACATTGCTGTGTTTTGGTTCGTCACAATAAGTGCTTAGTACTCGCCGTCGAGGATGAGTCCACGGCTCAGAACCTTACTTTCATCAGTAACTGTAGCTACTCCCTTCGGCAGAGAAGTTGCCAGCATACCCTGTGTCTGAATCTTCACCACTTCAATAGTGGGTTGCATATATGTCTTTTTCATAATCGTCTTTTTATTTCTATGGATGTTATTTTTTATTTAAGTTCCTCAAGTTTTTGTATGCGTAACATATACGCGCGCGTTAGTAGGGAAAAGACAAAATGACCCCACACTTCCCACACTTCCCTCACCTAACTCATGTTACATGAGACAAAGTTTAGGTGTGGGAAGTGAGGGAAGTGTGGGAAAAAAAGAGGATAAGACAACTATACGCGCGCGTGCGCGTAATTGATGAATGAGAAATGGGGAATGAGAAATGTGACAAGCCCACTTACGGATGAATTCTCGAGAGAATTTGAGTTGAGAAACCCACTCACGGAACTGAGAGGCCTTCTCACAGAAGCATGCACACAAAGGGTCCCTTTGTGTGTGTGCATTGTTGATACTCTATTTGTTTCTACAATGCTGCAATCTCCTCGGTGGTGAGGCCGGTATATCTGATATACAATGCGTTTTATGCAAAAAAAAAGGCTATATCTTGTCAACGTCGACGTAACCGTGCATAACAGCGTAGATGGTGAGCGCTGAGACGCTGCGGAGGCCGAGCTTCTCCATGATGTTCTTGCGGTGGGTAACGACGGTGGTGAGGGCAATGTTCAGGCGCTCGGCTATCTCCTTGTTGATGTAGCCTTGTACGACGAGTGCCATGACCTCTGCCTCGCGGTCGCTGAGAATCCTCTGCTGAAGGGTACGGGGGATGGGCGGCAGGTTGCGGCCTCCGCCGTGAGCGTGCTGCTGCAACTGGAGCAGCTGGCGGATCAGCATGCCTTCCGGCTGACTGACGCAGAGGGTGTTGAAGGTGGTGGTCTGTAGTTTGATGGTAGATGTCTGGATGGTGGTGAGTACGATGGTCTTACGCTGTCGCTCGCAGAAGAACGACGCGTTGTTGAGCATGATGTCCATGGCCACAAAGTAGTGGAAGTACTGGTCAGGGGTATTTGCCTGCAGTTCCGCGAAGGCACTGTAGGTATCTATTGTCATGATGGGCATGACGTTCTGTAAAAGCTGCTTGAGGCCAAGCATAGCCAGCGTGTTGTTGTCGACGATGGCTACACTTGGCCTCACAAGCATCTTTTCCTCGGCCATGCGGTCAGCGGATTTCAAACAGGTTGAAGAATCCCGTCATCATGAACACCTTCTTGATTTCTTCGTTGATGTGCTCGATGATGACCTTGCCGCCCTTGGCAGCGGCCTCCTTGCGGATGGTCAGGAACAGGCGCAGTCCGGAACTGCTGATATACTCCAGCTGTGCGCAGTCGAGGGTTATCTCCTTCTCGGCGTTCTCCAGCAGGGGCACGATCTCCTGCTGTGCCTTGACGGCGGCAGGGGTGTCGAGGCGTCCGCTGACGCTGGCGTACATCTTGTCGGTTTGTTCTTTGATGTCAAATATCATTTTAATACTTAATTCTTAATGCTTAATGCTTAATTCTTACTTCACCAGGGCGCTGCGGGCGGCAACAATCTTGTCCTTGGCCTCGGCAATCTGGCTCTTCAGCTCGGCAACGGTGGTAGCGTTGAGGACATCCAGCGGAGCAAGAGCATCGGCAACGGGCTTGATCTCAGGATCGTAGGCTGACAGGCGGTTCAGGGCGTCGAGGATGAGAATGATGCGATAGGTCACCTTGTCGGCTGCCTCGTCGTCGAACACACTGAGGAACTTTTCAGAGTTCTGGCTGACAACGTACAGCTGCTCAATCATAGCGGCAGAAGCCAGCTGCCAGAAGTAGTTGATGCGGCCGTTCTCGTTCATGGCATCGTAGAGGGTGGCAGATGTCTCATACAGTGTGCCAGCATCCTCGATGGCCTTGAACGACGGGTCGTTGATGTCAGCGGCCAGCTTGGTGATGGCCTTGTCGTAGTCCTCGGTAGGCATCTCGTAGAGGGCAGCAACCTTCTTGTCGACGTTCAGGGCAGCCAGAGTGCGGTACTTCTCGGCCAGTGTGGTAGCCTCGTCGGCGATGGCTGCACTTGCCAGGTAGTCGGGCTTCACCTGCTTCTCGGCCTTGGTGAGTGTCAGGCCGCCGTTGCCTTCCTGCAGGAAGGGCAGCTGCTTCAGCGTGGCAAGCTCGGAAGCGATACTGTCGAAGTGCATCTTGATGCTTGCCTCAATCTGCTCCTGTTCAAAACTCTTCAGGCTGTCTGCAACCTCTTCATTCTGGGTTTTCTTGCCTCCGCATGCTGCAAAGACGATAGCAGCAAATGCAATTGCTAATACTGATAATTTCTTCATTGCTTTTTGTTTTTTAAAGTTATTAATTAATAATGTATATGTTCGAATGCTTAATTCTTAATGCTTAATGCTTAATTGCCTTTCCTCACGTACCGGCCAGGCGTGTCGGTCAGCAGCAGGATGGCGACGATGATGCTCATCAGTAGCAGGACAGCCATGTTGAACCACAGCGTCTTGACATGCAGCGAACCCACAATCTTCTCACTGCTATAGAACGGGGCGCGACCCGTATGGCTTTGCGGCGTAAGGAAGATGAGACCCGTGCGCGGCACGATATAGTCGTCCACCACGTCGAGCATGCGCTGCTGGTCGGCACCGATGACGCAATCCTCCAGCTTCAGGTTGTAGTTGTCGCGCTTCAGCTGTAGCAGTTCGTCCTTGCCGAACTGTCGGATGAAGGCTGCCACGCGGGCATCGGCCTTCAGCGACACCTGGTTGCTGCGCTTGGCCAGTATCTTCTCGGCCTGCGTCATATAGTCGCTGAGCGAGGCATACGACTCGTCGCCGCTGTAGGGTTGCATGCCACAGTATGCCGTCAGCACAGGCAGGTTGGTACGTATGACATTGAGATGATGTGCCTTTACCTCCTTGCCGTTGTCCTGTTCGCTCTTCATAGTCTCCAACTGCGACTGCAGCTCATAGAGGAAGCCCATGTTGTAGAACTGTGTCTCGTACTTCTCACGGTCTGTGTCGAAGAACTGCGCCTCGTACTCGTTGTCGGTGAACGACGTGACGGCCAGTGCCTCGTACGACCACCGCGAGGGGATGATGTCGCCTATCAGCGGTACGTTGCCCGTAGTGCTCTTCGGCGACAGGTCAGTGAAGCTGACCACCAGTCCGCACAGTAGTATCTGCGGGATGAGCAGCAGCGGTATGCTGATGTAGATGGCAACGACGGAGTTGAGGCACTGCGACAGCAACAGTCCCGTCAGGCTGGCCAGCAGGGCAGTGGCAAACAGCACGAGCCACCACGTCCAGAACAGCCCGTGGATGCCCATGATGGTGTTGCCAATGACAATGAACAGCAGCGTCTGGACGAGTGACACGCCAGCCATATAGACCATCTTCGACCAGATGTAGCTGCCATACGACAGGTTCAGGAAGCGCTCGCGCTTGAGCAGCGCACGGTCCTTGATAATCTCCTCGGCCGAGCCGCTCATGCCCGTGAACGTAGCCACGATGACGGCCATGAAGAAGTAGCTGACGAGGTTCTTGTTGTTCATCACCGTATAGCCCTCGGGGGGAGCGAAACGGGTGAGCAGCGCACAGATGACAGCCAGCAGCGGCGCCACCAACAGCGTGATACACAGGTACTGTGCGTTGGTGACCTTCGTCATGATGTTACGGTGCAGGAAGATGGCAAACTGCTTCAGCGCGCCAGGCTTCTTCTGGTCTGACGGCGGTACGGCAGTAACAGCAGGTGCAGGCATGGCGGGACGCCGCTTGAGATACAGCTCGTGCCAGTCCTGCGGCGTCATCTTACGCTCGTCGGACGGCTCGCCAGTATTACTGAGTGCCTTCTCGTCGATGATGTTCAGCACAATCTCCGGATTCACGTTGCCACACGTCGGACACGCGCTAGTTTCTGCGTCGGCATAGTTGGCAGCCTCCTTGAAACAGGTGATGGCATCGATGGGGTTGCCGTCGAACACGGGGTAGCCGCCCTTGTCGAGCAGCCACAGGCGGTCGAACAGCTTATAGACGTCACTCGACGGCTGGTGGATGTTGACGACGATGAGCTTGCCCTTCAGTGTCTGCTCCTTCAGCAGCAGGATGACTTTTTCCGTATCTGCCGACGACAGGCCAGAGGTTGGCTCGTCGAGGAACAGCACGGCAGGCTCGCGTATCAGCTCCAGCGCGATGTTCAGGCGCTTGCGCTGACCGCCGGAGATGTATTTGTTGATGGCCGACCCTACCTTCAAGTCTTTCGTGGCATCCAGCCCCAGGTCCTTCAGCGTCTTCATGACGCGGCGGTCGAGCTCAGTGTCCGACAAGCCCTCGAAGCACAGCTTGGCCGTGAACCACAGGTTCTGGTACACCGTCAGCTCCTCGATGAGCAGGTCGTCCTGCGGCACGAAGCCGATGAGTGCCTTGGCCGCTGGTTCGGCAATGTCGTGGCCGTTGATGGTGATGCTGCCCTGCTGCGGCTTCATGCTGCCGTTCAGCAACGACAGCAGCGTCGTCTTACCCGTTCCCGAACCGCCCATGATGGCCAGCAGTTCACCGTTGCGCAGCGTGAAGCTCAGGTCGTGCATGCCGTTGTCGCTGTTGGGGAAGCGGAAATTGATGTCGCGGCCGCAGAACTCGACAGCCTGTGTCTTGTCAGTGTCCTTGCTGTAGGTGCTGATAATGGACGAGTAGTACACGGGACGGCCGCCGGCACTCTTCAGCACACTGCTCTGCTGCCACACCTGATAGGTACCCGACAGCACAGGGACGTCGTTCAGCAGCACGGTATCGCTGCCGATGTAGGTGAAGATGAGGAAGCCCGTAGTACGGTCGAGCAGCGTCTTCAGCGTACCCTCGAAACCGTCAATATGGTGCAGTCTGACACGCTCGCTCTCACGGTTGCCCACGAAGTCGGCGAAGTCGGCATACTGCTGCTCCGGTATGTGGAACTGCGAGGCCATCGTGTCGAACATCGGCTTGGCCTTGTCGTCCATCGTGCCGCAGAACTCCATCAGACGCAGCAGCAACAGGGCCTCGTCGCTGGTGCGAATACTGCTGTGCAGCGTCGAGCAGATGGCCTTGACGGTGTCCTCGCTGTTCAGGTCGTCGGTCATTTCGTAAGCCATGCGCATGTCGCTGTACAGGTCGAGGTAGAGGTCTATATTACGGATTCCGAAATGTCGACGCAGATAGCTCACGAGCATCTCTTTTGCCCGTGCCTCGTCTACCTGCTCTACTCTGCCGAATAGCGCAAAGAGACTGATGAAACTGGATAATATGACGTCGGTCATCTCTATATTAAGTTGCAAATTTATTAAAAATCTCAGAGCAACGCCCCATCATGGCAGTTAAAAATCATTAAAAGCCGCCTAAACGAGTTTCTTACGCAGCGTCAGGACATTCTTTCCGTCCATTCGCTCGTAGTTGATACTGTCCATAATCTGCCTCACCAGATGGATGCCCAGTCCTCCGATGGGGCGGTCTTCTGCCGACAGCGTGGTGTCCACCTCAGCCTTTGCCGTGGGATCGAAAGGCTTGCCCCAGTCGCTAATGATGAAGCTTAGTTGCTGGTCGTCAGCCTCAGCCTCGATACATACCTTGCCCTTGGTACCGGCGGGGTAGGCATAGTCCATCACATTGACCACAGCCTCCTCCATAGCGAGGTTCAGGCTCATGGCTACGCTCATGTCGAAGCCCACCGTCTCGCACACCTCGTCGACGAAGGCTGCCAGCTGCGGCACGTCCTCGATGTTGTTGTCCAGCGTTATACTGCGCTGCATGGTGACAGCGTGCTGCTGCTTGGTGTACTGGATGGCAAGCATCGTCAGGTCGTCGCTTTGCTCGGCCTCGCCCACGAAAGTCTTTACGGTTGCCATCATCTGGCTGATCAATTCCTTGGGCTGACGGGTACTCTGCTGTGCCGTTTTGAGTATGCGCTTTTCCTTGAACAGCTCGTGCCTGACGTTCTCGGCCTCGGTCAGTCCGTCGGTATAGAGGAAGATGGTGGTCTGCGGGTTGATGACGGTATCCTGCTGCTTGTACCTCCATTCCGATACGATGCCCACGGGGAGATTCGACTCCACGGGCAGCAGTCCGATGCCGACGTCGCCGATGAGCAGCGGGGCGTCGTGGCCGGCATTGCAGTAGCGCAGACGGCCTGTCGGCAGGTCGAGCACACCGACAAACAGCGTGACGAACATGTCGGAGTCGTTGTTGGTGGTCAGAGCCTTGTTGAGCGACGTGACGATGGCACCCGGCTCGGCGGCATACATCGATATGTTGCGGAACAACGACCGCGTGACAGCCATGACCAGTGATGCCGGCACGCCCTTTCCACTGACGTCGCCGATGCAGAAGAACAGCTTCTCGTCGCGGATATAGAAGTCGTACAGGTCGCCGCCCACCTCCTTGGCAGGAGTCAGCGTACCATAGATGTCTACGTCCGAGCGGTTCGGGAATGGCGGGTATATCTTCGGCAGCATCGACATCTGGATGTCGCGAGCAATCATCAGCTCGCTCTCCATTCGGCCTTTCTGCTCATTGACGGACTTGGTCTCCTCAATCTGTCTGACCAGCGAGGCCTGCATGGTGGCAAACGAGTTGCGCAGCCGCAGCATCTCGTCACGGGTCGTGATTTCCGGCAGCGGGTTGTTGAAGTGTCCCTGTGCTATCTCGTCCACCGAATTGGTGAACAGCGTCAGCGGCTTGGTGACTCGTCGGATGATGTGCCGGCTGATGAAGTAGACGACGATGATGCCGACAATCATCAGCAGGATAACGGGTAGGCATAACAGTCCAATGCTGTAGAATAGCAGTTTGTCGGAGATGACCATGCCCATCGACCATCCTGTGCGCTGGATGGGTGAATAGTAGACGTGGTAGGAGGCACCATTCTGCTTAAACATCCCCATTCCGTTGTTTCCGCCTATCATGGCGTATGCCACATGGTCGTCGTCTGTAGCCTTCGTCTCAAAACACATGCTGAATATTGTCTCGTTGAGCACACGCTCCTTGTTGGGGTGCATGATATAGGTACCGCCACGGCCGATGATGAAGTTGTAGAAATAATCGGAGAGGCCATCGGAAAAGTTGCCGATAAAGAAGGAAGCGATGTCCTCAATCCAGTCCAGCGAGAGGTCAGCTGTGAACACAGCGTAGATGTTGCCATTGCTGTCGAGCAGCGGCTGCGAGTAGGTGATGATGGGCATGTCGCCCCCGCCGGCATCGAAGTAGGGTTCGCTCCAATAGGGCTTCCCCAAGAGCTTGGGTATCTGGTACCAGTCCATGTAGTGATACTCGTATTCGGCCGTTCCCAGCTGCTTGGTATGGATAACAGAGTCCTTACGGTAGGCGAACGGTGAGAACTGCACGCCCTTTTCCTTGTAGTAGTTAGGCTCGAAGGCAACGGCCGACCCTACGATGTTGGGATTCAGCCTGAGCATTCGCTCTGCTATGAGATACATCTTTTCCGGGTCGTCCAGGCTCTCCTCTATCTCTGGTACGGTATTGGAGATGGCCACCTCGACGGACGACAGCACGTTGTCGGTCTTCTCGTTGGAGTATTTCGTGATACCACTCATCGCCAGCATACCCAACATGTATCCACCCAAGTAAATCAAGACGACAATCAGCACCAACAGAGCCAGATAGACCAGGAAGTTGGTTGTGGTCACACGCAGCGTCAGCCGCCGGGCCATGGACTGTGACGATTGGAAAATGCTGGGTTTTTTCATGGCTGCGTTATCTGCTGATAGGTGATTTTCTTTTTTAGGAACCCGTTGTCGTACATCAGGTTGCTGACAAAATCCACTGCCTGCGGCTCCAGTCGGTAGGTGCGCTTGCCGCTCTTCTTGTCGGCCAGCAAGCCGATAATCTGCTGTAGCATCCACCGCTGGGCAGGCCGGTTGGTGCTGACATTGTTCCTGCGGCATACATCCATCACGATGTCAAGGGTTTCCTCGGGGTGCTGCACCACCCACTCCCAGCCTTTCTTCGTGGCAGCCACGAACTTGTCGATGTCCTTCTTATGGTTGCGGTAGTAGACGGCCGTCACATAGACGCCATCTTCCGGTACGTTCAGCCCGATGTCAGACAGGTAGACGAGCTGGCTGTCTACAAACTGCTGTCCGGCCAGCTTCAGCTGGAAGAACTCGTTGTAGTTCTGTGCCATCGTGGCATCAATGGCCTTGGATACGTAGAGGTTGACGTGCGATACGAAGGGAACCCACTCGATGTCAAGGTGGTACTGCCGATCCATGATATATGCCAGTTCCGAGAATCCCGCCTTCCAGCATCCTACCTTCTTGCCCTTCAGGTCGTTGATGCTCTTCAGCGGCTGGTGTGACACTATCATCTGCGAGTTGTTCTGCAGCACCTGCATGATATTGATAAGCGGCACACCCTCGTTAATGAACCGCATGGCCGACTGCAGGTGCAGGGTGATGGCCTGGCTCTTGCCTTCCTTCAGACAGTTGATGCACGAGTTGGAGGCCGAAGGGTGCTGGATGCGCACCTTCAGGCCTGTCTCCTCAAAGAAGCCCTTTGCCTCGGCGACATAAAACCCAGCAAACTGTGCCTGCGCCGTCCATTGTGGCGTAAACACCAGCTCCTGTGCCCAGACCGCCAGGCAGACGGTCAACACCAGCATCGTTATGAGTGTTCTCTTCATTCCAACTTGCAAAGGTAGTGCATACTGCACAAATAACCAAACTCCCTGAACTCCTTTAACTCCCTTTAACTCCTTAATTCCGCAAATACTGTATGGCCAGCATCGTCAGGTCGTCGCTCTGCTCGGCACCGGCGACGAAACGATGGACAGCCTCATTCATCTCGAAGATGAGGTTCAGCGGCTGCTGCTCGCCGTTGGCCAGTACACGGTGGGCCACGTCGTGGATGCGCTGCTCGCCAAACTGCCCGTGCCGGGCATCTTCGGCCTCGTTCAGTCCGTCGGTATATAGGAAGATGGTGGTCTGTGGGTCGATGTCAGCCTCCTGCAGCGTGAACTTGAAGTCGCTGATGATGCCCACGGCGAGGTTGGAGTCGCAGGGCAGCGTACCGACGTCACGGCCTACGAGCAGCGGCGACTCATGACCGCCGTTGCAGTAGTACAGGTGGCCTTTTGCCAGGTCGAGCACGCCGACGAACACAGTGACGAACATATTGGTCTCGTTGCCGTCGGCCAGCGCATTGTTCAGCGCGGTGACGATGTGGTCAGGCCGCGAGACGTACGATGAGATGTTACGGAACAGCGAGCGCGTGACGGCCATCACCAGTGCCGCCGGAATGCCCTTGCCGCTGACGTCGCCGATGCAGAAGAACAGGCGCTCGTCGCGGATGTAGAAGTCGAACAAGTCACCGCCGACGCCCTTGGCAGGTGTCAGCGTACCGTAGATGTCGACGTCGTGGCGGTCGGGGTATGGCGGGTAGATCTTCGGCAGCATCGACATTTGTATGTCGTGGGCTATCTTCAGCTCGTTTTCGATGGCCGATTTCTGCGCCGTGGTGGTCTGCAGCTCCTTGACGTACTGTTTCAGCGACAGCTGCATCTGCTCGAACGAGTCGCGCAGCTGGCATATCTCGTCGCGCCGCTTCACCCTGGGCAGCGGCGTGTCGAAGTGTCCTTGTGCCACCTCGTTAGCCGAGGCCGCCAGCAGCTTGACGGGCTTGACAGCGCGGCGGATGGCCCTGCGGCCCACGAAGAACACCACCAGCAGGGCAATGAAGATAAAGAACAGGAGGAAACCGCCTACCACGTAGCCGATGATGTTGATATACAGGCTGGGAACGACCATTGCCATCGACCAGTTGAGGTCCTTCAGCGGCGTGTAGAACACGTGGGAATTGGTACCCTCGATGGCCAGGTCGTTGTCGTCGTCGTCTCTATAGTAATAGCCCACCTTCCCTGCCGTCATCAGGCGGCCGAGGTGGTCGTCGAGGGTGTCGACGCTCTCACGGGCATAGTCGAAGAAGCTCTCCTTGAGTATTCGCTTGCTTTCCGGATGCAGCACGTAGGTGCCGTCGGAGTCGATGATGAAGAAGTAGGAGCTTTCCGTGTTATAGGTCCGGGTGGAGTCAGGGGTGTCGTCAAGGCGGTTATCCCTATGGCTCAGCTGGATGAAGATGTCCTTCTGCACCTCCTTGTTCAGCCATTCGAGCGATACGTCAACGCCCAGCACCGCCACGATGCGGCCCTGGGTGTCGTGGATGGGAGCCAAGTAGGAGGTGAGCATCACTGTAGAGTCATTGGCATCGACAAACGGCTTCGACCAGTAGCCGCTGTCGGCTTTCACGGCCTCCACGAACCACTCGTCGTTCAGGTAGTCCTTCTGTGCGCTGCCTACGGTCTTGGTACCGATGGTGCCGTCGTCGCGCCGGAAGGCGTAGGGGCAGTACCAGCGCCCCTTCTGCGGATAGTAGTTGGCCACGAAGCTGACGCCGCAGCTGTTGACATACGGATTGAGCTTGACGATGCGTTCCATGATGGCTGCCAGCCGGTCGGGCCTCTGGAGGCTCTGCTCGATGTCCGGCACGGTGTTGACGGCGGCCACATAGACGTCGGACAGTATGCAGTGTATCTTCTCGCGCCTGCTGTCCAGCAGCTCCTGGCAGACAACCTCCGTCTCGGTGGTCAGTATGGCCCAGCTGGTTTGATATATAATGTATGAGGTGAATACCATGACGACGAGCAGCGTGGCCATGATATACCACGTCAGCCTGCCGGCAAACGACCGTGGATAGGGATTCTTCTTTTTTTTCTTCATAATATGCCGTCTATTTGGCACAATGGCCGTAATCAAGTGCAAAGTTACAAATTTTCCTTTACTTTTGACGTATTGTCGGCGTTTTTTTGTACTTTTGCAGAAAATTTTCTGTTTATGACACATAGAAACACCATCTTCATAGCCCTGATGCTGCTGTTTGCGGCCCTCGGCAAGGCACAGGAGCACACCCGTTTCCTCGACCTGCCGCTGGATATGGCCCCCGACTCGCTGGTAGAGCAACTCAGCCGACGCGGACTGGTACAGGAGGATGCCTACGAGCTGTCAGGACATATCGCCGGACTCAGCGTGTGGCTCACCGTCAGCCCCGCCAAGGACTCCTCACGCGTCAGCCGCATCGTACTGTCGACACGTTACCAGCAAGGACACTCACAGCGCGACGACGTGAAGGCACTGATGAAATGGCTGCGCCACCACTATGGTGACCCGACGTGGGAGTCAACGGTGCGCGGCCATGCCTTTGCCCGCTGGTTTGTCGACTACGACCACGACATTGTACTCATCGCCACGGCCCACGAAGCCGTAGAGGTGTGGTTCTACGAGGACCACTCACGTCGCCACTACGACTACTACGCCATTCTGAAGTACTGCGAGCGCAACCCGTCGGACGACGCCCCGTTCTATACTGCCCAGGAGTGTGTCACTTGGCACGACTCCATCGACCGCCCCGTTGTCCGCAAGAAAGTCCGAAAGGTCGTCAGGGGCAGGAAGGCAAAGGTCAGAACGAAAGCGAGGGTCAGGACGAGGGCAAAGGCAAGGGCCAAGAGCAAGCGGAAGACACGCCGCCGCTAAACCACCCTACTCCATTGGGAAGAGACCGTAGAGCTTGGCGTCGATCATGTCCGTCACCTGTTTGAAGTGCTCCGGGTTGTCGCCAAACTTGCACGTGTCACCGTCGATGATAATCAGCTGCCCCTTGTAGCCGCCAATCCACTCCTCGTAGCGTCTCGACAGTCCCTCCAGGTAGTCTAGTCGCATGGTCTGCTCGTACTCGCGGCCACGCTTCTGTATCTGCGCCACCAGCGTCGGTATGCTCGACCGGATGTATATCATGAGGTCAGGCAGCTTCACCAGCGACATCATCAGGTCGAAGAGGTCGGTGTAGTTCTGGAAGTCACGGTCCGACATCATGCCCTGTCCGTGCAGGTTGGGCGCGAAGATGCGGGCATCCTCGAAGATGGTGCGGTCCTGTATGATGGTGTCTGTCGACTTCGCTATCTCCACCACCTCCTTGAAGCGCTTGTTCAGGAAGTATATCTGCAGGTTGAACGACCACCGAGGCATGTCGGCGTAGAAGTCCTCCAGATACGGGTTGTTGTCTACGGGTTCAAAGCGTGGCGTCCAGCCGTAACGGTGTGCCAGCATCTTGGTCAGCGTGGTCTTGCCACTTCCGATATTTCCTGCTACTGCGATGTGCATGATATGTAATGCTTAATGCTTAATGCTTAATTTCTGGTCAAGTGTTGGAGAAGAGTCCGAACAGCTCGCTGTCGATGCGGTCGATAATCTTCGCCAGGTCCTTCGCGTTGTTCTGGTAGTCCAGCCCGTCCTTCTCGATGGTCATTACGTGGCCAGGGTACTTGTTGTAGATGAAGTCATCGTACCGCCTGTTCAGGTTCTGCAGGTACTCCAGTTGGATGCTCTGCTCGTATTCGCGTCCCCTCTTCTGGATGTTGCCCACCAGGTGCGGCACCGATGCCTTGAGGTAGATCATCAGCTCCGGCGGCTTCACCACGGTCATCATCTGCTCAAACAGCTCCATGTACGTCTCGTAGTCACGGTCGCTGAGGTGTCCCATGGCCTTGTTGTTCTCCATGAACACGTACACCCCCTCGTATATCGTACGGTCCTGTATCACCGTGTGGTCGGCCTGTGCGATGTCTATCAGGTCACGGAAGCGCTCCTTCAGGAAGTACACCTCCAGGTTGAACGACCAGCGGTGTATGTCCCTGTAGTAGTCCTCCAGGTAGGGGTTGTGGTCGACGGCCTCGAAGCGTGCCTCCCACCCGTAGTGGCGCGCCAGCAGCCGCGTCAGCGTCGTCTTCCCGCTCCCGATGTTTCCTGCTACTGCTATGTGCATTGTCTTGTTGGTATATATATAAAATGTGGAGCATGCCCCACGTCATTGCCTTCACATTGACTGAGCGTCAAAGGTACGAATAAGTGGGCAAAAAGCAAAACAATTTCATGTTTTCTATTGTCCTTTAACTCCCTTTAACTTGTCAAGTGTGTCAAGCCACTGCACAGCTGAATACTAATTAGGGGCAGTCCGCAAACTCAGTCGACATACCTAAAAATGATTAATACTGAAATAGTAGGCGACTCCTCTCAGAAGTGAAAGTCGTCAGGGCGTTTCATCGGTTTTCGGTATTGTGGGAACAACAGAAACAGCGTACCTTTGCACTCGAAAAAATGCAACCAAAAATGTCATAAAGGAATATGAGAGAAAAAGTATTTGTTTTAGTTATGTATTTGGGATGCGTAGCAGCCTTTGGTCAGGAGAATGCCGGCGACAGTGTGATGCAGCACGTCATGGGCAACCGACTGAGCCTGGGCGGCTATGGCGAGGTGGCCCTCTCGCGCATGTACTACAGTGACCACGTGAACCGTTACTCCAGTCCGGCGAACTACAAGAACGACCCGTCGCACGGCCGTTTCGACATACCACACGCAGTCATCTACATGGGCTACGACTTCGGGCGTGGCTGGACGCTCGGCACGGAGATAGAGTTTGAGCACACCGGCACGGGGTCAGCCATTGAGAACGAGGCCGATGAGGCGGCCGAGTGGGAATACGAACAGGAGAAAGGCGGCGAGGTGGAGCTGGAACAGCTGTGGATCAACAAGGAGTTCTCGCGGGCTGCCAACATCAAGGTAGGCCATTTCATCGTACCCGTCGGACTGAACAACGCCCACCATGAGCCGCTGAACTACTTCACCGTCTACCGGCCTGAAGGCGAGAACACCATCCTGCCCTCGACGTGGCACGACACGGGTATCTCCTTCTGGGGACGCTACGGCAAGTTCAAGTACGAGCTGCAGCTGGTGGCCGGCCTGAACGCCATGCTCTTCAACCGCGACAAGTGGATACACCACGGCGCCGGCTCGCCCTTCGAGTTCAAGCCCGCCAACCAGTACGGAGTGGCAGCGCGTATCGACTATTACGTCATGCCAGGCCTGCGCGTCGGCATCAGCGGCTACTACGGCAACTCGGCGCACAACACCTACCCCAACGACCTGAAGGGTGACGGCAAGCCGTACGACGACGTGAAGGGTACGGTGGCCATCGGCTCAATTGACCTGACGCTGAAGCGCTGGAACTGGATTGTGCGCGGACAGACCGACTACGGCTATGTAGGTAACACCGACAAGCTGAACATCATCAAGGACGCGAAGGCCCACGCCTCCAACTCGCCTGTCAAGAGTGCCATGATTGGCAAGAATGCCATCAGCGTGGGCATCGAGGCAGGCTACGACGTGTTCTCGCAGATAGGGAAGCTGAGAAGCCAGCGACAGCAGCTCTACGTCTTTGGTCGCTACGAGTACTACGACAGCTACATTCCCAGCGGCAACAAGGCAATGTTCGACTATACCAATGTCAGCCGCGTGGCTTTCGGCGTCAACTACCATCCACTGCCGCAGATTGCCGTCAAGATGGACTACAGCAGACGCATCCTGAAGTCGCCGTACAACCATGAGCCGAGCCTGAACGTTGGCGTGGCCTACGAGGGATGGTTCTTATAAGTGAGTAATGATGATTGATAAACAAGGAATGACAACAAACAATAATCATAAAACAACAATGAAAAAGATCTTTATTTACAGCATGGCTCTGCTGATGAGCCTCAGTTTCACTGCATGCAGCAGCGACAGCGACAACAACAACGACAACAACACGCTGAACGAGAAGGAGGAGGCCATGCAGGCCATCACCGCTCAGTATGTCAACAATGTGGTGTACCCCATCTACAAGCAGCTGGCCGCACAGACGGAGACACTCTTCGACCAGCTGGTCAGTGCCAAGGCAAAGTATCGTGACGGCAGTCTGACGCAGGGCGACATCGACAAGATCTGCGCCACCTTCATCAACGCCCGCTCGGCATGGGAGGTCAGCGAGTCGTTCCTCTACGGTGCAGCCACCGACTTCGGCATCGACCCGCACATCGACACATGGCCGCTGGACCGCACGGCACTGGCCAAGGCTCTGAGCAGCAGTGAGATCATCGAAGACCTTGACGACCTGGACGACGGCGGCATCGACAATGCCCGCGCACTGGTCGGCGAGCAGCAGCTGGGTTTCCACGGCATCGAGTTCATCATCTTCCGCAACGGCAAAAACCGCACACTGGCCGCCCTGCAGGCCGAGGAGGACGACGAGGCATTCAGCGGACGCCACATCACTGGCGAACAGGAACTCGTCTTTGCTGCTGCCGTGGCCGGCGACCTGCGTGACAAGTGCTTCCAGCTGGAGGTCAGTTGGATGGACGAAAAGGCCCCCAAGACCCACCAAGACCGCGTCGAGGAGTGTGAGTTCCCCACGAAGCCGGCTGGTAGCGAATGGGCTTACGGCGACAACATGGTGAACGCCACCAAGGCAGGCAGCACCATGTCGACATGGCGCAAGGTCATGTCCACCATTCTCGTCAGCGGCTGTAGCGGCATCTGCGCCGAGGTTGCTGGACAGAAGATAGGACAGGCATACACCGGTGCCGACCCCGACTACATCGAGTCGCCCTACAGTCAGCGGTCGTACTACGACTTCTTCGACAACATCACCAGCATCCAGTACAGCCTTTACGGACAGCAGTCCACGACGGCAGCCGCAGCCTCCATCATGAGCTATCTGCAGAAGTATAATGCCACGATGGCCGCCACGCTGAAGACCAGGCTTGATGCCGCCCTCGCAGCACTGACCACCGCCAAGGCCGGCACACCGTTCGTCGTCGACTCGCACAGTCAGAACGCCAAGAACGCCATGGATGCCATCAACGCGCTGGACGAGACGCTGAACGACGCAGCCTCATGGATAGCTGCCAACTGAAGTCGTCACAGATGTTCTTTTTCAAGAATTAGAGAATTAGAGAATTTGTTATGATAAAACGCAAATACTTATCAATCAGAATTATGGGTATCATGGCCGCCCTGCTGACAGGGTGTGCCATGACATCGTGTACGGACGACGATAACGCCAGTAGCACGGAGACGTCGCAGAACGAGGCCGACTACATCGGCAAGGCCGTGGGCAACTTCACCGCCGAGGAGTGGTACGTTGGCGGACGGAAAGGCACGACGCTCAACGTGACACAGGGCTGCTACGAGGACGAGACACCTGCCGTCACGGAAATGGGGCTGACCGATGCCTTCAACCGTGGCGAGCAGTTCTTCGAGCGTAACGTCAACGAGTACCAGCCGCCGTTCAACGGACTGGGGCCTGCCTACGTCCGCAAGTCGTGTCTCGACTGCCATCCGGCCTACGGCCACGGCAAGCGCGTGACGAAGTATGCCGCCGAATGGGGCAACGGCTACCTGCTCGTGGTCTACCATCCTGCCGACGGTGCCAACAGCGACGACGGCCCATACGTCGCCGAGGTGACAGGCATGCCGCAGACACGTGCCGTCAGTCCCTTCCTGCCGCCCATCGACGAGCGTGGCATACAGCTCGACTGGCTGACATTGACCAGCATGGGCGAGGGCAGCGAGATCTCCGCCACACAGTTTCCCGACGGCGAGAGCTACCAGCTTATCTATCCGGAGTTGAGCATCGACCGCTCGGCATTCAACACGTCGCCCACACCGTGGGAGACTGGTAACGGTGCCGTGGCCTTCCGCCTGGAGTCCACCATCGGCATCATCGGCACGGGACTGCTCGACGCCATCCCCGACGACTCCATCAGGGCTCAGTACCAGCGCGAGGCACCCTATGTGGAGCTGAACCCCAACATGTGGGACAAGGCCGCCAACGACTGGGCACCCTCGGCTATGTACACCGCCAACGGCGTGAATCGTATCAAGAAGTTCACCTATGCCTGCACACGCGGCTCGCTGCAGGACGGTGCCGGTGCCAATGCCATATGGAACATCACCAACGTGACGCGCTCCGACCGTTCCAAGCTCTACACCACGGCAGCATGGGCGAAGGCCATGAGCGAGAACCCTCAGGTCGTCGCCCAGATCAAGGCTGACCCCACGTCGCCGTATCATGCTGACGGCACGGACGAAGGCATCCGTGAGGCCGTGTACAACCTGCTGCTGCCGACGACCGACCAGTTCGACAACCAGTGGCACAACTTCCAGCCGGAGATGTCGGACAACAACTTCTGGTCGTTCATGGTGTGGCACCGTGGTCTGGCCATCCCCCGCGCCCGTAACCTGCACGACAAGGATGTGCAGCGCGGCAAGGAGGTGTTTACTGAGATAGGTTGCGCACAGTGTCACCGCCCGTCGTGGAAGACGACGACCGACGACTACTGGAACCCACAGATCATAGCCAGCCAGAACCTGCAGCTGCCACGCTACCAGAACCAGACCATCTGGCCGTATACCGACATGGTGCAGCACCGTCTGTACATGAAGAACGGCATTCACGGCTCATGGTGCCGCACCACGCCGCTGTGGGGACGTGGCCTGTCGCTCGTCAACACGGGTGCCGAAGACCGCCTGCACGACTGCCGCGCACGCAATGAGATAGAGGCCATCCTGTGGCACGGCTATTCCAGCAAATCCGACGCATACGCCTCGACGCTCAAGTTCTACAGGCTGCCGAAGGCCGACCGCGATGCCGTCGTGAAATTCCTTCGCGCCATCTGACGCCATGAAACGTTTGTTCCTAACAATACTTGTGGCGATAGCCTTAGGGAACCACCTGAAAGCAGACAGCGCTTTACAGGGGATTCCCCAGGCTACCGCCGTCCGTTTCTGTCGGCTGATGGTGTGTGATGACGAGGGACGCGTCACTCCACTCCGCAACTTCGTCTACCGCCATCAAGCCCTCTCCGACGGCAGCCTTACCATGGAGCAATTGTTCTTTCTCTACGTCTTCGGCTACGGAGGCTGGCAAACCCTGCGCATCTTTCCTCACCAGGCAGGGGAATCGACCGTGTGGTATGCACCTGCCGATGCCCTGCCTTCATCAATGGATACGGAACACCAGAAGTACATCTGTGAAGCCCTCGTCAGAATGGGCGACGAGGTACAGGCAGGCCACTGGCAGAACGTCGATGCTTTCATCGACCGCATGATACAGTACCAGTGTACCTTTGCGGCTCCACCGTCACACATGCCGGTCTCACCCCCACACACCGCATGGATGATGACGGGACTGTTCTTGGTTTTCATGCTTGTACCATTCAAGGCATTGAGACGAGATATGGGAGGCGAAAGCAACGAAAAGTAGATCGAGAACGTCATGCAGGCCGACGGGTTCCATTGGCTGACATGACGCGATGGATAGAATGTGTTGCGCTGAAGGGTGGATAACGTGCGCACGCGCGCACTAAGAATTTTGAGTTTTAGGGTGTCAGGTTGTCAAAATGCCGATGTACAGAGCGTTTGCAACCTTTTTGGAGGGTGACAAGGGTGACAAAAGGGTGACAAGAAAAATGTTTACAGCAGCCTACTCCTAACCCCTCCCCTTCTTCGACCTTCAAGTCGAAGAAGGGTGGGGCAGGGGTGGGATCACTAATTTCCCATAACATGCTGGGTTGTTTCCATAGCATGCTGGGTTATAGGCGTAACACGCAGGCTTATTGCTGTAACTTGCTTGGTTATTGCTGTAGCATGCCACTTTATCGCCGTAACATGCCTAGTTAGCGTTCAATTCTCTAGAGAATTGGAGCTTAACTCGCTGAGTTATTCCAGCCAAGTGCATGGTTTCTGTAGTTACTGCATGGGTGGCATCGATAACATGCAGGCTTGCAGCGATAACCTACAGGGTTAATTCTGTAAAGTATTTTCTTGTCACCCTCTTGTCACCCTTGTCACCCTCCAAAAAGGTTGCAAACACCGATGCACAGGGCGTTTTGACAACCTGACACCCTAAAACTCAAAATTTCCTATAAGTTCTGCAGTTCATCAACTCCCTTCAGCTGGCCCATAACATATTGGCCCTTCCTCGTCTGCTCATACTCGAGAGTTACTCCTGAGCAACGACCCTCAATGTAAGGAAAGCGTCTTTCAAGGCCTGAGACACAGAGCTGGTAGGCTCCTTTAGCACAAGCTCCTGATAGTTGTCAAGGAACTGGATGCGGCGGCGGTGAAAGAAGTGGAGGAAGTGACGCAGGAAGCCAATACAGTCGAGTATAACGACCTCAGTACCCATTTCGCGATACAGGCTCTTGGCGTACTCATCCACTTCACGGTCAATCGACTCGGTAGTAATGAATATGTAGTTGTCAATGTGTGAACTGTATTTGACCATCTTTTCAATGCTCTTTTCTATGTCGGTCCTCAGCACAGCCTTGTTTTTCATTTCATAACAAGTGATGGTGTCGTCTTCTGCAAGGAGGGTAATCTCGACATCACCCAATGCACCAGTCTGACGATCGGCAGCCTGATGTGAAAGTAATTCCCTAGCCTTTTCGCCAATCAAGTCTTTTACAGAAGCGTAGGCAGCTGCCACAACCAAGACGGGTAAACGACTTGAATTCTTGCATCTGATGTGCTGGACAATAAGATTGACTATTTCCTCAGACGACAGCATAGTTATCTCGCTCCCAGCCTTAATCACAGCTAACTGTTCTTGAAGCCTCTGGTCATTTTCGGCTTTTATGGCAATCAGGTTACGGATGATTTCGAGCAATACGGCCTCTGCTTTTTGAGGGTAAAGTTCAACATAGGCGATAACGTCCATCATCCAATAATATGGTTCGGGCGGTCGGCTGGTGGCGAACATTTCGCGAGCCAATGGACGGTCTATCTTCCTGAACGATGGGGTAAGGAACGCTGTAGTGGCATTGCATGGCAATTGGTGCTTCAACACGTATGGCTCAACTACCCGTTCGTCATAGCCCCTGCCTTCGTAGGCATCTTCTCCACCAAGAGCACTTATTGGTTTGTACAGATTGATAGTTGGCTTTTCAATTTTTGCGACCATACCAGACATCAAATATCTGATGGGAGCCTTGTTTTGATTGCGGCAAATATCGTGTATAGGTTTCTCTATTCGTGCTTCAACAAAACTGTTGTTGCGCTTGGCGGCTTTCTTGTGAAGTTTCTCGAAATCCATAATGATGACAATTTGACCGCAAAAATACAAAAAAGAAATGAAATTCGGCATTATTCCAGAAAAATATTTGTAACTTTGCACCAAATTTTATTCTATAATGACAATGACTGGCTATCCCAAAGACATTCGCACGGTATCGGTATTCTCTGGTGCTGGCGGTTTGGACATCGGCGCAATTGAGGCTGGTGCCAATGTTGTTTGGGCTAACGACATGATGAAGGAGGCCTGCCAAACTTACCGGATGAATATCGGTGACCACATCGTTTGCGGCGACATCAACGAAAAGATGAAGGAGCTGGAAGGAATGAACGACATCTCACTGGTCATCGGCGGTCCCCCATGCCAAGGCTTTTCCGTTGCTGGCAAGATGGACGCCAACGACAAGCGGAGCCAGCTTATTTGGAGTTATCTCTCAGTCCTGGCCATGCTGAAACCGCGTGCCTTTGTCATGGAGAATGTGAAGGCGCTCGGCACACTCCAGAAATGGGAAGGTACACGCAACCTGCTGATACAGTCGATGCGCGACCTTGGCTACTCTGTCAATTTCATGGTACTCAATGCCAAAGACTTCGATGTGCCACAAGCCCGTGAGCGCATCTTCGTTATCGGCTTCCGTGGTGACGCAAACCTTGTTCCAGACCTTTTGCGCATGATAAAGCCTTATCGCAAGCCCGCCAAGCCCGTTCGTGAAGTACTTCTGACACTTGACAAGGCCGGCACAGGAAACAACAAAGATGTATGCCATGCCAAAATCACGTTGGCACACAACCCAGTGCTTCGCAAAACCCCATACGCAGGCATGATATTCAATGGTCTTGGCCGGCCACTTCGACTTGACAGCTATTCGGCCACCCTCCCCGCATCGATGGGAGGCAACAAGACTCCCGTCATCGACGAACAGGAGTTGTACGATGGTGCAAAGCCGTGGGTGGAGACCTATTTTGAGGAATTGGCACACAATCCTTCCGCACCTGACGATTGCAAAGTTCCCAACTTTCTCCGGCGTATCACCGTAGCGGAAGCTGCGCTTATCCAGACCTTTCCAAAAGGCTATCGTTTCCATGGTTCTCAGTCGATGAAATACACCCAGATAGGCAACGCTGTCCCTTGCAACATGGCGAAGGCTGTAGTCCAGATGGTCATCGATGTCCTGACAGGAAAAAACCAAATAGACTACCTGTTCAGCGAGCAACAGATACAATTTGACTATACGAAACGAGAAAACAGGGTGAGGCAAAAACTTGCGAATAGCGGGAGTGCTAACTTAGTAGTATAAAAGAAAAAAACAATATGATGAAAAAGTTACTTATTTTTGTGTTTGCTGCCATGATGTGCGGCAGTATGGTGGCTCAGATTCCTGCTGAGGTGAAAAACGTCTTGAAACAGTGCGAGGCCAAGATGGACAACCCTGCCGGGCTTGAGATTGACATGAAAATCCACCTCAAGGCACTTGTGTTCTCCATAAACGGAACAATCAAGACGTACTCGAAGGGCGAGAAGGATTACACCAAGATGACGATGAGCGCGATGGGCGAGAACATGGACAGTGAGAGCGGCTTCGACGGCGTAAATGAATGGGAATATAAGCCGGGTGCGAAGACGAAGAAGAAGGTCACCCCCGACTCACTGATCATCAAGAAGGCCGACAAGAAGTCAAAGGGCGAGTACAGCATCGAGCTCGACATGGACAAGGAATACAACAAGGCCACCATGAAAGAGAAGGACGGGCTGTACGTCATCACCTTCACTGACCCCAAGAAGAAGGATAAGGAGACTCCTAAGAAGACGGTGTTGAAGATTTCAAAGAACACCATGATGTTCCACTCCATGGAGGCCAAGATCAGTATTGCGTCGATGCGCATCACGGCGACCCACTACAAGATAGGTGTCAGCGACGACATCTTCAAGCTGGACCCAAAGAGGTATCCCAATGCCGTTGTCGTGCGGAAGTGAGTAATAGATAATAGATAAGAGATAAAAGATGGGCGGCGAGAGCAACGAGAAGTGGAGCGAGAACGTCATCCTGGTCGACGGCGACTACGTGGACAAGGTGGCCTTCGACCTGACGGTGAACTTCGAGCGGATGATAGGCCGACGGATACCACCGGCCGACATGGCGCGATGGATAGAATGCGTCGCCCTGGACGGTGGACTGCGCGAGGGAGACCACGTGACGCAAGTGGTGCTGCTGCACCGCAAAGGCCGCGAGCGGATGGACAACTTCCTGCCTGCCGCATACAGCGACCTGGACGGCAAGGCATTCACAGGACGGTTGGGAGAGTTCCTGTTGAGCAGCGTGGTGGTTGAGGACCTGGTGACGATGGACGACCTGTTCACGGAATCGCTACAGGTGATAGCCGCCAGCAAGGATGTCAAGCGACTCATGGTAGTGCCGGACGCAGAACAGATATATAACAAGGCACGCGAGACGCTACGCACAGCCGACCCGGACAAGCACATCACGGTGTTCGCCATGCAGCCGATGCCGTCGGGCAATTTCCGACAGGAGATACTCGGCTACTCGCTGATGGCAGCACTCGGCATCAGGTCAGAGGAGCTAAGCGGCATGTCGTAGTCTCGCCGTGTCGACGAAATATCGTCATGTCGAAATATCGAAATATCGAAATAACAAAACAACGTAAAACTATGGCAAGAGTATTAATGATTGGCGCCGGAGGCGTCGCAACGGTAGCAGCATTCAAGATAGCGCAGAATGCTGATGTGTTCACGGAGTTTATGATTGCTTCGCGCCGCAAGGAGAAGTGCGACGCCATCGTAAAGGCCATTGAGGCAAAGGGCATTCTCGCACCTCTCACCCCTCACCACTCACCTCTGAGAATCAAGACCGCCCAGGTGGATGCCGACGACGTGGAACAGCTGAAGGCTCTCTTCAACGACTACAAGCCAGAGCTGGTCATCAACCTCGCCCTGCCCTACCAGGACCTGACCATCATGGAGGCCTGCCTGGCCTGCGGCTGTTCGTACCTCGACACCGCCAACTACGAGCCGAAGGACGAGGCACACTTCGAGTACTCGTGGCAGTGGGCCTACCGTGAGCGTTTCGAGAAGGCCGGACTGACGGCCATCCTCGGCTGCGGCTGCGACCCGGGCGTGACGAGCATCTATACGGCGTACGCCGCCAAGCACCACTTCAAGGAGATACCGTACCTGGATATAGTCGACTGCAACGCCGGCGACCACCACAAGGCTTTCGCCA
>JAEEGL017273058.1_pt1 | contig 34767 bp, 24 predicted proteins | sample 9134231 | NCBI WGS metagenome assembly JAEEGL01 (sample SAMN16246548, study PRJNA631951) | gut metagenome | biome: gut microbiome; feature: rumen; material: fiber-attached | host: Bos | place: Iran: Karaj | collected 2018-10
GATTTCACGACGGTCGATGTCCGTCTCGCAATACTCCTTGATTATGAGCAACTTCTCATAATCCGTCTTTCGGTTGTCATACTTCATCTTAGTCCTGTTTTTAATTTACATTTTTGTCAACCTATTTCAGGACAAGACACCCGTCAGGGCGCTAATTATCAATAATTTAATTCGTGAAATTCGCAGAAATCAGCGTAATTCGCGATTATTCGCCGTGAGCCACGTTAGCACGGGGGTTAGCCTTTGGCGCCGGCTACGCCCCACTGGGCGGTGAGTTGCTCCAGATAGGCGCGTGCCCCAGCGTCGGTCATCTTCTTGATGTCGCCCACCAGGATAGCCTTGTCCATGTTTCCGTCGCTGACGATCGACTCCATCAACTTCTGCACCTCGGTGGGAGCGTCGCGATGTGCGGCGATGTAGTTAAGCACCTGCTGCGGGTTGCTGTTATAGATGCGCCACATGATGCTCGAGAGCGAGAATTTCACCATGTCGCCCGGCTGCTTGGCGTAGCGCACGCACTTGCTGTTGATGCTGTCGAGGCGCGCCTCGCTCGAGACGGGGAGCATGGCCACGTCCTCGATGTCGTCGAGAATCACGTCCTCGGCATCCACCGGGCCCTTGCGCTGCTCGTCGCGGCCCAGGAACACGAAGTGACCGGCCTCGTCGATTTTATAGCGATATTTCTTCAGGATTTCCCACTTGCTGTCGGTGACCTCGATGGGGCCCGGCTCGCCCTTGTCGTCGGCACCCATCTTCCAAGCCACGTCGGCATAACTGCTGTTGAGCACAAACTCGTCGGCGCTGGTAAACTCGCACTCAGCCTTCCACTTCAGCGCAGTGCCCGCGGTGTAGTCGTCGTTGGCTTCTTGCGGTGCCATAGCGTCCCATGGGCCGGTTTGAATGAAATCGGTCAGTTTGCCCTCGCTGTCGTAGATTGCCATGCTCTCTTCTGAGCCATCGCCGTACTCGGTGAGATAGACCACCAGCGTGTGTCCATGCCCCACGGCTTTCACACCCAGAATGAAACACAAGCCTTCGACCTCGGGATAGACGTCGAAGCGGTGCACCTGGTTGAGCAAGGCCACGCGCTGCTTCTCGTCGAGGGCCATAGTGGGCGTGACTGTGTCCTCGACGAGTTTTTTGTCAAACACATTGACACTGTCCATGTTTATACCCAACTTGGTCAGGAAGGCGAAGTTGTTGTCGTCGTTGGCGCTCGACTGCTTGGCGTCGCGGTTGCAGGCACATGCCAGCACCATAAGCGCAGCGGCAAGGAAAAGCGAAATCTTTTTCATCGTCAAAAATAACTAAGTGAATAATTCTGCGCAAAAGTAGAAACAAAACACCGCATACGCAACCTTTTAACAAAAAAAACAGACACAACTCATGCTACGAAACATGCAACCATTATAATTTGCCACGCAAAATCGCTATTCACGTTCTTTTATTTCCCCAGCAAGATGTTGATCATTTGGTTGATATCGTTGCCGTCAACGCTGCCATCGCCGTCCATGTCGGCACGGCCGTCATAATTGCTGTAGTCCTTGCCCAGCACAATGTTGATAATGGTGTTCAGGTCAAGACCATCGGCCACGCCGTCGGCATTCACATCGCCCACAACGTCGTCAACCCACTCCTCAATATTGCGGAACTGATTCCACAGATACTTATTACGGTAAGTAACATTGTCGGGAATATCAATTGAAGTTAAATTCTTGCAGTAAGCGAAAGCGTCCTCGCCTATGAATAGCAGCGAACTTGGCAATTCTACAGATGTCAGACTATCGCAATTGGCGAAACAATCGTCTGCAATGCCCTTCGTCCCCTCAACTATGTCGATATGGGTTTTTCACATCAAGAATTGTTGAGAAGTGAAATTTTTATTACTTTTGCACAAAATAGTTTTGACAATGAACGACAACGAATTACCCACGCAGGTTCAGCGGCCCGAATTGTGGACGCTGCTGCTTTGCGTAGGCCCTGAGAATGTGCAATATATGCTCTACGCCGCGTCGCAGGCGCAGTCGCTGATTACCGGCGAGGTGGCCATTGCCGACACTGGCGAGGGCTACCTGAAATCGCTGGAAAACGCGGTGTACGACACCCCGCTGCTGCTCGACGACTACGGCAGCGTGCGCGTGCTGCTGCACTCGCCGCACTTCGTGGTGCTGCCCGCTGGGGTGACGCCCGAGCAAGCCACCGCGGCCCTGGCGTTGCAGTTTCCCGACGACCACGGCGAGGTGCTGGTCACCACGGTGCCACACTGCGGCGTTGACATCGCATACACACTCGAGCCAGGCGTGGCGAATTTTGTGCAACGCACGTTCAACACGCCGCCCGTCTACCACCACCTCTACCCGCTGTGCGAATACGCCACGGCGGCGCTGGGCGGCGACACGACGCGCATGCTGCTCGACGTGCGTAGCCGCGACCTCGACATGGTGGTCGTGAAGAACGCGCACCTGCTGCTGGCCACCAGCCAGCGGTGCCACGCGGTGAGCGACGCGGCTTACCTGGCAATGCAGGCGTGGACGAGTTACAACCTCGACAGCGAGCACGACGAGTTGCAACTCATGGGCGAGGCCGCGGCAGTCGACGAACTGACGCCGCAACTGCGGCAATTTATCCACTACGTGGTGCCGGCAATCATCCCCGCCGCCGAACTGCAACTCGGGCCAAAGGCCATGGATGCGCCACGAAACTTGTTAATGCTTGCCTTATGCGAATAATCACCGGAAAATATGGGCGACGCCGCTTCGACGTGCCCACCAACATCACCGCGCGGCCCACCACCGACATGGCGCGCGAAAACCTCTTCAACGTGCTGGGAAATATCGTCGACTTCGACGGCATGACAGCCCTCGACCTCTTTGCCGGCACAGGCGCCGTGAGTTTTGAGTTTATCTCGCGCGGCTGCGCGCATGTGACGTGCGTCGAGAAGGCGTCGACGCAGTATAACTTCATCCGCAAGGTGAAGGAGCAACTTGGCGAGCGCGAGATGACGCTGATCAAGGGCGACGTATTTCGCTTTATCGCGTCGTGCCAGCAGAGTTACGACATCATCTTTGCCGACCCGCCCTACGACCTGGAGCGCCTGCCCGAGTTACCCGAGTTGATAATGAACAGCGCGCTGGTGCACCCGGGCACGCTGCTTATCATCGAGCACTCGCGCGCCAACGACTTCAGCCACCTGCCCAACTTCATGCAGCACCGCACCTACGGCAAGGTGAACTTCACCTTCTTCCAAATCTAATCCCACCCTTAGATAATCTAGAACTTCTAGAATTTCTAGAGTTTCTAGAATTCTAAAAAGAGGATGAGCCAAAAAATTGACTCATCCTCTTTTTAGTGGAGATATTTCTTAAATCCTACAGGCGGAAGGAGATGGGGAGGACGCAGCGCACGTTCACTGCCTGGCCACCCACACGGCCGGCCTCCCATCGCGGCATGGCGCTAATCACGCGCATTGCCTCGCGGTTGAGGCTCTCGTCGCGCACACCGCGCAACACGCGCACGTTGCTCACCTTACCATCGGCACCGACGATAAAACTGCACACCACGCGTCCCTGGATGTGGTTCTTGTAAGCCTCGTAAGGATATTCGCGAGTCTTATTGATGAAATTCATCAGGCCATGCTCGCCACCAGGAAACTGCGGCTGCACATCCACGTATTCAAACTCGTACACCTCGATGTAGCCCCTCTGGCCCGGAGCCATGGGGTTGACAGTAGTGACGTGCCTCACCTGCGCAGTAAGCGGCAGGCAAGCCATCGCGGCAAACAAAATGATTAGTGAATTGCGTAAAAAACGACTCATGACCTTAAATTTCTATCAAAATGACATGCAAATATAGTGTTGAATTCGCAAATAGCAAGAATTCCACCTAAAGATTTGTAAATGATTAAGTTTGTTTTATCTATTTTTACTAATTTCACCCCCATTTTATAATTTGTTAGCACTCAAAACGCATCTTCCGTTGAAATTTTAAACTTCACGACACCCCACAAACAACACCCAAAATTGTCACCAAACGACATAATGCCCCACAAAACCACATGCCGATTCAGGTTTGGCCACATCGCTCAAGCAGAAAGTCAGATGAGTCAATGATGACACATTTCAACCAACGGATGAAATGTGTTTTTGGCGCACTTTTTTGGTGGGGATTATACTATTTCGGGGCGTTTGTCGTTATAAAGGTAGTATAAAGCACATCACAGATGAATACTCGCATATTCAAGCATATTGCCACCATAGTTGCGCTGGTATGGACTCTGGTGGCGTGGGGCCAAGATGGCACGACGGCTTACAATTTCCTGTCGTTGCCGTCGTCGTCGCACGTCTACGGCCTTGGCGGCCACAACATCAGCATCATCGATGACGACATCAACCTGACCGAGCAAAACCCGGCGCTGCTGGGACCGGAGATCGACCACCAGATTGGCGTGAACTACATGCGCTATCTGGGCGGCAGCAACTTCATGGGATTGCGCTACGGCCAGGGCGTCGACGACCACAGCGCGTTCACCGCCGGAGTGCAATATTACGGCTACGGCTCGATGGAGGGCTACGACATCACGGGCGTGAGCACCGGCTCGTTTAACGCTGCCGACGCGGTGATCAGCGTGGGCTACAGCCGCGACATCACCAACCGTCTGCGCGGCGGTGTGATGCTGAAGTATATCCACTCGAAATATGAGGAATACACCGCCGGGGCGTTAGGCGTGGACCTGGGCGTGAACTACTTCGACCCCGACCACGACTTCTCGGCGTCGATTGTCGGCAAAAACCTGGGCGGCCAGTTCAAGAAATTCGACATGGTGCGTGAAAAACTGCCCACCGACGTGCAGATTGGTGTCACCAAGGGCATCACAGGCACCCCCTTCCGCGTGTCGATTACCGCCTTCAACCTAACGAAGTGGAACTCGCCATACTACGAGCCGAGCGACAAAAACAACACGCAGTCCGAACTCGTAAAGCGCGACAAGTTTGGCAGCAACCTGTTTCGTCACCTGGTGCTCGCCGGCGAATTCCTGCCAAGCGAAAACATGTATATCGGCATCGGCTACAACTACCGCACGCGCACCGACATGTCGACCTACCAGCGCAATATGCTGTCGGGACTCTCGGTTGCCGCCGGCCTTCGCGTGAGCGCCCTGGGCTTTGGCATCGCGCTGGCACAGCCCCACAGCGGAGCCACCACCTTTATGCTCAATATCACCACCTCAATCGGTGAACTGATGAGATAACATTTCAATGCACAACACAAAAAAGGAAGGCTCTTGCGGCCTTCTTTTTTTGTGCATTGCGCATTGTGCATTGTGTAGTGTGCATTCTGGGTTGCGCAATCTGCATCGAAATAAACATTGCGCATTGTGTAGTGTGCATTCTGGATTAAAAAACGTGAGTTCGGCATAGCAAGCAAAGCCACCCCAGCCGACTAAATTTGGGCGTCAATCGCGGCTGCAAAACCAGCCCCTCAGCCCAAAAAAATTACTTCCTATTTAGAACAAAGTGTGGTCAAAGGGACAGTCCCTTTGACCACATGTATTTTTCGATTACTTCACAAATTACCCCGTAAACGCAAAATTATATTTATTGGATTTACACAAATAATTGCACTGCAAATATCTGCAGATAATGGTAATTGTGTGGCGGAAAATTGGCTTGTTCTCGCCGACTTCCATTTGGCGATATTTGTTAAATATAGTTTATACTTGAGATTTTGTGTGGTCAAAGGGACTGTCCCTTTGACCACACCTTTGGTGGTAAATTTGGCGCATTTTGATGAAATTAATTTTCTTTGCGGGAGAGATCTTTGGTGCTATGATAAGCATTGTTTTGCTTGGTCTTTTTAGGGGGTTTCCAATGGGGCTGGGCGGGGGTAATAGCAGATTGGTTATCGATTATTTGCCGCTAATGAGTGTTGTCGGACGGGTCGGACTGGTCGGACCAGTCTGACGGGTCGGATGCGCTAAATATAACTTTGGTGCCGGGAAACGTTTTGTGTTGGGTGTAGACATAGCCGTATAAAACGGCGGCGGTCAGTTGGTAGGGGTTAGAAGAGGGAGAGTTGGCGGGGGTCGACCACGCGGGGTGCCGGGGCGGGCTCGGGCTCGGATTCGGGCTCGGGTGCTGGGGCGTCGGGCTCGGCGGGCATGAGCCAGTCGATGTCGTCAATATCATCGATAGCAGGTGCTGTGGGCACCGGTGTTGACTCGAGTTTGGGCTCGGGCAGGGCGTCCTCAAAGTCGTCGATTGCCGTCAAGGCATTGTCGAGAGCGCCAGCGGGCTTCGGTTTCTCCTCCACCACCTTGCGCTTGGGCTTTGCCTCAGCAGGCTTGCGCTTGGGCTTCTCGGCGGCTTTGCGCTTGGGCTTTGCCTCTACAGCAACGGTTTTGGCGACTTCAGGCTCGGGCAGAGGATCGAATGTTATTGTCTCATCGGCCGACAGATCGTTGGGCGAATCCAAAGCAGGTGAATCGAGAGCAGCCGTATCAAGAGCGGGCGTATCGAGGGCCGTATCAAGAGCGGGCGACACATCAACGGGCGTATCAAGAGCGGGCGCATCGAAGGCCATATCGATGGCGGGCGATGGCGCAGGATGTGCTTTCGGAGTCATCACCACGAAGTCGCTCTGCGCGTCGATTTCGGCCTGCTCGGCCCTCAGAGCCAGGTCAGCATTTTCTCGCGTCAGTTCATCGATGCGGTTTTGCAACATAGCGATGCGTCGCGCCGCCGTCGACTTCTCGGTATTTCGGGCCTCGGCGGCTGCATTGGCGATTTGCTGGTCGCGCTCAAGTTGCGCCAACTGCTTCACCAGGCTGTCGCGCTCGCGGCTGATCTGGTCCTGCTCGTCGACGATGCGGCTCATCTCGGCCTCGCGCTGGCCGAGGGCTTTCTTGGTAGCCTCGAGTGCGTCGCGCTGCTCGCCGAGTTGTGCGTTCAGTTCCTCGACTTGCCGCTGCAACTCTTGCTCGGCGCGTGTGGCACGGTCGCGCTGCTCGGCCTCGATGTTGTAGAGTCGCGCCTGCAGGCGGTCGCGCTCGGCACAGGCATTGTCGAGCGAGGCCTGCAGATGCTCGTTCTGCTCGTTTGCCAGCGTGATGGCTACCTGATGCTGCTCGTCGTTCTGCGAAGCCTTGTCGAGGCGCTGCTGCGCCTGTTTGAGTTGCTGCTTCAACTCTTCGACCTGCTGCTCGAAGTCGTCGGCCAGCGTGCGCGTGGCGGCCAGCCGCTGCTTGTAGTCGTCGATGCGGTTAGCCAGGTCGATATCGCGGCGGTTTTGGCGCTCGGCGGTATCTTTAGCCTTTTGGTTGAGTTCCTCGATTATCTTGCTGAGCCGCTGGTTTTGCTGCTGCGAGTCTTGATTGTCTTGATGTGCCTGCTGCTCAGCCTGTTGCACCTGCGACTCAAGAGCGTCAACCTTGGCCATCAACTCGGCGATTTCGTCGTCTTTCTGCTGACGGCCGGCTGTTGCCTCGTCGAGTTGCCGCTGCAAGTCGGCGGCCGACGACTGCTGCTCGTTGGCGGCGTCGAGTTGTTCGCGCATCTGCGCATTTTCCTTGCCGGCCTCCTCCAGGCGCGCGCTGATGGCATCGAGTTGCTTGCGCCACTTGTCGTGCTGCTCGTCCCACTCCTGCTGCGAGTGCGACTGTGCGGCCTGCTGGTGCGCCTCGTCGAGTTGCTGTTGCAACTGCGCGGCACGCTCCTTTTCCTGTGTGAGTTGTGCGTTTAGCGTGTCGATTTGCTCGCTCATGTTGTCGAGGTGCGCGGTGTCGAGGCTGTCGGCATCGATGCCGCTTTTCACCTGCAGCACCTTGAGTTTGGTGAGCAGTCCTTTTCGCTCGATGTCGGCACGTTCGGCCTTGAGTTGCAAATCGGCCATGCGCTCGTTCATCTCGTTGACGCGAATCTGTGTGGCTCGCCGCTGTGCCTCGCTGGCCTTGAGTTGCTCGCGCAACTTCTCCACCACGTCGTCGTCGACAGGCGCGCTTGCCGGCGTCGCCTCGCGTTGCTTGATTCCCGAGAGCAACTGCATGAGCGGCTTGCGGATGTCATCGGGCAGATGGCTCAGGTCGGCCTCGCTGGGCAGGTTCAGCGTGCCGGCGGTGGATGCCTTGCCGCGCTGCTGCTCATACTCGTGCAGCGGAATCACCTTTTCCTCGACGTGCGCGGGCGGCTCGCCGCTGGAGCGGTTGGGATACGGCAACGCCTCGTGGCCGAGGACCAATTCGTCGAGATCCTCGCCAGCATCGTCGAAGCCTAAGGCTTGCTTTATCTTGCTGAAAAATGCCATAAGTCGTTACTCGTTAATTTATTAATAATCAAGCGGTTTTACTAATTCGAGCATTCAATTTTTCACACACGCGCCCTTAGGGGCGATCCCTGCTCAATCGTCGTCGACATCGACGGTGTTGATGGGGTCACAGCCCGGTTTGAACACCACGCCGCGGCTCATAGGGCCGTTGATGGCGATGGTGAGCGGCTGGGAGAACTGCACCACACGCGCCCATTCGCTCTCGTAAGTCGTCTCGCAAGCGTCGAGGTAGTCCATGTCGACCATGCCCTCGTTGTCAATCATAAAGTATCCCACGCCGTAAGAGGTGAGATTTTGGAAGAAATGCGTGCCCTGACTCGGCTCGATGTAGCGTCCGGGCAACTCAGTCTCCACGATTAGACGCGCCTGCGCGATATTTGCCCACTTCACCGGGATGCCCAGTGCGGGGTCGCTCGACCCCCATCGTCCTGGCCCGATGAGCATGTAACTCTGATTGCGAGCCGTAAAGTTAGCATTTATTTTTTCAATTTCCGCAGCAATTTGGTAATTATTTTCAAGCGAAAAACGTTCGGGCTTGACTATCACGGCGTTACAAACGCCATCGGTTGTGCCATGTCCGAGTGCCTGAAAACTCGACACCAGCAGTTGGTCGGCGGGCACGGTGAGAATGCGCTCGTCGAGCATCTCGGTGCGGTCGACCATGGGTCGTATTTGCAGCCAGTAGAGCGTGCCGTGATTGTCGTCGGTGGGATTTTTTGCTATGTTTGCGGCAAACTCCACCTCGACCGGGCGTCCCATTTGCTGCTGCCCGGTGGTGAGCATAAAGTCGACGATCTTTGCCAGCGGGAACACGCCATGGCGCAGCACCCCGGCAAAGGTCACCACCTTGCGTCCACGCTGCTGGTCGTTGTCGACCAGGCGCTCGTTCTCAAAGTCGTAGGTCGACACCATGTGTCGCAACTCGCCACGGTCGGCGGCCTCTTGGATGGGCAGCCTGGCGATGTTGAAGCCCTCGTCGATGGTGAAATGCTCGTCGACCATACTCAGGTCGAGCGCCTCGAAGGTGGTCTGCGTGTCGCGCAGCGCGAGTTGCAACGTGCTGGTTTGCAGCACATGGCGCGGATGTCGCGGCGAGAAGCGCAGAGCGCGGCTGCCGTCCACGATATGTTTTCCCAGTCCCACGGCGAGTTCGCACACGCCGTCGCCGGGCTTTTCCTTGCCAAGCGGATAATAGTTGATTGAGCGTCCCACGCCCGACATTGCCGGGAAGTAGTATTGGCCGTGTTTCTCGCCCACCACCTCCTGGATGATGACCGCCATCTTCTCCTGGTCGATGACGTTGCTTGTGGCAACCATATACGCCTTGCTCTCGCGGTAGAACACCGATGCGTACACCGCCTTGACGGCCTGTGCCAGCAGTTTGATGGCCGCCATCTTGTCGCTCAGGCGCGGAATCATATATGTGGCATAGACGCCGGCAAAGGGCTGGTAATGGCTATCCTCGAGCAGACTGCTGCTGCGCACGGCCAGCGGCGAGTCCATCACGTTGTAAATCGTGGCGAAGTCGTCGATAAACTTGTCGGGCAACTGGGCGCGCTGGAAGGCGTCGAGAATCACCTCGTCGGGGGCGTTGCTCAGCGCCAGCGGGTAGAGGTCGTTCTCCTCCATAAACGCGTCGAACACGTCGGTGCAAAGCACGATCGTGTGCGGAATGCGCACGGTCACGCCCTCGAAGTTGTCGCACACAGGATGACGCTTGATGATTGAGTCGATAAACGCCAGGCCGCGGCCCTTGCCACCGAGCGAACCTTGCCCGATGCGTGCGAAGTTGGAGTAGAAGTCGTAGCGGTCGTGCTTAAACTCGGCCACCACGCCGCGGTTTTTCATCTTGCGGTACTTGGCGATGATGTCGCGCAGCAACTGTCGCACGGCGGGCACACCGCTGAGGTCGGGCAGGCGGTGCTGCTTGGCCACCTGTGCCAGCGGGAACAGTGCGCGCGAATAGAGCCAACGCGAGATGTCGTTGGTTTGCGCATGATACACGAGCGACTCGCCAGGGATGTCGTCGAGATGGTCCTGCAGGTCCTTGAGGTCGCGCAGCCGCATGATTTCGGCGCCGTTGGCGGGGTCGCGCACCACAAAGTCGCCGAAGCCAAACAGGTCGGTGACGGCCTTGCCCAGGTCGACGGGCAGTTTCTTGCTGTTCTTGTCGAGGAAGACGCCACGGAAGCCGCTCACGCGCTCGCTGTTCTCGCTCTCGCTCGACTCGATGATGATGGGCAGGTAGGGGTCGCGACGGCGCAACTCATGAGCCAGCGTGATGCCGGCGCTGCGGTCTTTCACGCCCTCGCGCTTGAACGACACGTCGCTGATTACGCCCAGCATATTGTCGCTGTACTGCTCGTAGAGCGCCATTGCCTCCTCGTAGTCGCGCGCGAGCATCACCTTTGGGCGTCCGCGCATGCGCAGCATGGCCTCGTGGGCGTTAAGCGCCTCGGTCGAGAAGCGCTGGCTCTGCTGCAGGATGAACTTGTAGAGCGTGGGCAGCACCGACGAGTAGAAGCGCACCGAGTCCTCAACGAGCATAATCATCTGCACGCCCACCTCGAGCACGTCGTGCGGGGCGTTCATCTTGTCCTCGAGCAACTTGATGATGGCCACCAGCAGGTCGACGTTTCCCAGCCAACTGAACACGTAGTCCACGCCGCTGAAGTCCTCACCGGCCAACCGCCGCGACACCTCGCGCGAGAAAGGGGTGAGCACGACAAAAGGCACGTCGGGATAGTCGCGCTTGAAGTCGACGGCGCGCTCGAAGGTCTCGGTGACGTCGACGCCCGGCATGGCGATAATCAGGTCGTAATGCTTCTCGGCCAGCGAGGCGAAAGCCTCGTCGTAGTTGCTGACCAGCGTCACGCGGGGCGGCGAACTAAGGTTGAGCGACATGTACTCCATGAAGATGCGTTCCTCGATGCGTCCGTCCTCCTCGAGCATAAACGCGTCGTAGGTGCTGGCCACGAGCAACACGTTGTAGATGCGCTGCTGCATTAGGTCGTTGAACGCCGTATCCTTGAGATAAAGTTGGCTGAGCATTGATTCTTCCATAACTTTCTTTTTTAGAAGGTTTTAAGGTCATTAAAGACTTTAAGGTCATTAAGGACCTTTATGGACTTAAGGCATTAAGGTCATCAAGGACGTGGGTCCCTAATGACCTTAATGGCGATTTAACTCTTTTTTGCTGCGCGGCGGCGCGTAGCGGGCTTCGACGCGTTGCTGTCGTCGGCCACGATGGCCCGGCAATCGTCGAGCGTGAGTGCCTCGGCATCGGTCTTTCTTGGGATTTTGTAGTTCTTTCCCTTGAACACGATATAGGGGCCGTAGCGTCCGTTGCGCACCTGCAGGTCAGGCTCCTCGTCGAAGGTCTTGAGCACGCTTTGTGCCGCCAGGCGCTGCTTGTTGGCAAAGAGTTCCAGAGCCTGCTCCTGGGTGATCACCAGCGGGTCGAGGTTCTTGGGAATCGACACATTGTCCTTGCCGTGCTTCACATAGGGGCCGAAGCGTCCCACGGCCACCACCATAGGCTCGCCATCGACATCACCGAGCGTGCGAGGCAACTCGAAGAGTTTCAGCGCCTGCTCGAGGGTGATGGTAGCCACGCTCTGGTCGCGCATCAGCGAGGCAAAGCGGGGCTTCTCCTCGTCGTCGCTGCTGCCCAACTGCACCAGCGGGCCGTAACGGCCGATTTTTACGCTCACCGGCTTGCCCGTGGCGGGGTCGGTGCCCAGCACACGCTCGCCAACCTTGTGCTCGAGGCGCAAGGTCGACACCTCGTCGATATTGGGGTGGAACGTCTCGTAGAACTTGGCGATTTCCTCGTTCCACTGCTCCTTGCCCTCGGCGATGTCGTCGAAGTTGCTCTCGACGCTTGCCGTGAAGTTATAGTCGAGTATGTCGGGGAAATAACGCATCAGGAACTCGTTGACGACCATACCCACGTCGGTGGGGATGAGTTTGCCCTTCTCGCCGCCCACGAGTTCGCTCTTTTTGCGCACGGCAATCTTGCCGCCATGCAGCGTAATCACCTCATATTCGCGCTTCTCGCCCTTGCTCTCGCCGCGCTGCACGTAGTCGCGTGCCTGGATGGTGGAGATGGTGGGGGCGTAGGTCGACGGGCGACCGATGCCCAACTCTTCCATGCGTCGCACCAGCGAAGCCTCGGTGTAGCGCACGGGCTGCTGCGTGAAGCGCTGTGTGGCCACCATGTCGCCGGCGGTGAGCGTCATCGACTTCTCGATGTGCGGCAGCACAGCCACCTCGGCGTCGTTGTTCTCGTCGTCGGTCGACTCCATGTACACCTTCAAGAAACCGTCGAACTTGATCACCTCGCCGGTGGCGGTGAAGGAGTAATTGCTTGTGTCCTGGCCGTGAGTGTCGATAGCGATGTCGACGGTGGTGCGCTCGAGTTCGGCGTCGGCCATCTGCGATGCGATGGTGCGCTTCCAAATCAGGTTATAGAGTTTTTTCTCTTGTGCGTTGCCTGTGATTTCGTGCTTGCTGATGTAGGTGGGGCGAATTGCCTCGTGAGCCTCTTGCGCACCCTTGCTGGTGGTGCGGTAGCGGCGCGTGCGCAGGTAGCGCTCGGTGTGCAACTCCTTAATCTCGTTGCTGATGGTGCCCATGGCCAGATTGCTCAAGTTGACCGAGTCGGTACGCATGTAGGTGATGTGACCGGCCTCGTAGAGCGCCTGGGCCACGCGCATGGTCTGGCTCACCGAGAAGCCGAGTTTGCGGGCGGCCTCCTGCTGCAACGTGCTGGTGGTGAACGGTGGCGCGGGCGACTTCTTCACGGGCTTCACCTGCACGTCGCTCACGTTGAAACTGGCGCCGGTGCACATGTTCAGGAAGTCGACAGCCTGCTCATGGGTGGCGATGCGGTGGTTGAGTTCGGCGGTGAACTCGGCGTCGCTGCCCGGCACGGCAAACTTGGCTGTGATGCGGTAATACTGCTCGCTGCGGAAGTCGCGTATCTCCTGCTCGCGCTCGGCGATAAGGCGCACAGCCACGCTCTGCACACGTCCGGCCGAGAGGCCTGGCTTGATTTTCTTCCAGAGCACGGGCGACAACTCGAAGCCCACGATGCGGTCGAGCACGCGACGCGCCTGCTGGGCGTCCACCAGGTTGCGGTCGATGTCGCGCGGATGCTCGATGGCCTCGAGGATCGCCGGCTTGGTGATTTCGTGGAACACGATGCGGCGCGTCTTTGCCGGGTCGAGTTCGAGCACCTCGTTCAGGTGCCACGCGATGGCTTCTCCCTCGCGGTCCTCATCGCTTGCCAGCCACACGGTGCTGGCCTTGCTGGCTGCGCTGCGCAGATTTTTTACTATATCCTTTTTGTCGGCAGGAATCTCATAGATGGGCTCAAAACCCTTAGCCACGTCGATGCTGAAGTCCTTGGTGTGCAGGTCGCGGATGTGACCATAACTCGACATCACCTTGTAGTCCTTACCCAGAAATTTTTCGATAGTTTTCGCCTTGGCAGGCGACTCAACGATTACCAAATTGTCAGGCATATTCTATTTTGCTTTATTTATTTCTCAAGTTTCAAAAACTCCCGAAACTTGAACTGCTTAAGATGTGTTCTATAAATTAATAAAAAGTTAGGATGGGTTCTTGGCTGTTTTTGTTTCTTTTCGGCATCTGCTGCGTTAAAGTCTCGCAACATAGCCCGCTATGCTGCTTCACCTTTAACTTCGCATCTACTCGAAAATAAATCAAAAACATCTCAAGTTAATTTACATAACCCACCTTTAAAAAATCGGGTGCAAAATTAGGCAAAATTTTTCTTCCATATATAATAATGTGTAAAATTTAACAATTTCACCACCTTTGACATGTGTTTTTGGGGCTTATGGGTCAATTTGCAGGCTGAAAATTGACCAACGTTACTCTATAGGTCAAATTGCAGGCTGGAAGTTGCGAAAAAGTCCGATGAATACTATCTTTGCGCCATTTGAAAAGACTTTAACCGCATTCGATATGAACAAAAAAATGCCCATCATGCAAATCGCCGGTCGTCAAGAGAAACGGCAAACGTAAAGGAGTCCAACTGTACAAGTGTCTGAATTGCGGACATCAGTTCAGGGGCCGAAATGACGTGTCATCGGCCGAGATTTGGAATTTGTACCTGCACAACAAGCAGACCATAGAAGAGATTTCCGACTTGCTTCAACTGAGCGCTTCGACCGTCAAGCGTAGATTGAGCGAAGTGAGCGTTGAATGGGAACAACCGTCAATAAGCGGAGAAGGAGTGGTTCACCTTGATGCCACATATTTCGGTCGCAACACCGGCGTGCTACTCGCTTTGGAGTCAGGCAGCGGCAGGCTCCTTTATATGCAGCACATCGCCCACGAGCACATATCCGACTATGAGACAGCGGTGTCTCATATCGCAGGACAAGGCTATGTGATCAAGGGCATAGTCGTTGACGGTTTGCAGAAGTTGTTTTCGGCGCTTCAGGCGTACCCTGTTCAGATGTGCCAATTTCATCTGGTTGCCATCATAAGGCGAAAACTGACCAAGAATCCTCAGCTACCCGCGGGATGCGAACTGTTGAATTTGGCATACCGACTTAAGAACATGGACGGGCAATCATTCAAGTCCGAGTTTGAGCAGTGGAAAATGCGATGGAAAGAGTTCCTTGCCGAAAAGTCGACCAACCCTGTCACAGGGAGAACCATATACACCCACCAAAGGCTGCGCTCTGCCATGGTGACGATTAGTTTCTATATGAAATGGCTTTTCACTTTTGAATCGGTCGATGGCATGCCGAACACGAACAACCTTATAGAGGGCACTTTCACGGACCTGAAGAAAAACCTGCGGAACCATCCAGGCATGCCTGCGAGAAATCGCAAACGGTTCATGAATGGGTTTTTCTTGGCATATGCGGAATTGCATAATGAAAAAAGAGGAGGCGCACTGTCCTCCTCAGAATAATGCATCATGCATATCCGGTGACCATATTCCTGGCGGAGTTGCTCCCCAGCAGAGCTCCGTTACGCTTCAAGCCGCAGGGCAAAGATAATGACCTTTGCAGACACGGCCAAAAAGAAGATGCATTTTCAGCCTGCAATTTGACCTATAGAGCGATTTACTCCGACCCAAAACGGCCTGAAAGCGTTTCAAGTACTTCTACACGTTGAAACACAACAAGATACAGAGGTTTCAGCCTGCAAAATGACCTATACGCCTTTTTTGGGGTGAGGACGAAATGCTATCGGGGCGGGGATGGCATTGCGTCATCCCCGCCCCGATGTGCGGTTAAGCGGCTGCAAGCAGCCTATGCGATAATGTTATGCCTTCTTGCTCTGGCGCTTGCTGATGGCGTAAGCCACAGGCGAAGCGACGAAGAGCGAAGCGCAAGTACCCACAATCACACCCATGATCATCGTGAAGATGAACGAGCGGATGGTGGCTCCACCCAGGAAGAACATCACCAGAAGCACGAGCAACGTGGTGATTGAGGTCATCAACGTACGCGAGAGCGTGCTGCTCAATGCGCGGTTGAACGTCGTGTAGAGGTCTTGCTTGGGGAACAGAGTCTTGTACTCACGCACACGGTCGAAGACCACCACGGTATCGTTCACCTGATAACCGATCACGGTCAGGATGGCGGCGATAAACGTCTGGTCAACCTCCATGGTGAAGGGGAAGATTGCCTGCAGGGTGTAGAAGCCGATACACACAAATGCGGTGAACGATACGGCAGCCAGAGCGCCAATCGAGAATGCCACATTGCGGAAGCGCAGCAGGATGTAGAGTGCCATGGCGAGCAGCGAGAAGAACACTGCCCAGATGGCGCCACGCAGCATGTCGCTTGCGATGCTCGGGCCCACAACCTCGCTCGAGACGACGCCCACGCTCTCATTCGAGATGCTGAAGTCGTTCTGGCTCATGTTGCCAAGTTCGCTCTTCAAGCCGGTGTAGAGTTTGCTCATGATTTCATCGTCGAGGCCCTCGTCGTTGCTGTCGATCTTGTAGTTGGTCGAGATACGCACCTTGCTGTCGTTGTCGATGGTGATAACAGAAGCCGTACCGTTGAGCAACTCAGGAGTGTTAAGGGCGGCGCGCAGAGCCTCGGTCTTGACGGGATGGTCAAATTGCACAACGTAGTTACGACCACCCGAGAAGTCGATACCGCGGTTCAGACCCAGGGTAGCAAACAGGGCGGCGAAAATCACCACTACGGCGGCGAGAACCACCCAGGTCTTCTTGGCCTTGCCCATGAAGTTCACGTTCACGTTCTCAAGCATGTGGCGCGTGAGCGGCGTGGTGAAGGTCATGTTCTTGAATGTGCCATTGTTGATGAAGAATTCCATCACCAGGCGGGTAGCAAACACTGCGGTGAAGAACGAGCAGATGATACCCACAACCAGAGTCACGGCGAAACCGCGAATCGGGCCAGAACCCAGGATAATCAGGATGATACCGGTGATGATGGTGGTAAGGTTCGAGTCGAAGATTGCACTGAAGGCATTCTTGTAACCGTCGGCCACAGCAGCCTTGAGGCCCTTGCCGTTGCGGAGTTCTTCCTTGCAACGCTCGAAGATCAGCACGTTGGCGTCCACTGCCATACCGAGGGTCAGCACGATACCGGCGATACCCGGCAGGGTGAGCACGCTCTGGAACGAAGCCAGGATACCGAAGATGAAGAAGAGATTCAGGATCAGACCCAGGTTGGCGATGCTGCCAGCCTGCCAGCCATAAGTGCACCACATGAAGATGAGCAGCAGCACCAATGCCACGATAAACGAGGTGAGACCCTTGTTGATCGAATCTTGGCCGAGCGACGGACCAATCACGCTCTCGCTGGCCACATTCACACGTGCCACCATCTTACCCGACTCGAGCACGTTGGCAAGGTCGCTTGCCTCCTCGGGGGTGAAATGGCCGCTGATTTGCGAACTACCGCCATCGATGCGGCCGTTCACGTTAGGATAAGAGTACACTTGGTCATCGAGCACGATGGCGATGGCGCGGTTGATGTTCTGGCCGGTGATTTGGCCCCAACGGCGTGCGCCGTCGTCGTTCATGCGCATCGACACCACCTGGCCCTGCATCTGGTCGAACTCGGCGCTTGCGCGAGTCACCACGTCACCCTCGAGCACGGGCTTGTCGCCGGGCTCGGTGCGCAGTGCCACCAGGTTGAAGATGCCACGGTCGTCGGCCTTGACGCTCCAAGCGAGTTTCAGGTCGGCAGGCAGCGTGGTCTTAGCCACGGGGCTGTTGATGATGCGGTTCACGGCAGCGGTGTCGTTGATGTTCACCATACCCACGACGGGCGAACTGGGAGCCTGCTGTGCGAGCATCTGGAAGCCGGTGAGTTCGGCGAGCGACTTGCCAGCGGTGGGCGCTGCCTTAGCGGCGGGCTTAGCCGTGCTGTCGGTGGCGGCGAGCGCCGTGCTGTCGGTGGCAGCGGCGGTAGTGTCGGCGGGAGCAGCCTCCAGGCCACCCTTAGCCTTGTTGCTCAGGGCGGCGAGAGCAGCGCTGACCTCGCTGAGTTTGTAGGTGCGGTAGAACTCGAGGTTTGCAGCACCCTGGAGCAGTTTGCGCACACGCTCAGGCTCCTTCACACCGGGGAGTTCGAGCAGGATGCGACCCGTGCTCTGCAGTTTCTGTATGTTAGGCGACACCACGCCGAAGCGGTCGATACGGTTGCGCAGCACCTTGTAGGAGTTGTCGACCATGCTGTTGACTTCCTCCTCGAGGATGCGCTGCACCTTCTCGTTGTTGGCGCTAGGATCGTCTTTAATCTTTTCTACGTTGCGGAATACTTGCGACAGTTGGGCTGTCTTGTCCAGGGCGAGATACTCGCGGCAGAACGAGGCAACATAGTTGTCTTGTGCTGTGCGGTTTTTCTCGACGGCGGCGATAGCCTGCTTGAAGTTCTTCTCGGTGGGGTCGCTGGCAAGAGCGCTCAGAATGTCGGGCACCGAGATTTGCAGTGTCACGTTCATACCACCCTTCAAGTCGAGGCCGAGGCCCAACTCTTTCTCACGTACTTGTTGCAAGGTGTAGTAGTTGAGGTACACCTTTTCGTTAGCCATAGAATCAAGATATCCGTTGAGAGCGGTCAAGTAAGCCTTGTTGGATGTGTCAGGCGACTTGATACCGGCCTTGGCAAGCGCGATCTGCTCGGCCTTGTTCTGATAACTGTTAGAAACGAAGGTAAACGAGAGATAGAACACGCAAATCAAGATCAGCGCAACGGTAATGACTCTGATAAAACCTTTAGTTTGCATTTCTTAAATCATTAATTATTATATGTGTTTTGTTCAATTCAATAATGCGCACAATCGCCTATAAATGTAATCACTATCGCCCAATGAGCCAGCCAGTTAGCGGTCAAATTTGCGACAATTATCACATTCACAAGCATTTTCGGCGTGCAAATATACGACTTTTTTCTCAACCCACAAAAATAATTAACTAATGTTTGAGAAAATCACCTCCAAACACCATTCCAGACCAGCCCCAAGCCAGAACCATGCCAGACAAGCCCAAACCATGCCAGACCAGTCTGACCAGTCCGACCTGTCCGACTCGTCCGACTTACCCCATTGGCCCCATACGGTTACTTGCGGAGGATGGCGGTGAAGGTGCGGCCGCTGGCTGTGCCCAGGCGGCGTGCCGAGAAGTAGCGGTCGCTGTGGCAGCGGCTGCAGGCTGCGGGCATGGTGATGTTTTCGGGGGCGAGGCCGGCGGCTTGCAGCACGAGGGCGTTGGCGCGGGCCAAGTGGATATGGGCCTTGTCGGTGGCGTCGCGGTGCATGATGGCGTCGATGTCGTGGCCGGCGTCGGCAAACTCGTTCACCACCTCGTCGCCCACCTCGTAGCAGTCGTCGCAGATGCTCACGCCCATGGCGGCCTGGATGCGCTCGGGCTGCGCGCCGAGGCACTGCATATTGCGCACGGTGGCCTGGGCGATGCGCCCCGCGGTGCCCCGCCATCCGGCATGGGCCACGGCCACTACCCCACTCTGCGGGTCGGCCATCACGATGGGCACACAGTCGGCGGTGTTGACGCCGATGCAGATGCCCGGCAAGGCGGTGACCAGCGCGTCGACATCGTTCAGGTGGAGTTCCTGCTCCTCGATGTCTGCATCGAGGAATTTGTGGTCGATGACAGCAACGCGTGTGGTGTGGCTCTGCCGCGGCATCACCAGGCAGTCGAGGTCGATGCCCATGAGTTGGCAGAACTCCAGGCGTGCGTCGAGCACGCGCAGCGCATCGTCGCCCACGTAGTCGCACAGGTTGTGCTGCGAGTAAGGGCTGCGGGCGTTCACGGTGCCGCGTTGCGTGTTCACAGCACGGATGCCAGGTATCGGGGTGGCAAAATGCAGTTCGTCGAGTATCATAATTATTTTTTCTTTAAGGTCTTTAAGGGCCTTAAGGACTTTAAGGACCTGTGGGGGAATTTATGGCTCTGATGGCTCTTGAGGCGCGTTCTCCTTCTCGGCGATGGCGGCTTGCGCGTCTTTGTGCTTGAGGCGCACCTTCATCTCGTCGAAGCCCTCGCCGTACACGCCGTTGACGTTCCACTGCGAGATGAACGCCTTGGGGTCGACGGCCTTGGTGATGCGGAAAATCTGCATACTCTGCATCTTGCGGCACATCACCATCAGGATTTTCACATGATGCTTGGTGTACCAGCCCACACCGTCGAGCACCGTGCAGCCGCGGTGCGTCTCGCTGGTGATGGCGTTGGCGATGTCCTCCCACTTCTCGCTGAAGATGAGGAATTGCACCGCCTGCCGGTTGTTGTTGATTACCAGGTCGGCCACGAAAGCAGTGATAATCATGAAAATCAAACCATACACGATTTTGTCGACACTGTGGAACACCAGGTAGGACGACGAGATGATGACAACGTCGCAATAGAGCATCATTCGGCCGAACGACACGTTGCGGAACTTGGTCACCACGGCGGCGATGATGTCGGTGCCGCCACTGCTGCCGTTGTGGGTGAAGGTCATGCCCAGTCCCAGGCCGCACAGCGTGGCACCGATGATGATGTTCATAAACGGCTGTTGCTCAACGAGCGGCTTGGGGAACAGCGGCACCATGAAGTAGAGCAGCACACTGGCCACGGTAGCGCCGAAGATGGTGCGCAGCACAAATTGGCGACCCACGGTGCGATAGGCGATTACCAGCAGCAGGATGTTGATGGCATAGTTGACCACAGCCACGTTCCAATTAAAGGCAAAGTGGAACAGCGAAGCCAAACCGATGACGCCACCGGTCACCACCTTCTCAGGCAGCACAAATGCCGAGAAGCCCAAGGCGTAAAACAAGAGGCCAAGCACAATCATCACATAATCGCGCACTTGGTGCCAAACATTGAATTTCAGATTTGGATGAGACATTGTCGTGCAAGAAAATTAAGGCGAGATTAAACTGGTTGGAACTTGATGGCGTTGCGGCTGGCGCTCTCGATGCGTCGGTTACGCCAGCAACTGCGGCACAGGGCCACGTACTTGTCGTCGCCGCCAATCTCCACCTGGTCGCCGTCGGTGACGATGTTGCCCTGCGAGTCGATGCGCGCGTTGATGATGGTTTTGCGGCCACACGAGCACGTCGACTTTATCTCGTCGATGCTGTCGGCCAACTCAAAGAGTCGGCGACTGCCCTCGAACATGTGGCTCTGGAAGTCGGTGCGTAAGCCGTAGCACACCACGTTGGTGCCGTAGTCGTCGACCACGCGCGCCAACTGGTCGATTTGCTGCGCGCTCAGGAACTGCGCCTCGTCGATGAGAATCCAGTCCTTCACCACCAACGTCGACTCGTAGAGACGCTTGATTTGGTCGTACAAGTCGGTGTCGGGATAAATCCACTCGCAGCGGCGCTCAATGCCGATGCGTGAGCGAATCACGTTGTCGTTCTCGCGGTCGTCGATAATGGGCTTCATGCACAGGTACTGCATGCCGCGCTCCTCGAAATTGTAGGCTTGAGTGAGCAGCATAGCGGTCTTTGCCGAGCCCATCGTACCATAACGAAAATATAGTTTGCCTATTCTGTTCATGTCATTGAAATATTTCCTGCAAAGTTACGAATAAGCGAGCGAAAAGCCAAATTTGCGGGGATGAAAGTGCGGAAATACGAACTTGCTCGATATTGCAGCGCTTGCATACACGCAATTAATTTGGGCTTTTCCGAGCGTAAGTAACTTCGACCGAAGGTCAACGTTACGAATAAGCGAGCGGTGAGCAAAGAAAAAAACTCGTTTTTTTTCACATAGCGTCTATTGTTGCTATTGTGGCTCGGAGGATGGCTCGGAGGATGGCTCGGGCACGGGCTCGGGCGATGGCTGATCGGAGTCGCCAGCGTGAATTCGGTTGAGGACGAGTGCTATGGCGCCGTCGCCGGTCACGTTGCATGCTGTGCCGAAACTGTCCATGGTGATGTAGAGCGCTATCATTATCGCCTGTTGTTCGGCGTTGAAGCCGAGGATACTCTGAAGCACAGCCAGCGCCGCCATGATGGCACCGCCAGGCACTCCGGGCGCCGCCACCATCATCACACCCAGCATCATAATGAAGCCCAAGAACGTGCTAAACTCGATGGGCAGCCCCTTCATGAGCATCAGCGCCACGGCGCATGCCGTGATTTTCATCGCACTGCCCGAGAGGTGTATGGTGGCGCACAAGGGCACCACAAAGCCCGCGATGCCGGGGCGCACACCGTTGGCAACGGTCTGCTTGAGCGTCACCGGGATGGTGGCCGCGCTGCTCGACGTGCCCAACGCCGTGAAATAGGCCGGAAGCATTGTCAAGAGCGCCTTGAACGGGTTGCGCCGAGCAATAGCCCCGGCAATGCAGTATTGAACAATGAGCAAGACGATGTGCATGGCAAAAATCACCCCAATAATGGTAATGAACACACGCGCGACGTGCCAGGCCTGGCCTGTGTGTGCCATGCTCATGAAGATGCCCATGACGTAGAGCGGAAGCAGCGGAATGAGTGCCACCTCAATCACTTTCGCCACAATATCGCGAAACTCACGGAAGCCGCGGCCCATCGACTCCGAGCCGAAATGGGCGATGCCCAGTCCCAAGGCAAACGAGAGCACCAGGGCGCTCATCACGTCCATCAACGGCGGTATGGCTACCGAGAAATAAGGATCGATGGAGGCTTGTTGGGCAGCAACCTGCGACGCGGCGGCAGGATTGATGAGATGCGGGAACACGCTCACGCTCGTTGCGTAACTGAACAAGCCCGAGAGCACCGTGTCGCCGTAAGCGATGATCGCCGTAATCAGGAGCAGTTTTCCGGCCGACTTGCCAATGTCGAAGATGGCCGGTGTCACCAGCCCCACAATGATTAGCGGGATGAGAAACGAGAGGAAGTTGCTGAACACGCTGTTGAACGTAACAAACAGACGCACGCCCCACAACGGCAACACGTTGCCAAGCAAAATACCCAGTACAATTGCTATAATCACACGCCCCAACAGGGGAATCCGTTTCAATAGTTTCATTCTAAGGTTTTTTATAATTACCGCAAAGGTACACAAATTCCGCCACAACGCAAAATCCAGGGTGGCGAGGCAGCCGTCGGCCACAGCTAGCCATATCTGATTTTCAGGCGATTAACAACATAGATGTGGCCAAAGGGACAGTCCCCTTGACCACACCTGGGCAAAAAAATGGTATCAAACGCAGTACTATTTGATGGTCATTTGTCGTCGAAGAGGTAACCGAAACCGGGGCGGCTGATGATGCAACTGGCATACGGCCCAAGTTTCTTGCGCAAGCGAGTGATGTGCACATTTACCGAGCGGTCAGAGATGATCACACCAGCCCAAACAGAAGCAATGAGTTGTTGACGCGACAACACCTGGCCACGGTTGGCAAGAAGTTGATGTAGCAGTTCAAACTCGGTGCGAGTAAGATTCACGTACTCGCCGTCGACCGACAGTGTTTTCTTGTCGACATTCATTTGGAGGTCTTTGTAACTCAGTATTCTTTTGCCGAGTCGAGCCTCAACTACGTTAATCACATAGTCGCCAAGTTTTTCGCACTCGATTACAATGTCGTTATACAATATACATAGTTCGTAAGAGTAGTCGTGGCTGTCCACAACGTTGATACTTTCCGCCCTGAGTTGATCGCGCAGGGCATTGATGTCGTTCTCAATCTCCATCGAATCGTCGATTGAGAGATCCTTATGGCGTCCGTTAAGCACAATCATCATTTGCGTCATGGCCTCGTTGACAAGCAGAAGCATCTCATGAAGGCGAGCATATTGCTCGGTAGTGAAATCGCCGGCGCTCTCCTTAAGGCGTCGAATTGAACGGGCGGTATTAAAACAAGCGTCGCCAATCGACTCCAGTTCACCGATTTGGCGAAACATCGATTGAATCTTTTCTTTAGTGTCGTCGGAAAGGTGCTCGTTGCTGATTTCGCCCAGATAGGTAGCAATTTCAAGTTCCATATTGTCGGCAATGTCCTCATACTTCGCTATGCGCTCGTATTGGCTTTCGAGTTCTTTCTTGTCTTTTTCGTCAAGGTAGATGCGCACCATGCCGAACATGCGATGCAGGCGTTCGGCAAAATGCACTATCTCCTTTTGTGCTTGGAGAACCGAGATTTCGGGCGTCGACATCAGCCCATTATTAATATATTGAAGTGTGTTGATGGGTTTTACCACCACGCGGCTTTCAGGCATCAGCCAGCATACCAGCCGCTCCATTTGCGGAATGAATCCAATGAGCAGTGCCGTGTTGAGAACGTTAAAGCAGGTGTGGAACATGGCAAGCACTATGGGCAACCGCTCGGCCTGCCCCGACATTGTGGGGTCATAGCCAACAATGCCACACACCATGTCGACAAAGGGATAGAAGATGCATAGCACCCACATCACACCAAACAAATTGAACATCAAGTGTGCCAAAGCCGTGCGCCGAGCGTCAAGGCTCGAGCCCAGCGCGGCGATGTTGGCAGTGGCTGTGGTGCCCACGTTCTCTCCCATCACCAAGGCGATGCCCATGTAGATAGGCATGACACCTGTGGAGCACAGCAGGATTGTTATTGCCATAACCGCTGCCGACGATTGCACGAGGCATGTGATTACGGTGCCAATGGCAAGGAACGCGAGCACGGTGAAATAACTGCCTGTGTCGAACGAGGCAAAAAAGGCGACCACATCGGGATTATGGGCCAAGTCCATGTCGCGCCCCACCCCACTGAGCAGCACAAGCGACCAGAACAGGAAGGCCATGCCGAAAAGGAAGTCGCCCAAGAAGCGATGCCGCTTTTTATATATCAACACCATTCCCACGAGAAACGCCGGGAAGACCACGACAGTGAGGTCGACATTGTAGCCCAAGGATATAATCCATGCCGTAAGCGTGGTTCCAATGTTCGCCCCCATGATGACCGAGATGGCCTGCGCCAACGTCAGCAGTCCCGCCGACACAAACGAGACAGTCATCACCGTTGTTGCCGATGACGACTGCACGGCGCAAGTGACAAACGTTCCGGTGAGCATGCCAGTAAATCTGTTGGTCATCATGCGCTCCAGGATGTGGCGCAATTGTTGTCCAGCCAACTTCTGCAGTGCTTCGCTCATCATCTTCATGCCGTAAATGAGCAGCGCAAGTGAGCCAAGTAGTTTTAAAACAATTCCTAAAGTCATAATTCCAATTTGGTTGGGATTTCAGTCGCAAAGATAATTTGTCACCAATAAAGAAGGCCGCGGAGGGCGGTTACATTTCGGCTACGATTTCAGCATGCCGTCAGGGCGACCATCGGCAATCTGAAAGCCACCAATGATTTATGCGATTTTGACGTGTTTTGGGCATTGCTTCGGCAATTTGGGCAGTCGTGGCTTTGCGGAATCATATAATTGTAGTAAATTTGCACATTAATATATTGAATGGCTTTTTCTCGGCAGTGAGGATTAAGCGGCTGAGTAACGAAAATATTTGAATCACCTTATAATTGCATTATTATGGAACTGATAGATTATTGCCGGTATTACATGATTCCCATCATCATTACGGCGGTGTGGCTCTGCCTTTCCGTGGCATTTTTCTTCTGGAAAAAGAATCGCGGCTGCGCGCCCGCAATATTCGTGTTTGGCGGCATGGCATTATTGGCTTTCGTATGGCCGCACTGGACCACTAACATCGGCGATTACAAGGCCGAAGTGCTCGACCGCGTCAACCAAGAGGAGTGGCAGTCGCTGGACCCGCAGTTGCGCGTGCGGCTGAACGATGTGCTGAAACTGACGCAGCCACTCTACAACAATTCCGACACCGTCATCAACCCCGACAAGTTGCTCGACGGCAAGTTTATCGCTGTCACCTACGACCATAACACGTCGGACACCACCATGGTGTCGACCCTTGAGCGCCGCATCAACGAGGCGTTGAAAGAACACAACCAATTCTGCACTGTAGCCAATGAACTGGATTACGCAATTGTGTTTTACAGCAGTGGAGATTACGACAAATACGGCAGGAACGGCCACAGCAGCGTCTACACCGAGCAGGGCACGGCCTTTGTTGTCGACTTCAAGACCGACAGCATCGTAAAGGTCGTCCAGTTCATGCCGGAGAACCCTTACAGCATCCAGGTAAAGAAACACCACGAAGCGCACTATGAGTACATGCTCAGCAAGGAAGACCTCTACATAGGCGTCATGCGCACCGAGGATGAGAAAGGGGCGGCTTTGTTAAACCCCGACAATGATGATTAAAATCACAAAACGATACGATTATGGGATTTTTTGACAACATTTTGGGTGGAGGCCCTGGGCAAGGCAACCAGGCCTACACCGTACCTATTCCGTTTTTGCCGCAAAACATCGAACAACTGATGCAGATGCCCTACGCGGCACTGCGCAACGAGTATGAGGTAGCGGCTCTCACCGTGGCCGTGCTGTGCAACTACTGCCAGAACCCGCAAGCCACCGTGGAGATGCTGAACTACCTGCGTGGGCCGCGCCCGCTGTCGCCCATGGAGGTGCAGTTTTTGCGCGACCGCCTGGCCGGCAAGCCTTATAAGATGATGTCGTACCTCAACGGCACGTCGCCGACCAACAACTACACACCCGCCATGCCACTGGGGGTGACCATCGTCGTCACGCCCACCAGCGTGCTCCAGCCCGACATGATCAGGCTGTTTGTCCCGTCGAGCGGCGCCGACAGCCTGCGACAAGTGGACCTGCGCCGCAAGCCCAGCACGGGCCAGTGGTTCCTTTGGTCGCTTGAGGGCCTGATGCCCGACGTGCGCATTCCCGTCAACCAGGACCCCTGGGCATAAACAACAACACAAAAAAACGACAATATGAAACGCTTATTTTCAACTGTTTTGGCTGTGGCGATAGCCATGTTGCCACTGCTGGCGCAAACCACCGAGCGCATTTTCAAAGACGCATTTGCGGCCGAAATGGACGACATGATTGAGTTCTTCGACCACGACAAGCCCTGCCACATGTTTGCCTATTGGTACGACGTTACCGATGTCGACGGCGACGGCACCTTGGAGATGGTGCTTGGCGACTATGCCAAGGAGTATTACGCAATCTTTAAGTACGTCGACGGCGATGTGCGATTCATCAACCCCGTGCCACTGCAGAATGTCAACTGGAAACCGATATTTTGGGCCGTGAGCGACCTGCTGAGCGAGAACTACGACAACCAGTTAGACATCACGCTGCGTCATCGCCCCATCTTTGCCCACGACATCAACATCAGCGGCAACCGCTACAAAGCCTCGAGCGAGGTGTGGAGTTATGTCAACCCATCGACACTGGGCGGTTACGACCGCATGATTTTCAAGCCCCACGTCGGCGAGGTGAAACTTGCGAAGAAGAGCGAGACCGAGAAGGCCGTGACGGCCACCTGGTCGCTTAAGGACCCGTCGAAAGCCAAGACGATGTTCCGCGGCTACACCTACACACTGGCCACGCCGGTGATTGTGCCTCACGCATTTCTCGACACGCACAACCCGCTGCAGTTCAGCCGTTGGCTCAATGGCGAGAAGATTACCCATGCCAGTTCCGACGCGAAAGCCATCATCAGCGAGTACTACGGCGGGCGCCGCATCCACGAGGCCCGCTGGGTGGCCTCCTGTCCGAGCAACGAGCGCACTTTCTATAATGTGGTGTTTGAGCCCGAGGACGGCAAGGTGCTCAGCGCACTGGTGTGCATCGCCGAGGGCGATGTGGAGTCGGTACGGAATCAGTGGGACGACATGGAAGGCAATGATTTAGCCACCGGCGAGTCGCTCGACGACATCTTCTTCCACGGCCCGCAAATCATGGCCATGATAGCCTGCGACGCCGGGCTGGAACTGTACGTGCGCTGGAATTCCATGGAGGGCATCCACTACGCCATTTGGCGCGAATATGAAGACCAGTGGATAACCATTCAGGACGACTACCAGTACCTGGCCCCCAATTAATCCCTATCTTCAAGCAGCCGAGGCGGGATTAAACATGAATTATCCATGAATTATTTAGTTCTTTGAATCAAAAAATATAATGGCTAATTCATGGATATTCGTGTACAACATCATATCAAAGCAAGCGCCAAAGCAACATCTGGCGACGGTCCTTGAGTGTTCGGGCATCATCAGCAACGCGCTCCGACAAAAACTCCACAAAAACTTCGGGCGAAATGGCTGAGATTGCGATAATTGTTGTACCTTTGCAGTGATAACGGAAGTTGATAGGCTATGGTTTCGGCAATCTGCATAGAGCACCCTTTGCCCGATGAATTGCAAAGTGTCTGCAATTCGTTGAATAACAACGCGTTATTACCCCCAATTTGGTGGCGTAGATTTTTCAAAATCAACCTATTACGGCACATTCTGGCTGCGGCTGGAGTGTGCCGCTTTGCTTCGTGAAACCTATTATTCACTATTAAGATTATACGCTTATGAAGAAGATTCTACTTATCTTGATGGTGCTGCTCGCCAGCCTCTCGATGTGGGCCGAGCCGAAGTACATCGCCGAGGTGATGCTCATAGGAGGCACCCAAACCGAGACCGACTCACTTAAGGCCACCTACACGGCTCAGGGCTGGACGGTCATCGACCAGGACCTGAACGCGGGCTGCGGCTCGTCGAGCGACTACATCTATCTGCTCTACAAAGAGAGAAGTACGGCATCGCCCAACCACACCTTCATCACCAAATTCTATATCAGCAATGCCTCTGGCACTGCCCCCGACACCCGTGACCACAACGGCCTCCGCTATAAGTTAGTGCCCTATGACGGCGGCGACCACTTCAAAGAGAAGAAGGGCGACCTGAACAGCAATGCCGGCGGTGACGACATCCACCTCTACTACACCACGGAAATAATGGAAGATAAGAAAGCAGTCAGCCAAATCACCTTCAACGCGACGCAGAGCGGTGGCATAAGCACCTTTAGTGGAGCCACGGGCTACGACCTGAACGATGGTGCCGGTGGGGACTACATCTATATGCACTGCGAACGCAACGCTGCGCCAGGTTGGGTTATCCAGAAGAGCAGCGACGGCTCTCAATGCTACGTCAGGGAACTCTCTTTTTCGGGCTTAACGCAAAGCGACATAATAGCCTTCCCCGCCATCATCGACGGCGCAGCAGTGGTAGGAATAACTGGCATGAACTTCTCGGATTTAAGCAGGCTCAAAACGATATACTTCAGCCAAGACTATGACGCCAGCACGATACCGTCGGCCAATCAGTGCAGATTTTTAACGAATGTCCATATCGTGGACAACAGCGGCATAAAGATAAAGGAAGATGAACTACCTGCCTCCGTCACGAGCATCGCTGACAGTGCATTCACCTGGACCAAACTTGAGACCCTCAAGATGCCCAATGTAACGAGCATTGGAAATGAAGCCTTCTGTAATTGCATCTATCTGACAAGTGTGACAATGCCTAATGTAACAAGCATTGGGAATGAAGCCTTCTACTATTGTGCCCTGACGAGCGTCACATTCCCGTCTGGCCTGACGAGCATCGGGACGAAGGCATTCTACAGTTGTGACGCCCTGACAAGCATCACCCTCCCGAGCAGCTTGACGAGCATCGGGAATAATGCATTCAACGGTTGTGACGCCCTGAACTCGGTCACCATCAGCGGCAATCCGACGATGGGAGCGAGCGCCTTTCCCGACGCAACGACGCTGGTATTGAAGCCAAGGACGAATAACTGGGACGACGCGAGTTGGACGACGTTCTACAACGACTACGCCAATTTCAAGGCGCAGGGAGCGGCTAAGGTCTATAAAGCCACGGTGGCAGACGGTAAGGTGGTGTTGACCGAGGTGAAGGACAAGATAGTGAATGTTGGGACACCCGTGGTGCTGAAGACGGGCAAGAGCAACAATTTCGTGCAACTGAACCGCACCACCGACACAAGCAGCGACACGCTGGCTAACGAACTGCACGCCGTGAACGCCCCCACGTACATCCCCACCTGGGTAACTGTAAACTACCCAGACCATACCCTCTACTTGCTGGGCAACAACTACGGTGTGGGCTACTACCGCTACTTGGGCGACATGATGCCGCAGAACGAGGCGTTCCTCGCCCTGCCGCCGGGCACCGACACACCCCAGATGATGCCCATCGTAGAATATCAGCCATTTGCCATTACGCTGCCCGAATCGTTTGAGAACGGCTCGGTGACTTGTGACAAGACGGAAGCAGCCGAGGGCGAGACCGTGACACTGACGGTAATGCCCGACAACGGCTATGAGTTGGAAACGCTCACCGTCACCCCCGTTGACGGCGAGCCGAGTGGCGCACCTATGTTGCGCTTGAGCGGCGGCACTGTTGAACTCACGCCTGGCGAGAATGGCACTTACACCTTCGCAATGCCCGCTGCTCCCGTGACCGTGAACGCCACGTTCAAGGAGAGCACCGTCACAGGCGTTGTTGACATCAACGCAGCCGACCGCAAGAGCGGCCAGCGTTACAACCTCATGGGCCAACCCGTGGGCAACGACTACAAGGGCATCGTCATCGAGGACGGACGAAAAATCATCGTGAGATAAGCATGAGTTCGGCATAAAAAAAATGCATACTTGTTGCATGTAAGCAACTGAGACACAGATCCTCCCCTAAGTTAGGCGAGGTAGCCCGAAGAGCGGGAGGAGTGTGCGATAACACACTGGTTGGCAATTGTTTGTTGGCACATGCCTCCGCCCTTCGGGCACCCCCTCCAACTTAGAGCGGGACTTGCTAACGCATTGATTCTGTGGCCATTTTACACCGAACCCACGTTAACTTGAGCAAAATATTTTGTTTTGCTCTTGAATTGTTGTACTTTTGTAGTCTAAAAAAATAACGAGATATGGCTAAACAAGGACAAGGGCTGCGAACCGAGCAAAGGCTTAAGCAAAACCTCTCAGCAGTCTTGCAGCGCGAGTTGGGCCGCATGCTGGAGATGAACAGCGCGGCCTTCGAGGAGGAGGTCCGCAAGACCGAGGACGAGAACGAGGCTCTGGAGCGCGTTGTCGAGGACACCAACGAAGACAGCGGCATCAACACCAAGACCGACGACAACCGCGACTTCAAGGAGAGCAGCGAGGAACTTCAGGCAAAGGACTACGGCGACGACGACGAGCGCATGATCATGCGCTACTTCGCGTCGAACCGCAGTGCCGACGACGAATATTACGCCCCCACGGTGGTCAACGAGCAGACGCTCTACGACTACCTGATGGAGCAGTTGGGCCAGACCGACATCAGCCCACGCGAGATGTCGATTGCCGAGTTTGTGATTGGCAACATCGACAACAACGGCTACCTGAGCCGCTCGGCGCGCGCCATTGCCGACGATGTGACCTTCAACTCGGGCGACGAGAGCATCGGCGAGGTCGACACACAGGAGGTTGAGGCTGAGATCAAGCAGGTTCAGACGCTTGACCCTCCCGGCATTGCCGCCACGTCGCTAACCGAGTGCCTGACGCTTCAGTTAGAGCGTCGCGACACGCCCTCGGCCGCCGTAGCGGCACAAGTGGTTGCCAACCACCTGGGCGACCTTGCCGCCAAGCGTTTCGACACCATCTGCGCCAGTCTGGGCCTCACGTTTGAGGAGTTGCAGCACGCCGTGAGAGAAATCCTTACCACCGACCCCAAGCCAGGCAGCAAATTTGCCGGTGGCATGGCCGAGCACGGCAACGCCATATCGCCCGACTTTATCGTTGAGGTCGACGACGACAACCGGCTCACCCTCACCCTACCCAACTCCATCCCCACACTGCAGGTGTCGCAGAGTTACGACCTGGAGAACGAGAAATTCAAGAAAGACCAGCCCGTGACCACGGCAAAGAAGGACGAAGCCGCCAAAGTGCGCGCCAAGGTCGAACGCGCCACACAGTTCATCAAACTGATGAAGATGCGCCAGGAGACGCTGAAAAACACCATGGAGTCGATCATGCTACAACAGAGCGAATACTTCCTCACCGGCGACGAGTCGAGGCTGAAACCGATGATTCTTGAGGATGTGGCCCGCGCCATCGACCGCGACGTGTCGGTGGTTTCGCGCGCTACGGCCAACAAGTACGTGCAGATGCCGTGGGGCTTGAAACCGCTGAAATTCTTCTTCACCGAGGGCATAAAGAGCAACGACGAGGGCGAGGAAGTGAGCGCCCATGCCGTGAGGATGACGCTGCAACAACTCGTCGACGAGGAGAACAAGAGTCATCCGCTGAGCGATGCCGCTCTGGCAAAAGAACTCATGCAGAAGCACGGGTTCCAGATAGCGCGCCGCACGGTGACGAAATACCGTAAAATGCTACACATCCCCAACGCCACGCTGCGCAAGGTGTAAGCGGCGGCAATTTTAGGGCTGAAAATACTGAAAGACATGAATGTTACACGATATACAGTGAACAAGGTTATAGTGGGCGGGGCACGATTTCTGTCGACCGCCATGTCGCCGCTGCTGATGCCCACCTACGGCGCCTTGCTTGTGCTGTGGACCTCGATCCTGTGCACCCTGCCGAGCGGCACACGCATGACGGTGCTTGCCGTGGTGCTTGGCATCACGGGTGCGCTGCCAGTGATAGTGATTGGCCTGCTCGACCACTACGGCATCATCACCAACAAGCGGCTTATCAACCGCCGCGAGCGCTTGATTCCTTACGCGTTTTCAATCCTGTGCTACATTGGCGCCACATTCTACCTGCAGCACATCCACGCGCCGCAGTGGTTCGTGATGTTTATGGCCGGAGCCACGCTGGCATGCTTGGTGTCGATGGTGGTGAACCTGTGGTGGAAAATCAGCGCCCACATGGCCGGCATAGGCGGCATCGTGGCGCTGCTCTATCAAATTCACGTGCAAGGTCTTAGCGCCTTCGACTACTTCTGGCTATTGAGCATCACCATGCTCATTGCAGGCATCTTGGGCTCGGCCCGCATGATTATGCGCCGCCACGACCTGCTGCAAGTGGTGGCTGGCTTCATCAACGGCTACTTCTGCGTAACGTTACTGATGAAACTCTTCGGATGATTAACTCTTGATTATCAACAACATAAACCATATATTATGCAAGCACTCGTTAGCATTATAATGGGCAGTACCAGCGACTTGCCCGTGATGGAGAAGGCTATGGCATGGCTCGACGAGCACAACATAGCATTTGAGGTAAACGCGTTGTCGGCGCACCGCACGCCGCAAGCCGTGGAGCAGTTTGCGCGCACAGCGCAAGAGCGTGGCATTAAGGTGATTATCGCTGCTGCCGGCATGGCCGCCGCACTGCCTGGCGTGATTGCCGCCAGCACGCCACTGCCGGTAATCGGCGTGCCCATCAAGGGCATGCTCGACGGCATGGACTCGCTGCTGAGCATAGTGCAGATGCCGCCGGGCATCCCCGTGGCCACCGTAGCCGTCAATGGCGCGATGAACGCCGCCATCCTCGCCGCCGAAATCCTCGCCCTGAGCGACCCCGACGTCGCCGCGACGGTGGCAAACTACAAAGCGTCGCTTGGCGAGAAAATTGAGCGCGCCAACCGTGAACTCAGCAACCTCGACTACAAAAACAAGGTATAGACACATCGCTATGGGAGTATTTGATTATAATCGCCGCTCGACGCTCACCGTGAACGTGGGCAATGTGCCGATGGGCAGCGAATGGCCCGTGAGGATACAGTCGATGACCAACACCATGACCGACGACGTGGAGCGCAGTGCCGAGCAGTGCCTCCGCATCGTGGAAGCCGGTGGGGAGATTGTACGCTTGACGGCGCAGGGCGTTCGGCAGGCCGAAGCCATCGGCATGATCCGCAACTCGCTGCGCGCGCAGGGCTGCGACGTGCCCTTGGTGGCCGACATCCACTTCAACCCCCGTGCAGCCTTTGCCGCTGCGGCGCTCACCGACAAGGTGCGCATCAACCCAGGCAACTTCGTCGACCCGGCCCGCACGTTCCAGCACCTGGAGTACACCGACGAGGAGTACCAGGCCGAACTCGACAAGATACGCGAGACGCTGCTGCCGTTCATTGCGCTGTGCCGCGAGCACGGCACGGCGGTGCGCTTAGGCGTGAACCACGGCTCGCTGAGCGACCGCATCATGAGTCGCTACGGCAACACGCCGTCGGGCATGGTGGAGAGCGTGATGGAGTTTCTGCGGGTATTTGTCGCCGAGCGCTTCTACGACATCGTCATCTCGATGAAGGCGAGCAACGTGGTCGTCATGGTTGAGGCCGTGCGCCGCCTGGTGAAAGCCATGGATGCCGAGGACATGCACTTCCCCCTGCACTTAGGCGTCACCGAGGCCGGATTTGGCGAGGATGGGCGCATCAAGAGCGCCGTGGGCATCGGCACGCTGATGAGCGAGGGCTTGGGCGACACCATACGCGTGTCGCTGAGCGAGGACCCGGAGAAAGAGATTCCCGTGGCACGCAAACTGGTCGACTACATCGCCTCACGCGCGGGTCACGCGGCCATCGAGGGCGACTACTGCCCCGGCTACGACCCCGTGTCGCCGCCAAAACGCGCCACGCGCCTGGTGGGCGAGGCCCGCACGCCGCTCGTGGTGGCTTCGTGCGACCGCGACCTGATTACCGGCGCCTTGCGGCCCGACTTCTTTGCCGAGGACCTGCTCGACCTCGCGGAGCCCGTGCTGGTGATTACTCCCGACAATGCCAACATCCCCGGCTCGCTGCTGCAGCAACTGCACCAACTTGAGGCCCAGGGCAACGACTGCCCCGTGGTGGCCCGCGTGAAATACGACGACAGCGACCTGGAGTGGCTGCAAGTGAAGGCCGGGGCCGACCTGGGGCCGGTGGTGATGAGCGGCTTGGTGGACGGCATCTGGATTGACGCTCCCGAGTGCGAGAGCCAGGACGACGTGATGCGCATCGCTTTCGGCATCCTGCAAGCGGCACGCCTGCGCATGAGCAAGACCGAGTTTATCTCTTGTCCGTCGTGCGGCCGAACGCTGTTCGACCTGCAGACCACCGTCAAACGCGTGCAAGC
>JAEEGL014371291.1_pt1 | contig 34766 bp, 21 predicted proteins | sample 9134231 | NCBI WGS metagenome assembly JAEEGL01 (sample SAMN16246548, study PRJNA631951) | gut metagenome | biome: gut microbiome; feature: rumen; material: fiber-attached | host: Bos | place: Iran: Karaj | collected 2018-10
CGCTTTTAACTCAGAAACAGTACGAGAAAATCATGAATTACCGATTCAAATAACTGGTATTTTTAAAAGTGAATCACGATGGCAAATTCTTTAGTAATTTTAAAAGTTCTCACAAGGATTTGGCGAAAAACTCGAAAGTCATGTAATATATTTAAACACATTTAATTACTAATATCAATATTTTTAATTACTTAAAAAATCTCCTGTTTCTTAAGAAGCATGGTAGCAAGAATCAGATAGATAAAGGCTATACCGGCAATTATCAGATACATCTGCAAGAAGCTGTCTGCACTTAATCCTTTGGTAAAACATCCCAGAATGATTATCTGAAACCATGAACACGGAAACAGTTTACCGATATAAAACGCCACACCTTCCAGAGTTGACAGCGGATAGAGAAATCCCGAAAAGTTCAGTGCCGGTAGAATGGATAAAATAGCCGACCCGAATATCGCCGCCACCTGCGAACGGACGAAGCAGGAAATCAGCAGTCCGAAGGATGATGAAGCGGTAACCATCAGGAGTGCCCCGAAAAACATCGCCCAGAAGGAGCCTTTTATCGGAACGTCCAGAACAAAGACCGCACATGCCACCATTCCTAAAAAGCTTATCATCGACAGAACAATGTACGGCAGCTGCTTACCTATAAGGAACTGGTACCCCTTCGCCGGAGAGGTGTAAAGATTGGTGATTGTTCCGAGGTCCTTCTCCCGCACCACTCCGAGAGCCGTCATCATAGCCGGGAACATTACCATAATCAGCATGATAAGACCGGGAACCATCACATAGACACTCTTAAATATTTCATTGTAGAGAAAACGGATTTCCAGATTGTCGGCGGCATTAACCTTCTCCATACCGTGGATGTTCTGCACCCCGGCATTATATTTGGTCATGATTCCGTTGACATAACCGGTGACATTATTGGATATGGTCGGGAAAGCCCCGTCGATATAGAATGCCACCTCCGGTTTCTCTCCTTTAAGAAGACTCTTACCATAGCCCTGAGGAATGTCAATAAGGAGCTTAATATGCTTTTTCCGGAAATTCTCAATCACCGTTCTGTCTTCATCAACAGCTGTCTCCTGAAGATAGGCGGAGCCCTGAAACTCCCTGACAAGCTCCCGGCTTTCCGGGGACATATCATGATCCATCACACCGAAACGCATCTCGGTCATATCAAATGAAATACCGTATGAAGCGGATATTTCAAAAATAAGCGCCCCGAATATGACAAAGAAAAGTCTCACCGGATCCCTGAGAAGCTCCCGTCCCTCTCTTACGGCAAAAGCCATGATCATAGAAAGCGGATAGAAGAAACTGTTTCTCTTCCCTGACTCCTTTTCTCTGCCGCTGTTTTCCAGCGTCTCTTTAACCGGTTCCTGCTCCTCATTAAGCTCTTCAAGATACTCAATAAAGGTTCTCTCTAGACTGGTCTCATTTCTGCTTGCCTTAAGCTCCTGAGGACTGCCTACAGCCAGCACCCTGCCGCGGTGCATTAAGGAAATACGATCACAGCGCTCCGCCTCATTCATAAAATGAGTGGAAACGAAAATAGTCACCCTGTCCCTTCTTGACAGAGTAATAAGATAGTCCCAGAATCCGTCTCTGGCCGCCGGATCCACCCCGGATGTCGGCTCATCAAGGATAAGAATCTCCGGATTATGCAGACAGGCGGCGGCAAGCTGCAGACGCTGCTTTACCCCGAGAGACAGTGAACGCGGGGTAACATGCTTTAAATCAGCCAGATCAAATCTTGTTAATACGTTGTTTATGGCCTCATATCTCTTAGTCAGAGGTATATGATACAGTTTGGCATGGAGGTAGAGATTCTCGAGAACCGTAAGTTCTTCATAAAGTGAAAAGGCCTGCGACATGTATCCGACCTTCTTCTTTATCTCCATATCCCCGGCCGTAAATGATCGCCCCATGATCTCGGCAGTACCGGAGGTAGGTTCTAAAAGTCCGGTAAGCATTTTCATGGTGGTTGACTTGCCGCAGCCGTTTGATCCAAGGAAACCGAAAATCTCCCCCCTGCTAATATCAAAGCTGACATTATCTACGGCCGTAAAGCTGCCGAATCTCTTGGTAAGATTGTGTGCGGTTATGGCATTCCGTTCATTTTCATGTCTCTCGTACGGCTGTATCTGGAAGCCGCCTTCATGCCCCCTTTTCTCCGGAGGGAGAATTTTCATGTAGGCCTCTTCAAGCGTGGATGCCCCGTAGCGTTCCATCAGAGTCCGGGTATTCTCATCAGCAATAATCTTTCCGTCATCCATCATAATGGTATGGGTAAAGCCCTCAGCCTCATCAATGTAGGCCGTGGAAATAATAACAGACATCCCCGGGGTTTCATCCATAAGTTCCCGCACCAGCGTCCAGAACTGCCGGCGGGAAAGAGGATCCACGCCGGTGGTCGGTTCATCAAGAATGAGTAAATCCGGACTGTGTACCAGAGCGCAGCAGAGAGAGAGCTTCTGCTTCATTCCTCCGGAAAGTTTACCGGCAGCTCTGTCGGCAAACGGAGTCAGCGAGGTGGCGGCGAGAAGTCTTCTGATTCTTGCTTTCTTTTCCCGGTGTCCTAAACCGAACAGATCGGCATGGAAGGCAATATTCTCGTAGACGGATAGTGTAGTGTAGAGATTACGCCCGAGTCCCTGGGGCATGAAGGCCATTTTATGAGAAAGAGCCGTGCGGTTATGCCGGTCGGCCATATCCAGATCAAAAACCGAAACCCGGCCTTTCTGGATTATTCTGGTACCGGCGATTAAGGAAAGCAGCGTTGATTTACCTACGCCGTCAGCCCCGACAAGCCCTATGGTAATTCCTTTCCTTATATCAAGAGATACCCCGTCAACAGCACAGACTCTGCCGTATTTATGGGTAAGATCCTTAATACTTATAACGATATCGCTGTTTGAAGACATAAAGAGGCCCGCATGTTGCTTTCCGCCGGAAAAAAGCCGTTTCCGGCGGAAAAAGGTTATCTGTCTGCTTTTTCTGCTGAATTACCGGCAGCCGCATCAGTATGCTGCTGTCTTGCGTCATACAGTCTGTCCGCCTGAACCATGTTAACCGCCAGATCCTCAGGCCATGAGACACCGCCGTAGTTAACATATCCCTCTGCTGGCATACCGCCACGGAAAAGGAGCGGATATTTCTCGGTAAGTTCCTTATCAATTCTCAGGGATACCCGGAAAAGCAGCTTTGATCTTTCCTCACTGGTCTCTACAAACTTAGGGGTATACTGGGCCTCCCTCGCCACATAATCAACGCGGGCGGGGAACACGGCATCAAGACCGTCAAGAGTGATTCTGGCTTCGTCACCGACCCTGACACCGGCAACTCTGGCCGTAGGCAGAAACACATCGAGAGTCACATCGGAGGGATCCAGAAGGGAAACCACCTTGCCGCCGGCACCTATGACATTTCCCGGCTCTGTCAGGCGGTACTCTACAAATCCGGCAATCGGTGCCCGGACAGTCATATCATTGTTACGGGAAACAGCTTCATTTAATGAGGCGTCAGCACGTTTAACCTCGGCTTCAATTTCAGCAAGCTCCTTTTTTAATACATTGATATTTTCCTTTTTTACATCCAGAGCAATCTGCCGGCGCTGCAGCTCCGTGTCGGATATCAGTCTGTCGCTTCTGAGTTTCTCAGCTTCTCTAAGCTCAAGAGCGGCAAGCTTCATATCAGTCTCCTGCTGTCTTATACGGGCCTGCTGTTTACTAACGGCCTCCTGCGACCGTTTTTTCTGAGCCCTGGCGGTACTCACCTGAGCCTCAGTCTGGGCAGACGAAAGTTCAACAAGAATATCCCCGGCGGCAACCTTATCCCCCTCCTCAACCGGTATCCGATCAATTCTGCCGGCATAAAGACTTCCGACATCAACTCTTTTCATTTCCATACGGCCGTTGACTGAAGCAATGCCGTCGTAATGAACGACTTCACTTTTAGATGAACTGATATATCTGTATCCGGCCAATCCAAGACCGGCAATAACCAGTACCATGAAGAGGATTTTGAGAAATTTCATATTACGCTCTTTTTATGTTGATTCTATGGTGTCAACCGGTAACCGGTTCCATGGCGGGATACGGAAAACGGCCGGTCTGCACCAGCTGTATTTTTATAATTATTATTCTCCGGGCTTCAAGCCTGTCTTTATCCGTCCTTTACGGACATATTATCTGCTTACCTTCTGCACTCCGTATAGCAGTCTTACTGCAGGCAAGCATTCTGCGTACGAGAATTGTAATATATTTTACCTTTTTTATTACCGGATATTACATGTAATGTTCAAAGTACAAACAAATGCCATGTTTTTTCGGCATCCGGTACAGTTTTTTTTGAAGTAATCACGGCATCAGACGCTAATCTTCCGGAAATTACCGTCAGTCACTATAGTAAGACCGTCTTTTCCGGTAAAAATTCCTTTGCTGTCAGTAGAAAATTCACTTACGGATAGAAGATAAATCTTCGTTATGCCGGACTTCGGATAAGATAAACGGCTTTTTTCGGGAAACGCGGTACCTGAGGCATCACAGTATAGTGATTACACATGATTCCGGCCATGTTTTATCACAAAAATGAAAAAAATCCTCTTTTCCGTCAGTGTTACCCTCTATCCACCTTTTTTCTCCAGGTCTGCCGTTAAATATTTAACTTACCGTATATCACAATACGGACGATACGGTATTTACTCGTCCGGTAAAACGCGTAAAGATTATTGTAATGAATGTTTTTTTTATGATGTTCCGGCAACTTTTCACTGAACAAAAGGAAAATTCTATGACAGCCTCAGAAGATGATAATTATATCGACGGTGACGTTTTTCATTCCGGTGAATCCAGAATCTACCGGAGAGAGGAATCTCCGGAGGATCTTTATTTTAAAGAATCATCCCACATGGCGAGAGTGGTATATCAGCGAGCCCATGAAAACTGGGATTTTCCGGAGGATGATCCGAAGCACGGGAGCGGCTACAACTACTGCAAGTGGATTACCTCAGAGCAGCCGGGAACAGCGGAGAACTTTTCCTTTAACAGTAATCTCAATGCCATGATTGAAAGCAGCCTTGAGCCGTATGCCTCTCTCGGCTGGCATACCCATTATGATACTGAAGAGTACTATTACGTACTGGCAGGAAGTATTTATGTGGAATGCCGTGATGAAAACGGCAGCACCTACGGAAGAGATCTACACAGCGGAGATCTGCACCGGATAAAGAAAGGCATGAGCCATTATGCCATAGCAGGATCTGAAGGAGCAAAGTTTGTAGCGGTAATTATCAAGGCAGTGTAATAATGAAAGTAGCAGTGATAGGTTTAAACTGGGGACACGTCCATATCAACGCCTACCGGCAGTCAGGCCATGAAGTGGTGGCAGTTGTAGATACCGACATGGAGCACTGTGCTGCAGTCGGCAGACAGTATGCAATCCCGCACTGTTTCGGAACAGTAGAGGAACTCGCCGGTGTAAGTCCCGAGCTGGTATCCGTCGCCGTTCCTGCAGATCACCATTTAGAAGTTCTTGAAAAGCTCAGTAACATGGAATGTGCCGTTATCTGCGAAAAACCGGTTTTGGGCTTCAAAGCTACCCCGGACATGTATACCGGACTGTCTCCCGACGTTTTTTTTAACTATGCCTATCCGTTTCTTCAGGATATGGACATTTTCTATCAGAAGCTCGCCGCAATCCGGGATCTGCGTAAAATCGACATCACCTGTCTTTACAACCTGCAGCTTAGCCGTGAGTTTTCTCCGGAGGAACTCTTTTACGAAACGGTATCACATCCCGTTGCTCTTCTAGTCCACGCTTTTCCGGATATAGCCGGAGCGGTACGGACAGAAGAAAGCACAATTAAGGCGACAACGGGTACAGGTATTGAAATAAACATAAAATGCCGGAAGGAAATCGGCATAGACGGCATCAGGCATCTGGTTAAGGCCGCCGGAACCGACAGACTCTCCCTCTACGGTGAATACATCACCGGTTCAAACTGGCACTACAGTCCTGTTGAATTCAACGGAGCTAAGGTTTCAGGCGACTATTATCCGGCTGAGGATCCCTGGTTTACGGCCAATAAAAAATCACTGGTGAACATCCTTTCGTATCTCATGAAAAAACAGAGTCTTGAGGACACTTTAAAGAAAGGAGCCTTTAATCTGAAAAAAGCCATGATTGTCGAGAACATCCTTAACTGTCTCAAAAAGCAGTAATAGTAATAAGTGATAAAAAGACCAATCTCTGCCTTCAGCCTGTCAAGTCAAAAGCCGGACATACAGAGTGACAGCTTTATATCCCGCTTTGTATCCCGCTTTATATCAGATTTATGATTATCGCAAATTATCAGTTACAGCCTCTGTTTCGAGGATCCAGAATATACTTGCCGGTAATTTTATTTTCCGTAGCATCAAAAATATAAACAGTCTTACAGTCAGGTGAAATGTAATGTTTAATCCATACTCCGGAAATATAATCTCTTAACGGATAATCTCTGTCTATACCGAGATATTCATCCATCTCAATGTCCCATAAGACAAATAACTCTTCAAAACCTTCAAGATTACACGCATCCTCCGCTGAGAAGGAAACAGGCTTAAAGCCACGGATAATCCTGCCGCAGGAAACGGCCTGCACCTCAAAAATACGTCCGCATTCAGTGCAATGCCAGTACTCCACCGGTTCAAATCTTTTTTGAAAGGAATTCCGGCATTCAGCAGATTCATCCCAGCCGGTGTAAAAATCCCATAAACTGATATCCGGATTATAGGATATGGCAGCATCAACCTCTGATTTTAAAAATATATTCAGCCGGTGAGGTGAGGGACACTCCGTATTTGACATACCTGCACCGCAGTAACATCCTAATCTGGCCATAGCCGTCTCCAGAATACATCAGAGTATATTTTGATATAGATATCTTTGTTTTTTATCATAATCACCAATTATATTTTTTTATCATAATCATCAGTTATATTTGTATATTTTTATATAAAAACCGGTTTTTTAAAACAAAAAAAACGGAACTGTAAATAACAGAAAGTTATCACATACATTAATCATTAATACTCAGTGAAGAGTTGTCTGAATCTTGATTTATACTGAGTTCAGGCCGACTTTTGCACTGGTTTCCGGTATTCGGAACAGTTATGATTAAAATTAATATATAAAATTGATTTTTATTAATCAAAAACACACCTTAAAATTATGACATCATTTTTTTTAAAGGGAAATCTTAAGTACCTTTCACTTTTCCTGATTCATATTTAACATTCCGGATCAATTTTTCCGTCTCCGGAAATAAGGTTCCCTTTTCCGTAATTATAAGTCCGGAAACCCCCGCTCTGACCGCAAATAAAATAAACAGCAGTTATCAGATAACAAAAATCGTCATTCTGTAAAAACCGTGTAAATACAAAAATCAATTTTATATATATCCATTATTAAACTATAAGGCAATTATTAATCTGTTAATTGTTATATTTTTTTAATAATACTTTTTGCCTGTGTTCCTACATGAAAAAATTTTTCAGATGTTTATTAATTTACCCTCTCAGTCTTTTTAAATTAAGAGTTCCGTTTTATTCAGCAAATGTTTTAAAAACAGGCATTATTTTTATATCCATTATTACTATCGGGGCTTTTTTAAACATTTATTTATAAAAAATTAAATATTTTTTAATAACTTTTATTAAAATTATGAGAATAAAATCAAAATTTAAAAATTAAATAACATTGACAAATAATGATTTGATAAGATAAAAATGTGTTCAAGAATACAATTTTGATCATAAATTATCCGGTTTGTCGTTGATGACATTCCCCCGGTAACAGATATTGATAAAATTTATTGTTTACTATTGACTATAATCATAGTATATTTACGTCAGTTTTTGTTATTTTGTTATTTATGATGTATATAAGAATTGTAAATATTGAGAGTTTAAAAAACCAATAACAATAAAACATAAATAGAACGAAAGAAACATAAGATTTATTTGACACATCTGATCTGACTAGCAAATATAGTACACATTTAAGGACAAAAGAACTAACATGAGAAAGCTGAACATTCTTTCCTCTCTAATGATTTTCGCAGGTTTAGGAATAGCACACGCCTCCCTGCTTGACACAGCATCATCAACCCTGTCTTCCACCAATCAGGTTATTTCAGATTCAAAAAGTATCGCTAACACCGTAGGTGCAACAGATACTGCTAAAAATCTTCAGGATGCCTCATCAACAGTAAGTACAGCAAAACAGAATGTTGACAAACTGAATGCTGCACAAAACGTATCAAGTCAGGTTACTACTCCTAGTGTTACCAAGGAACAGATTAAGAACCAGGCTAAGCAGAAGGCTGCTGATGCTGCTTCGTCTGCTGTAGGCAGTCTGTTTGAATAAAAACGCAGTTATCTGCCGTTTTTTTTTAAGAACATCAAGAAAGCTGACCGGAGCTTCTGTTTCCGGTCAGCTTTCTTTTTTCTGTCTGTTTTTTACTGTTTCGGAAATTTAGTAAACAAAAGAATGCAGATCCGTCATCAGGTGGCTGATGACACATCTCAGCAGTACTGCGCTATTATTCAGGAAGAGAAGGTCATCCGGCAATAAGAGACCGGATTCTACCGTATTCCATACTACAGCCATCGCTCTTTCACGAAAAGCAGGAAATAATATCCTTTCATTAGTCTTCTGATAATGTCATAATAGCGGTACAATATTTATGATTTATGAAACGTATTATTTTAAAAACAATATTTTTGTCGTTTTTACCTTAAGTACAGATAAATGATTTTTGCAGACATATGCGGAGTTCTCGCCGGATACAGTAAAAATGAGATTAAGAAGGCCGGAGGAAATCCCCTTTCACCTGATTTCTCAACCCCTGCCGGCAGAACCTTTTTGTACAGTGATGTATCACATCTGGCTATGGCTGTCGCCACCATGTATGAAAAGGCCGTATCCCCGGTCACTGTTCTGTCAGATGATACCAATACCATGTACATAGGCTTCGACAGATGCAGTCACTCGTGCCAAAGCACTTCCTTTTTCAGCTGCAGTTTTGATGATCCCCGCTGTTTTGTATCCTATACCCCGAAGATAATGCTTATAGCCGATCCGGAAAAGCTTACAGTGGAAATCATCTGCTTCTCCCCGGATATTAACGGTGTTTTCAGGTCATTCTGGGAGCAGAAACAGCATCAGGCAGGATCCACGCAGGCTGGTACCGAGATTCTTCCGGATATCACCGGTCTTGAAGAAAGCATCCGTCTGAAGATATCAGATCTTCTCAAATCCACGAAGGCTCATCTTGTTCCCTGCTATCAGGAGTTTCAAAGACAGGTGGAAACCATAACCGGGGAAATCGACGATTCCCGGACCAATGTCAAGAAAGCTGTCCTCACAAGAGAGGCTGTATTTAATTTTACCGGGGAATCTTTGGATCTAAAACAGCTCCTCATGACAAGGATCCTTGAAAGACTTACATGCTCTCAGGTGGAAAGTCACTTCTATGGTGAACTATCAGTCACTCACGAACCAACCGGAAAAGAGCAGTCTGCCGCTGAACGTCAGGAAGCCGGAGAACTCTTTCTTTCATATACTCCTGAAAAGCTCTTCAGAATATCCGGAATGCATATTAAATGTGATTCTCTTGCCGGCTCTATCTCCACAGAAGAAAGGCAGAATCTACTTAAAGACAATAAAAACCTGAAGGAGAATGCCATAGTAGAGAACTATCTCTATGACCGGCTGCAGCGAATCTGCAGTAAAGTACAGGTATCAGATCCTAAACTCAAGGATCTTTCCTATATATCCCATATTCTGGTGGAATTAACCGGCGAACTCAAAGAGGAATGCACACTGGACGGTATCACCGATCTTCTGCACCCGACACCGGCGACTCTGGGTTTTCCCCGCAGTGATGCCCGGGATCTGCTTAAGAGGATCGGCTGCCACTCTCACGGCCGTTTTGCCTCCATCGGAGGTATCAGACACGGAAAAGACGCCCTGGCTCTGGTTCTTTTAAGAAGTGCCGATATAACCGCACATACATTAAAACTATACGGCGGTGCAGGTATCATGGCGGAATCAACCCCGGAAAGCGAATGGAACGAGACAGCCTTAAAAATGACAGCAGTCTTAAGACAGCTTACCCGTGACGACTCAGTCACCGGAGAGATTTTTAAAGGACTCGTGCGACGCTGACTCCCGGGTTATCATCCAAAAGCTGAGAACCTTCAAGCATAGTCCCCTCATCAGTCAGTGCAGCCAAACCGTAATAAACGGGATTTGCAAGGATAGAGATAATATTGCGAGCAACGGCATTTACCTGTAGCATTGAAGTAGCTTCAGCCTGAAAAAGCCGGATAATACTTAATGAGCAGTACCTCTCAAAAAGTCAGTTAAGGATACCTTACTCCAATCGCCACGAAAATGTCGTTTTTTTTTGCCCGGAGAAATATTATGAACCTCCATATATCAGCAACGGAATTATTATTAATTTTAAAAAATATCGGCACCCGGGATATCGTCATATCCCGGGATATACCGGAAGATGTGCAGGCAGCCGCCTGCAGAAATCTCGAGGATATGAAATTTCATATTTTTTCTGACAGCAGAATTTGCGGTTTCATGGCTTTAGGTCTTACCAAAGGTTCCAACAATCCTGTTGCTGTCATTATCAGGGAACAGGAACTGCCGCAGCTTTTTCCGGCGGTTATGGAGGCTTCAGTCACAGGTTTCTCCTTTATAATCATCAGCATTCATGATTCAGAGGAGGCATACCTAAGTATTGCCTCAGGTACCCTTGATCCGGTTTTTAAGAATTATACGGATTATCTGGAGCTGGATTTTGCCAATAATATTGCAGGTCCGGCCGGCCGAACCCACAGAATAGTAAATGCGGTCACTCTGGCTGGACTTAACCGCCGGCCTCTGCATATAGCATTTTTTGAAAGCGGGGACCGCCTTTCTGCACCTGCTGAAAATACGACAGACCATAAAGAAGATGAAGATACAGCAGAGGAACTGTACAGTCGGGAGCTGATTAAAATAACAGAGACTGTCAGCAGCTGTTTTCATCTCCCTCACCAAAACACCGGCGGTATTCCTTTACCGGACATAAAAGGTTCTGAAACCTTTGCGGATGATTTTATTCCTGATGAGTTTATCCCTCATGAGACCCGGAAATCAATTAATCTCCTTAACCGAATCTCATCCACGGGCTCTGTTCTTGTCATTGCCGGATGCCTTACCCCTTCCGAAGCGGAAGAGGTTCTGCCGTTTCTTGAGAAGACCCGGTTTCCGGTAATTGCCGATGTACAGTCCAACCTCCGGGGAAAAAAAGGCATTAATTTAATCCGCAATCCCGATGACTGTCTCATGGCTGCTGAAAATGCCGCGGTTTCTCAGGAAAATCCTCTTCCCGGATACATACTGATTATCGGGGGCCGTTTCATCTCTACGGCAGTTCTCCGTTTTTTAAAGAATCTGAACGGACGTACCGCCATATTCATAAATAACAGTGCCCGGAATCTTAATGCAGTAAACGGCACCGGTACGGTTATCACTATGCCGTACAGATTTCTGATAAAAGCCGTACCGGATTGTCTTCCGGAAAACCTGCCGGAGCGGATTTATGCTTCAAGGTACGCATCAGTGCCGGAGGATTCAGCAAATAATGATCTACCGGAAATAATAACCGGTGATATCGAGCTCTTCCGCGTATTAAACATTATTCTGCCTCCTGAAAACCGGCTTTTTATCGGCAACAGCACTGCCGCAAGACATGCGGAAAAACTCCTTTATACCGCCGGTAGCATATACACCAGCAGAGGTGTATCCGGAATTGACGGACTTATCGCCACCGCATGCGGCATCTCCGCAGGAGGAACAGACTCCGGTACGGTGGCCGTCATCGGTGACACCTCGGCTCTTTACGATCTCAGTTCAATAGCTCTGTTAAAACACTATCCCGTGAAGCTTATCATCATCAACAATAACGGAGGGATGATTTTCCGGAAATTCCAGATAGAAAGTCAGGATGTACTGCAGTCATCATTTATAAATCCTCACGGACTCGATTTTAAGAATATCAGCCAGAGCTTCAATGTACCATACAGACTTATCAGTAATGTAAGGGATCTGCAGCAGTCACTTGCGGAAAAAAACACGTCCATGGTTCTCGAGCTTAAAACAGCGTAGACAGGCAGAGCCTGCATACCGGCCATGTCAGATTAAGACCTGATTCCGCCGGCTTTCCGGTCTTTATAACAAAATGAATAATAAGGTATAATAACCTCCGGTTGAATAATATTCAGTGTTCTGCACGGATGGCTTTTAATAAAAAATGAATTCCCAGATTATTACGGCATATAAGCTATTAAAAATACTCAGTCTCTCCGGCATTACCGATGTATGCTATGCGCCGGGATCACGAAGCGCCCCGCTGGTTCTGGCCCTGAATATGCTTATGGACAGAGTGGAAATATCCGGTCATGTCCTTTTTGATGAGCGGTCTCTGGGCTTTTTTACTCTGGGAAAACACTCCGCAGAAGGAAAAAAAGCGGCTCTCTTTACCACCTCAGGCAGTGCCGTGGTTAATCTGTACCCGGCTGTTCAGCAGGCTGCGAATAATCATCAGAGCATGATAGTCATAACGGCGGACCGTCCTGACGAGCTTCTCGGCTGCGGAGCCAATCAGACAGCATCACAGGGGGAAATATTCGGGAAAAACGCCGTATTTCTGGGAATCGGCGCGGCAAACCGGGATATTGAAAGCTCCTGGCTCACCGGTAGATTTCTGGAAAAATATCATGAGGCATTAAAAGCCGGTCTGCCGCTGCACATTAACATAGCCTTCAGGGAACCGCTTTATACCGATGCCGGCAGAGATATCCCGCTGCTTGATAAGACAGATGCCGGACTTGAGACATTTCTCTCTGAAGCCGGAAAAAGATTCGGAGATTCTCTTCCGTCCGTAGCCCCTGCAACAGATACATCATACCTTTATTCCGCCGGAAATATTAAGGCAGGGACTGCTTTCAAAGGTACACCTTTTTTAAATTACCCTCTGCTGGAACTCCCTTTTCTGCAGAAAATCCTCAACCGGAGGAAAAAAGAGAGCCGGAATCCTTCCGTCGTAATCACTGATGCCGCTCTTTCAGAATTATCTGCAGAGTGCCTTGAACCGGAACATAGAGATGCCGGTACCGGCAGAGGAATTAAAATCAGACCGTTTTCCGGAAAATACGGTGCCGTTGCCTTCGCCTGCGGCTTAAGCTCCCGTAAGCATCCGGTGATAGTCATCCTGACGGCAGATAACCTCATTAAGGATCTGAGTTCTCTGATTCTGCTGAGAGAATACGGTATAACAGTAGTTATCCTCAGCAGTAACGATGACCTGAAGGATGATTTTCCGGACATAAAGATATTTGCTGCCGGACTAGGTGTCCCCTTCCTCCGTTTCAGCATAAGTTATGACGAGGCTGCCTCAGGAGCCGGCAGCATAGAGTCAGCCCCCCTGACCATGTCTCCGGAAAACAGCATACCTGACATAAACAGCAGTACATCAGAAGCGCAAATTATAGAATACCGCAAAGTGAATCAGAAACAAAAGAGGCGTCTTTCTGACACGGCAACTTTAACAGCTAATACCAGTCACAGGACCTTTTAAATGATGCAAATAGTTTTTATCCCTGGTTTTATGGGAAATCCTCATGAATTTCTAACCTTCGCTGACAAACTGCCGGCAGGAGCTCAAATCATTACCCCGCCGGGATTCGGCTGCAGTGATGCCGAGGTAACCTTTGAAAACGTCAATGACTGGCTGGAGGAGCAGTTAATCGGCCTCAAAATCAAGGAATGCGTCCTCTACGGCTATTCCATGGGCGGACGTATTGCCACCCATTATGTCTGCACGGCTCAGAGACCGAAGATCAAGGTAAAGGGACTTATTCTGGAAAGCTCCGGCATAGGCATCGGAGACAAGGAAAAACGCAAGGAACGGTATAAGGCGGATAAAGTATGGGCGGAACGGTTCAGCAGCGAACCGATGAAGGAGGTGGTGACCGACTGGTACAACCAGACTGTTTTTGCCGACCTTACTGATGAAGAAAAAGAAAAGCTCATCAGTATCCGCTCACTTAATAACGGTCCGAGAATGGCGAGAACTCTCCTTAGTCTCAGTTCCGGAAAAATGCCGTATCTGCTGACTCAGCTTGCCACCCTTACCATACCGGTACTCTACATGCACGGCAGCGCTGATGAAAAATATACCGCACTGGCCGGCAAACTCTCCGATGCGTGTCCGGCACTTACGGTAAAAGCCATTGAGGGCTGCGGCCATAATCTGCATCTCAGAAAGCCGGAAATCATCACGGAGGAGATTACCTCTTTTCTTGATAAACTTCTGTAGTCAGCCACCTTTAATCAGAGAGCAGAGAGAGCATAAAAAAATCAGCCCCGAAAAACATACATAAGCACGAGTATACATAAGAATAATACCATGGAAAACCAGACCCTCCTGAATACCGGTGCGACCACCGAAGACTCTCTCCGGACAGTTGTAAATAACAATTACAGCCAAAAACCGGTGTCGCTTTTTACCACCGGGAGTATTATCGATAACCGCTATCAGGTCATCTCCAGAATCAACCGGAACTCCGGTGAGGCGGATATCTATAAGGTGGCGGATCTTCAGGATAATGATGCCGTAAAGGCTTTGAAGCTCTTTCACCGCAGGGATGCCATCAAGGATGAGGTGGTTAAGCGACTCCTAAACCAGGACTCCCCCTACATTGCGGATTTCTCCGCCTGCGGCAGAGTTGACGGCAGAACCTACCTTATCATGCCGTTTTACGGTAAAGGGAGTCTCGCCTCCTTTATCGAACAGGGGGTAACATTTACCGCCGAGGAAATCAGAACCTTTATTCTTCCTTCAGTTCTCGAGGGCTTGAAGGCTATTCATGATCTGGGAATAATTCATAAGGATTTAAAGCCCGGCAATATGATGATTTCCGATGATGAATCACATATCGTGCTTATTGACTTCGGTATCAGCTCGGTCGCCGACAGCTCCACCATGGTGGTCACCCAGACCGGCAAGTCCCCTTTCTATTCCGCTCCGGAAACCGCCACCGGTCTTTTCTGGACCGGATCCGACTATTACTCTCTCGGTATCTCGCTTTATGAGCTCTATACAGGTACCACCCCGTATCAGAATGCCGGTATCGATAATATCGCCCTTTATGCCCAGGCGCAGCGTATCCCTTATCCTGATGATTTTGATGCGGAGCTTAAGGATCTGATAGAAGGACTTACCTACAAGGATATCTCCAACAGAAATGATCCCGGAAATCCCAACCGCCGCTGGAAATATAAGGAAGTCTCCGCCTGGCTTAACGGGGAGAAACCGCCGGTTCCCGGACAGAACATGGCGGAACCGTCTAATGAGAGTGCTATCCCGTACACCTTTAAGGACCGGAAGTACTACTCCGTACCGGAAATAACAGAAGCGTTTCTTAGTTCCTGGGAGGACGGCAAAAAGGAGGTATTCCGCGGCTTTCTGACAAGATATTTTGAGCTTACCGATAACAAGGAAGCATTAAACTTAGCCATAAAAGCTGAAAATGAAGCGGCATCTTCTGATGCAAATCTCATCGATGCCCGGTTCTTCAACCTGATGTACGAGCTTAATCCGGATGTAAAAAACTTCATCTTCAAAGAGTATTCATTTGCCAACATCCGTGAATATGCTGAAAATGTAGAGAAACTCCTTACCACAGACGCTCCGCTGATTGCCTCTGTGCGCTATCTCCTTCTTAACGGCTGCTTTGATACCTGCATAAAAAATTATCCGGAATACAGTATCCTGAAAAACTATCTTCAGGTAGTAAAAGATACCGTAAAAATATATCTGGATAAATTTTCAGACAACAGCAGCAACAAGGACATTAATAATAAATATATCGCCCTGATTTTCTCAAACATTCTGCTGCATCATAAAAAAATTCTTGTTAAAAACGAGCTTTTTAATGATGCCGGTGACTTCCTTAATTATCTAAAAAAGAAGAATTCTACCGACCCGATGAACTTTGTGAGATACAGGAACGCCAACGTATATAACCTGAATAAAGCCATGTTTTTTATTCCGGAGAATGAATCGGGAGAATTAAAAAAACTGCTGCCGTGGCTTCTTCCGGAAGAGGAATCAGCCGCATTATACCCGGTTCATTTTGATAATTACTATTTTAAAAGCCATAGTGAAGCCGGCAGCTTTCTAAACAGTCTGAAAAGCGGGGATATCCGGCAGTCCGAAACAAAAGGAACATCTGAAGAAGCAGATGCTGAAAACCGGCAGTCATGTATAAATAACTTCAAAATCAAATACAAAGATTTTATAAAACAGCACCTGCCGGCCATCGAGGAACTGATGGAAATAAAACGGCAGTGCGGAATAATCATAAATTCCTTTATCCCTGACGATATCACTGCCGGCGATACTGTCATCTTCGGGAGATATGAGAACCGGCCGATAAAATGGCGGGTACTGCACATAGATAATGATAACAACCGGGCACTGCTCATGTCTGAACATATTCTCACCCGCCGGCGATACGGCAGTCATGCAGATCCCCTCAGACTGTCAGGTGTCATTATCGTACTCGTGTTTTTTTTCCTGCTCATTGCCCAGCAGATACCGGTGAAGTATCTACTGGATTTTTTTACCTATGTTTATCGAAATATACAAGAGAATGGAATTGAATTACTGTGGAGCTGTTTGATACATATTTTTGTCATTATTCTCTTCATTCTTAGATTGTATTATAGCTATATAAACTTTATTTATGATGATATCAGCTGGAGCAACTCAAAAATCAGAGAATGGCTGAATTCAAAATTTATGAATAATGCATTCGACCGGAATGAACTGCAGTATATTATCGATAATACAGTCAGTCCTACCATCATTAATGTTGAAATTACCAAGGCTAAGCGCAAACAGAAAATTAACTTTCAGTATGAAGATAAAGTATTCCTTTTAGGTAGGGATGAATTAGAATATTTCAGTAAGATAATTACCCTTCAGGAATCCGGAGAATCAGGTGCATCAGACAATGATGATACCACTTACTGGCTGAGTTATCCTGTCTATGACAATTTTACTCGAGTTGCTGATAAATACGGTAAGATTACTCGCAGGTCATGGAGAAGGACCTCAGGAGTAAGACCGGCAATATGGATACATATCTAATAATTGAGTTATGTTCAACATTATGCAAAAACCGGTATACCGGATGTATCGACAGAAAGCATTGAAAATACATAAACACGTAAACATAAAAATATAAATAATCCCGGATAAAACATGATGACAGGCGAAACAGTTTTAAATCAGGAAGCATTAAAAGAACACTCTCTCCGGACAGTTGTAAATAATAATGACAGCCACCCGGTATCTCTTTTTACCACCGGGAGTATTATCGATAACCGCTATCAGGTCATCTCCAGAATCAACCGGAACTCCGGTGAGGCGGATATCTACAAGGTGGCGGATCTTCAGGATAAAGATACCGTAAAGGCCCTGAAGCTCTTTCACCGCAGGGATGCCATCAAGGATGAGGTGGTTAAGCGACTCCTAAACCAGGACTCCCCCTACATTGCGGATTTCTCCGCCTGCGGCAGTGTTGACGGCAGAACCTACCTTATCATGCCGTTTTACGGCAAGGGGAGCCTTGCCTCCTTTATTGAACAGGGGGTAACATTTACCGCTGAGGAAATCAGAACCTTCATTCTTCCTTCAGTTCTCGAGGGCTTGAAGGCCATTCATGATCTGGGAATCATTCATAAGGATTTAAAGCCCGGCAATATGATGATTTCCGATGATGAATCCCATATCGTGCTTATTGACTTCGGTATCAGCTCGGTCGCCGACAGCTCCACCATGGTGGTCACCCAGACCGGCAAGTCCCCTTTCTATTCCGCTCCGGAAACCGCCACCGGACTCTTCTGGACCGGATCCGACTATTACTCTCTCGGTATCTCGCTTTATGAGCTCTATACAGGTACCACTCCGTATCAGAATGCCGGTATCGATAACATCGCCCTTTATGCCCAGGCACAGCGTATCCCTTATCCTGATGATTTTGATGCTGAGCTTAAGGACCTGATTAACGGTCTTACCTATAAGGATATCTCCAACAGAAATGATCCCGGAAATCCCAACCGCCGCTGGGAATATAAGGAAGTCACCGCATGGCTTAACGGGGAGAAACCGCCGGTTCCCGGACAGAACATTGAGGAATCGTTTAATGAGAGTGTCATCCCTTACACCTTTAAAGACCGGAAGTACTACTCCGTACCGGAAATCACAGAAGCTTTTCTGAACTCCTGGGAGGACGGCAAAAAGGAGGTATTCCGCGGCTTTCTGACAAGATATTTTGAGCTTACCGATAACATGGAAGCTTTGAATCTTACCATAAAAGCTGAAAATGAAGCGGTATCGGCTGATGCCGAGCTCACTGATGCCCTGTTCTTCCGGCTGATGTACGAGCTTAATCCGGATATGGAAAACTTCATCTTCAAAGAGTATTCATTTGCCAACATCCGTGAATATGCTGAAAATGTAGAGAAACTCCTTACCACAGACGCTCCGCTGATTGCCTCTGTACGCTATCTCATCCTTAACGACTGCTTTGAAGTCTTTATAAAAAAAGATCCTGAATACAGTGTACAAAAAAATTATCTCTATGTAATAAAAGATCTCGTAAACACTTATCTGGACTCTTTTTCAGATAACGGTACCGGAAGTTACGATAACGACTGTGACAATAATAAATATATCGCCCTCGTTTTCACAAACACCCTGCTGAAACATAATAAAATTCTTGCTAAGAATGAGCTTTTTGATAATGCCGGGGAATTTCTTAACTATCTGCAGCAGAAGAATACTGCCGACCAAATGGACTTTATCAGGTACAGGAACGCCAACGCACAAGACCTGAAAAAAGCCATGTTTTTTATTCCGAAGAATAAAAAAGAGGAATTTAAAAAACTGCTGCCGTGGCTACTTCCTGAAAAGGAATCCGACGCTTTATACCCGGTTCATTTTGATAATTACTATTTTAAAAGTCACCGTGAAGCCTGCAGCTTTCTAAATGGTCTGAAAAACGGGGATATCAGGCTGACTGATACAAATGGATCCCATAAAAAAGCAAGTGCGGAAAACCGGCTGCCCTGCATCAATAACTTCAAAATAAAATACAAAAATTTTTTAAAAAAGCACCCTCCGGCCATGGAGGAACAGATGGAAATAAAACGGCAGTGCGGAATAATCATAAATTCCTTTATCCCTGACGACATCTCTGCCGGCGATACTATCTTCTTCGGGAGATATGAAAACCGGCCGATAAAATGGCAGGTACTCCAAGTAGATGAATACAACAACCGGGCACTGCTCATGTCTGAAAATATTATCACCCGCCGGCAGTACGGCACCCATGTAAATAACAGCAGACTGATAATTGTCATTATTGCTTTCGTGATAATTGTCATTATTGCTTTCGTGATATTTTTCATATTCATTTACTCGCAGATATCGCTGAATCAACTACTGGCTTTTTTTACCCAGGTTTTCCAAGATATACTTAATGAATTTAATGAGGAAGGACCTAGAGTACTGTTATCCTTGCTGGTATTTATTGGCTTCTGTACTCTCACCTTTCGTAGTATCTTTCTTGGTTTGTATGATATATATACTGACTTTGTATATGATGATATCAGCTGGAGCAACTCAAAAATCAGAGAATGGCTGAATTCAGAATTTCTGAATGATGCATTCGACCGGAATGAACTGCAGTATATTATCGATAATACAGTCAGTCCTACCATCCTTAATGTTGAAATTACCAAAGCTAAGCTTAATTTTCAGTATGAAGATAAAGTATTCCTTTTAGGTGAGGATGAATTAGAATATTTCAGTAAGATAATTACCCTTCAGGAATCCGGAGAATCAGGTGCATCAGACAATGATAACACCGCTTACTGGCTGAGTTATCCTGTCTATGACAATTTTCCTCTAGTTGCTGATGAATACGGTAAGATTACCCGCAGGTCATGGAGAAAGACCTCAGGAGTAAGACCGGCAATATGGATTCACTTGTAATAGTTCCATATTCTGTAAAGGCAGTATACCGGAAATATGTTTTTAAAGGTTATATTAATTGAAAACAATAAAAAACAAAGACCGACTGGAATCTATCCTTACTAATGAAAGCCCGGAATGGCAGAAAACAGTCTATAATGAAACCGGAGTCATCGCTCATTTTTACAACTCCGGGAAAGGTGACTTACACATAGATTTGCTCAGCCCTTGCGGATACATAGATGCCGAAACAGATGCCTTTAACTCTGCAGGTTACTGTGAGATATCATCCATAAGCGGTTTTATCGACAATATTTTACGATCTAAAAGTTACAGTAAATATTTAAAGGATGTTTCACTTGGAGCTTTCTCCAAAGCTCAGCTGTTCTGGAATGTTTATTCAAGGATTCTCCGGGCCGAAGAAAATCTCAAGAATAAATCCGATAGTTTTATTCTATCTTCGATATCCTGCAATGATGATGTCCCTATACATCATCTTGAGGAAGAAATATGTCTCAGCATAAAATATGCCGGTGCTGACGAACTGCACTGCTATATAAATAAATCCGACTGCTGTTCCATTGATTGTGCTTTGATGCTGATACTTAACGAAATCAGAGCAATATGCGATGATATTGATTTTATCCAGAGTTATAAAGTTTATTCAGAGTACAGGATAACTCCGCCGCAAACATATAATGAATTAAAGGAATACGTGAAAAAATACCGGATTTTCCCGCAGTAGTGGCATAATTTTTAGACTATATGAAGAAAACAGCCGACAGACGTTTCAATGTATGATAAAAAAAGAAAAAACGCTGAAAAAAGCCTGGGATGTTCAATAATTTACAATGCCTCCTTACCATTAAATACATCATCAGCTTTTAAGCTCAGTCAGGGCTTTCCGGGAGTGCAGGCATACCGGGAAATGCGGAAGTGCACCTGCTCAAAGGGAATAAACCATGGCTTTTCCGGTAGTGCAGTTCACCTGTTGTGATAAAACGGACTGGAATAATAAAAAAAGAAGATTTTGATTAAAACAAAAACGAAAAAAGAATATACAAAAATAATTCGGGATACTTTTTATGATAAGTAAAACACTTATAAATACAGACGGCTTTTCTTTTTCCCGCAAGCTAAAAACAGCTGTTAACCGGGAGAATGACAGTGTTTCTGTAAAGTTTGCCTGCGGTGATACCGTAGATAACAGATACCGGATTATTAAAAAAATCAGCCAGTCCACCGGTGAGGCGGATATCTATAAGGTACAGGATCTGCAGAACAGCAATGCCATCATGGTTTTAAAGATTTTCCGCCGTCGTGATGCCATCAAGGATGAAGTTATCTCGCGACTTCTTTCTCTGAGATCACCTTTCGTGGCCGCCTTTTCCGCAAGTGGAAGGATAAACGGTTTAACCTACATAATAATGCCTTTTTACAGCAAGGGAAGTCTCGCCTCCTATATCGAACAGGGAGTTACCTTCTCCGCTGAGGAAATAAAATCACTGATTCTGCCTTCAGTTCTCGAAGGCCTGAAGGCTATTCATAATCAGGGAATCATTCATAAGGATTTAAAGCCCGGCAATATGATGATATCCGATGATGAATCCCGTATCGTGCTCATTGACTTCGGTATAAGCTCGGTTGCCGACAGCTCCACCATGGTGGTCACCCAGACGGGTAAATCCCCTTTCTATTCAGCTCCGGAAACCACTACCGGTCTTTTCTGGACGGGGTCTGACTACTACTCTCTCGGTATCTCTCTATATGAGCTCTATACAGGTACCATCCCGTATCAGAATGCCGATATAGAAAATGTTGCCATTTATGCTCAGGCTCAGCGTATCCCTTTTCCTGATGATTTTGATGCTGAGCTTAAGGATCTGATAGAAGGACTTACCTATAAGGATATCTCCAACAGAAATGATCCCGAAAATCCCAACCGTCGCTGGGAATATAAGGAAGTCACCGCCTGGCTTAACGGCGAGAAACCGCCGGTTCCCGGACAGAACATTGAGGAACCGTCTGATGACATTATCATTCCATACTCATTCAAAGGCCGTAATTATTATTCCCGGAAGGAACTGGTACAGGCTCTTTTAAACTCCTGGGAAGACGGCAAAAAAGAGGTTTTCCGGGGATTTTTAGCGAGACACTTTGAACTTACTGACAATAAAATCGGCCAGCTCCTATGCAGGACAGCAGATTTGGAATTATCCAAGACAGACCAAGAGGACATTGATAAAGATGCCTCTTTCTTTAAACTGATGTATGAACTGGAACCGGATATTGAACCACTTATCTGGAAAGGGGAAAAATTCGACAGTTTCACCTCCTATGTCAGAACTCTCACCAATTTTCTTACAACCGACTTCGAGCTGCTGTCATCAGTAAAGGTTCTGCTTGACAATAACGGCTTTAAATCATTTCTGAAAAACAAGCCCGATTTTGCTGATTACGAAAAGAAACTTGATCGTGCCGGAGAATCCATTAACCTTTACCTTAAAAATATAATCTCAACATCTGCTGGTAAAGAAGGACAGGAAGGAAACGGAACTGAAAAGAAATTAATAGAAAATAATATAACAACTGACTCCCTGTATGAATCTGATTCAGATAAAGAAACAGCAGATGAAGACAATGACAGAATTTTTGCACTTATATTCGTCAACTGTATTCTTGGCACTGAAATGCTCATTTTTGACCGTCATCTGTTTAACTCAACAGCGGAATTCAATGAATATTACATAAAAAAATACGTTGGCGACTCCAGCAAATTCAACATTTTCTGTCATAACAACAAAGAAAAAATCCGTAAAATCCGTATTGTGGCGGATTCACTTAATCCCGGCAGCGGGGAGAAAATTTTTCCATGGATGTCCGGCCGGAGGAATGACGGTCAGGAGATTTTTCCCGTTATGGTTGGCGATTTCTTTTTCCGGAATATCACAGAGGCAAAATCTTTCTACAACTATCTGAAAAAATATAACCTGAAACTGTATGGGAAATTTGTAACGGCATACAGAGATTACGTCAGAAAGCATTACATCAGCAGCAAGGATCTGGAATGGCAGGATTTGGAAAACATAATAAATAAAACCGGAATAACCATCAACCCCCGGTTCAATGATACAGATAAGGTATCCGTCGGAGACTGTATTAAGCTCGGGCATTATAAGGACAACAACAGTGAAAGCCATATGATGGAATGGATTGTTCTGCACGTGGATGAAACAGCCGGCAAAGCTCTGGTACTTTCCAAGGATATTATCGGATACAGCCGTTTTACCAGGCCTTATGATCTTACATCAATAGTAGTCACTTTATTTATGGCAGTAACAATGCTCATATTATGCTTTGTAATGTTTTCAATGCTCTTCAATGGAAACGTAATTGCCCTGGCATTTACAATCTGTTTCCTTCTGGGATTTTATTATCTGACAGTTTTTATATCCTTACCGGCCGAATGGCGCAGCTCAAGAATAAGGAAATGGCTGAACTCCAGTTTCTTTAACAGAGTTTTCTCGAAAACTGAACAGTATTATATCCGGGAGGCAGCCTTGTCCTCTGTGCCGACACAGTCTACACCTAAGGAACTGAGGTCAAAAAACGATCCGGTATTTATTTTAAGCTACGATGAGTTTCTCTACTGTCGCCGTACAATAAAAAAAGGGAGTGGAGATATCAGAGATATTTCCTTCGGCATAAAGAAAATAAAAAAGGATTACGTATACTGGCTGCGTCCGACAATACAGCGCGATGATACTCCTTATGATTTTATGAGAGCCCACAATAATTTCAGCGGTAAGGTACAGATACCTGTAGTCGACATGTTTGAATGCATTGTTACTCGGGATGTGTACAGACGGACTCATGGCATCCGCCCGGCCTTATGGATAACTATCTAACCTGACTAATAAACAAACTATAGTGACAGTAACCCGTAACTTTTTACCCGGTATTTCCCAACGAAAGAGGATTTGTAATAATGGATAGCAACCGAACGAAGCTTCAACCGGAAGGATTTTTTTCCCGGAAATTAAAAACCGTAATCAATAATGACGCTGACGGTGATTTCCGCATATTTGCCGACGGCGATATTATTGATGAAAGATATCAGGTACTGCACATCATTAATCAGGTTTCCGGTGAGGCTGTTCTCTATAAGGTTCTTGATCTCCGGAACAATGATGAAATCAAAGTTCTGAAAATGTACCGCCGGAAGGATGCGGTAAAACCGGAGGTGCTTGAACGTCTGTCCTCGCTGAAATCCCCTTTTGTCGCCGGAATTTCCCGTACCGGTCAGGTAAACGGACTTACCTATATCATCATGCCGTTTTACAGTAACGGCAGTCTGGCAGCAGTACTCGAAAAAAATATCAGATTTACCGAGGATGAGATTAAAACAGTCATTCTTCCTTCCATCATTGAAGGATTAAAAGCAATTCATGATTCCGGAATTATTCATAAGGATCTCAAGCCGGCAAATATGATGATATCGGATGACGGCTCCAGAGTGGTACTTATCGATTTCGGTATCAACTCCGTCTCCGGAGGATCCACCATGATTATTACCCATACAGGCAGATCACCGTTTTATTCCGCACCGGAAACATCCGCCGGTATCTTCTGGACCGGTTCAGACTACTATTCTCTCGGGATTTCTCTTTATGAGCTTTACACAGGCACCACCCCGTTTCAAAATGCCGGAATTGATGATGTGTCCCGTTATGCCTGTTCAGAAAAAATCCCCTATCCCGATAATTTCGATGAAGATCTTAAAGACCTGATTACCGGTCTTACCTACAAAGACATCTCCAACAGAAACGATGAAGGTAATCCCGACAGAAGGTGGCAGTACCGTGAGGTCTGTGCCTGGCTAAGCGGAGAAAAACCGCCAGTTCCCGGTTCCGGCTCAGGAGCCGGAACAGCCGAAGCAATGGTTCCATTCATCTTTAAAGATCAGAAATATTATAAGCTTCGGGATATCGCCGAAGCCATGCTGAATTCATGGGATAAAGGCAAAAAGGAGGTATTCCTCGGTTTTCTCACCAAGTACTGCGAGCTTACTGACCGGAAAGAGGCTTTATCTCTCTGCAACGAGGCGGAACAGGAATTCAGCAAAGACGGTGCTCTGGATGACTTTCTGTTTTTTAAGCTTATGTACGGCATTGCCCCGGAAATCAGGGAATTCTACTGGAAGGACTGCCATTCTGATAATCTGGACAATTTCGTAGCCGACCTTACTGACGCCGTCAGAAAAAACAGACCGATGGCTAAAACAGCAGCCAGGCTTTTTACCATGAGATACATAGACAGTTATATCAGCAATCAGCCTGATGCAGAGATGTTAATACCGGCACTTCATAAAGCCTGGGAAAAAACCGAAACCTGTATCAGGAAATTTCATATAAAACATGATTACCCGTTTATCACCAGTATTTTTATCAATATTACTTTTCATAAACAGATAATCGTCTTCGATAGAAAAAGCTTTATCGATATCGACAGTTTTATAAAATACCTCTGCTTCAGAAACAATGACGGCAATACTAAAATCACTACATTAACCAGAAAACAGCGTGAACTGTTGTTGAGATTATCTTTCTCGTTGAATGATGAAGACCTTAAGCAGTTAAAGCTTAAAACCCAGGAATACGGCATAACTCTTTTTTAACCTGAATCAGGTCATTAATCCTGATTTTAAAGTGAGGCCGGAAGTCGGCTGAAATACTCTGTCTGCAATCTGCATCATCCCTGCTTAATGATACCGGAGATGCCGGAATAAAAAACTGCGGTATTTATCCGTTATAAGAAGCCCGCCTTAAGGTATAGCTGACCGGGTATTGTGCGCAGTATATTGCCTTGCGTGCAAGCTTGTAATAATATAAGCGGCTGGAGTTTACTGCAGATAGTATACATAATATCTTACAATAACAATAATTAACCGGGATAATTCTCCATGGGTAACGAAACTATTATCAACTCCGGTACTTCCGGCTTTTCCCAGAAATTAAAAACCAGAATAAACAACGTGGCCGGAACCAGAATCACCAGATTTACCAGCGGTGATGTTATTGACGGCAGATACAGAGTTATCTCCAGAATAAGTCAGACCACCGGAGAAGCCGACATATACAAGGTCACGGATCTTCAGAGCAGCGATGCCGTCATGGTTCTGAAGCTCTTTCGCCGGAAGGATGCCATCAAGGATGAGGTTTTAGACAGACTCCTTTCCCTCGATTCACCTTATGTGGCCGCATTCAGAGCGAGCGGCAGAATATCAGGGCTCACCTATATTATCATGCCTTTCTACGGTAAAGGAAGCCTTGCCTCCTTTATTGAACAGGGAATTCGGTTTACCGCTGAGGAAATCAAAACCTTTATTCTTCCTTCTGTTCTGGAGGGCTTGAAGGCTATTCATGATCTGGGAATAATTCATAAGGATTTAAAGCCCGGCAATATGATGATTTCCGATGATGAATCCCATATCGTGCTCATTGACTTCGGTATCAGCTCGGTTGCCGACAGCTCCACCATGGTGGTCACCCAGACCGGTAAATCCCCTTTCTATTCCGCGCCGGAAACCACTACCGGTCTTTTCTGGACCGGCTCCGACTATTACTCTCTCGGTATCTCGCTCTACGAACTTTATACAGGAACCACCCCGTATCAGAATGCCGGTATTGAGAATGTTGCCATTTATGCCCAGGCTCAGCGTATCCCTTTCCCTGACGATTTTGATGCCGGGCTTAAGGATCTGATAGAAGGACTCACCTATAAGGATATCTCCAACAGAAACGACGGGGATAATCCCAACCGGCGCTGGGGATATCAGGAGGTTAACGCCTGGATTAACGGCGAAAAGCCGCCGGTTCCCGGACATACTACAGTCACCACCGGAAAAATTCTGCCGTACATTTTTAATAACCGGAAGTACTTTTCTCTAAAAGAGCTGATTGAAGATTTTCTGGATAAATGGGAGGACGGTAAAAAGGAGGTGTTCCGCGGTTTTCTCAGTAGATACTTTGCCATAACTGGTAACAGTACCGCCCATGCGCTCACCATGGAGGCTGAACACGATTTCAATGATCATCCTGAATACGCAGACGCCATCTACTTTAAACTGATGTATACCATCTCACCGGAACCTATTAATGGTATTTACTGGCATGGCGTAAAATATGAATCCATGGAGGAATATGCCCGGAATGTCAGGGAGGCGGCTCTTAATAATAATTTAACGCTATGCGCCTCTGTATATGAACTCTTCAGAGATAAGGCTATATACAGTTATAAAGGAGAAAGTCCCGAACAGGCAGAGCTTCTTCTGAAAATATTTAAAAAAATAAATGCCGGGATTGAACGTTATGTTAATGAGGCAACTCCTCCAGACAGTATTCAGCTTTCTCTTATTTTTACCAATACTGTTTTCAATGAAAGCCGTATTTATTATCCGGGGAAATTCTTTGACTCCTTCGAGGATTATCAGAACTATTTTTTAAACCTTAAATCCAGTGATACCCTGGATTACATCCGTTTCTGTCATCATAATTATCAGGATTTAAAAAATACCGCCCTGAGCCTTTCAATAGAAAATTTTCAGAAATTAAAAGAAATCATGCCGGTTCTCTACACTGATCCGGAAAAAGACGAATTACACATGGTCTATTTTGATAATTACGTCTTCCGGAATCTGCGCGAGGCATATGACTACAACAACCGGCTTCTCATCAACCGCCAGAAAACCGACAGTAGTGAAGCGGATGTTAATGAATATAAGAATTTCAACACCCTGTACAGAGAATATCAGAGCAGACTTCAAAGCAACCATCAGAGCAATCTTCAGAAAGCTATTCAAAGCAACCGTGTCAGTTCTTCTGAAAAAAGTAATTCAGCCTCAAGCTGTATGTATATTCAGGGATGCATGGATGTGGGGGAACAGGTGACATTCGGGGTAAATAGGGAAAATCTTCAACCTATGAAATGGGTGGTACTCAATGTGGATCATAATAAAGGCAGGGCACTTCTGCTGTCGCTTTACGCCATCGGAGAGAACATTTTTTCCCAGTCGAAAAGGTCTCTGTTTAACCGGATCCTGATGTATGCCGTTATTTTTTCACCGGTATGCAGTTTCTTCGCCTTAATGATTATCTGTATTACCGTTATTCTGTTTAACATTCCGTTCGAACAGGGACTGACAATCCTCCGGTGGACGATGAGAGTACTGTTTTTCATCGAATATCTCATAGATTATCTCTTAAATCTCATTACTGATGCAGTCGCCGCCATGCTTTTTGCCATTGCAGCTCACTTCGTAGCAGCCTGGGAGGCCTGGAGAAGACTACGGACGGATTCCGTCGCTTTATCTCAGAGAACAGAGAAGGCTACCTGGAAAAACTCATTTTTGCGGGGATGGCTGAACAATGTTTTTTTACAGGATACATTTGCTGAAGCGGAACAGAAACTCATCCTTACACATAACGTCAATGAACCGGGATTATTTAACAGCACCGCTGACAAGGTTTTTCTGCTTAGTGAGGACGAAGTCAGAGAATATCTGAACCCGGCATCTAATGAAAATTTAGCGGCATATCTTAACTGCGGAATTGATGAGGCTCATCAGGATTATAGCGTATCCTGGTGGCTGCGTTCACCTTTAAAAAGGATGGGCAGAGTTGATCTTGCTGCCACTGTAGACGGTAACGGGGAAATTAAAATGAGAGGATCCTCCGTCACCGGAGTTTACGTAAGACCCGCCGTATGGGTGAATATTTAAATATTAAAAACTTGGCAATAGCGTAGAACAGCGTAATTAATGAAGACCGGCACGCCGGGGGTTGAACAAAAACGAGGAGTACTGCCGGTACTTTGTATTGAACTGTACTGATTTTATATGATATCCGTTGCTTTTACCGGGATATAAAAAGAATATAATAACTGTATATACTCTATTCACAAAAAATATAATCATTTCAGAGACAGACTTTATGTCTAAAGAAACAGAAGTAAACAACAATAATTCATTCTTTCTAAAGAAACTGAAGACAGTTATCAACACGGATGGCGGGCATACCATGGTTATGTTCAACGACGGTGATGTCATTGACAGCAAATACCGGGTTCTCCATAAAATCAGTCAGTCCTCCGGTGAAGCCGATATATACAAGGTTCAGGATATCCGTAATCATAACGTGATTAAGGTTTTAAAACTGTTTCGCCGTAAAAATGCCATCAAGTCCGGAGTTATAGACAGACTTCTTTCCTTAAGATCCCCTTATGTAGCAGAATTCTCCGATAGCGGCAGTGCTGACGGCCACACCTATATTGTCATACCGTTCTACGGCAAGGGAAGTCTCGGAGCTTTTATCAGTCAGGGGGTGAAATTTACCGCCGAAGAAATCCGCACTCTTATTCTGCCTTCAGTCCTTGAAGGTCTCAAGGCCATCCATGATGCCGGAATACTCCATAAGGATCTCAAGCCTGACAATATGATGATAGCCGATGACGAATCACATATCGTCCTTATCGACTTCGGTATCAGCTCGGTTGCCGACGGTTCCACCATAGTGGTCACCCAGACCGGTAAATCCCCCTTCTATTCCGCTCCGGAAACCTCAACCGGTATCTTCTGGACCGGATCAGACTACTACTCTCTCGGTATTTCCCTCTATGAGCTATACACCGGCTTCACTCCTTACCAGAATGCCGGTATCGAGAATATAGCCCTCTATGCCCAGACCCAGCGCATCCCTTTCCCTGATGATTTTGATGCAGATCTTAAAGATCTTATCGAGGGGCTCACCTATAAGGATATCTCCAACAGAAACGACGGGGATAATCCCAACCGGCGCTGGGAATACCCGGAAGTCACCGCCTGGCTCCGGGGAAAAAAGCCACCGGTTCCAGGAAGAAATACGGCTCCGGGAAATGACAAGGCTATAGTTCCTTACGTATTTAAGCAGCAGAAGTACTTCTCACATCCCGAAATCGCCGCAGCACTTTTAACAAACTGGCAGGATGGTAAAAAGGAGGTGTTCCGCGGTTTTCTCGGCAGGTATTTTGAAACAACTGAAGATACTAAAGCCATGGCTCTCTGTCACGAGGCGGAAAGACTGTTCAACCGCTCCGGCAGTAATTCCGACGTCATATTCTTTAAACTTATGTATAGTCTTGCCCCGGAAATTAAGGAGTTTTACTGGCAGAACAACTCTTTTTCCAATGTCGAGGAACTGGCTAGAAAAGTAAAGATGCAGCTCGCCACAGAGCAGAATATCACCATACCTGTTCAGACACTGCTCCGGGATGGTATTCTTGAAAAGTACGCAGAATGCGTCAGCGAAGGCAAGATTATAAAAGCCAAAATAAAAAAAATAAATCTCCAGCTTGCCAAAGTACCGGAACTCGAAAAGAGCCGTTTTTTTGAAAAGCATCTCGCCGTCATTTTTACCAATACTTTTCTTGACGAAAACAAGATTCTGTTCGACAACCTGCTGTTCTATGAAGAAGATGACATCATCAAATACCTGAAAAGAATGCATGACCGGGATCTGGTATCCTTTGTTAATTACTGTCATGATTCCATTACCGAACTGAAAAACATCTTCTGGATGCTTTCAGAAGAAGGCAGACGTAAATTCAGGGATTTTCTGCCTCTTACTCATCAGGATGAGGCACAGACCGGCAGCACCTCCGCATTTCAGATTGACAACTACTTTTTTCAGAATCTTGAAGAGGCAGGAGTCTACTTTGCCGGCCTCAGAGAACTGAAAAACAGACGTACCGACGATAAAGAGCTTCAAACAAGGTTCCTGGACTTTCATGAAAAATACAGAACCTACCTCAGAAACCTCAATCTTTCTCCGCAAAAACTCAAGGATCTTGAAAAGACCACCGGCTTAAAGTCCAATCCGTACATCACCGGAGAACCGGTAGTCGGACAGCGGATAAAGTTCGGCAGCGGCCGGCCGGGAAAAGAAATACTTGAATGGACTGTTCTCAAAATAGACAGGGAGAACGGCAGAGCTCTCCTGCTCTCAAGAGATATCCTCGACTATCGCCCGTTCACCACTGAAAATCACCTGTTTCCTGTCAAACAGAAAAATATTAGAAGAATATTATATATCATAGCTTTTTACCCGTTAATTGCAGTGCTGTTATCTGTTATTGCTCTGTTTGCTATGGCTACCCTGCGCCCACATCTCGAGTATGAAGATTTATTTTTCTCCCTAATCCGCTTTATCTGGCTGCCGTTCAGAAGCTTCGTGTCTTTATTTAAAGATGATAATCATACTGAAGTAAGCGTTTCATTTATTCTAATATTAGCTCACATTATCATCTATCTTGTGGAACTAAAATACAGCATAATCCGGAGAGTAATTGACCGGCTTATCGCCAGATATGAAGAAATAAATGTCGTATCCTGGAGAAAATCAGAGATAAGGGCTTGGCTTAACGGAAGTTTTTTAAAAGAGAATTTTACCGAAAATGAAATCCGGTATATTTTCAAAAGTAAGCAGACAGCCCCCGGCATGTTTAACAGCACCACCGACAGAATTTTTCTCCTTAGTATTGATGAACTCAACAGATTCTCGAGAATCTGTTTTGGAAAGGATACCACCAGGAGAACGTACAGATACAGGAGTGCTGGTGTAGATACGTGCTGGTGGCTCCGGGGACCGGCAGGCAAAAGATCGGCTCCTGCAGTATCAGCTGATGGAGAAATATGCGAAGATGTCCCTTTCTACGTAAAATGCGGTGTAAGAGCCGCCATGTGGATTGAGCTCTGAAATCATGCACACGAGAGCTTTAAAGCAGCCACGCCTTCTGCGAAAAAAAATAAAATTAAAAATAATTTTTCAAAGTGACTTTTTATTAAGTAATCTCCGTAAGGCTCCGGTCATTACTTTAAACCTGCATCATAACCAAAAATATACCGTGAAATTATTGTATAATAGCGGCAGTAAACATCATACCGGCTCTTTCCGGAAGCAAAAGTAATCAGGCAGAGATGTAAGCAGAACATCCTCCTGATATCCGGAGTTTCAGGAATATCCGGTTATCCTTTTTTTCATTAATACATGTAACGGACAATTCCATGAAAAAAAATGACCCAAGTCTCTATGCTCCTGTTGAATGGCAGGATCTGACCGGCAACTTCATGTTTGAAGATATTCTTTATCATAAATCAAAGGACGGTATTGCCAAAATTACCATTAACCGTCCGCGGGTAAGAAATGCGTTCAGACCGAAAACTGTTATTGAAATGGAAAAGGCTCTGGCTGACGCCAGATTCGATGCCGATATAGGTGTCGTTATTTTCACCGGAGCCGGTGATCTCGCCTTCTGCTCCGGCGGAGATCAGAAAATTAGAGGTGATTACGGCGGGTATAAGGATGACAGCGGTGTGCACCACCTTAATGTTCTTGATCTGCAGAGACAGATTCGCACCTGTCCGAAACCGGTAATTGCCATGGTTGCAGGCTATGCCATCGGCGGCGGTCACGTACTGCATCTCGTATGCGATCTGACCATTGCCGCAGACAACGCCGTATTCGGTCAGACCGGACCTAAGGTAGGTTCATTTGACGGTGGCTTCGGAGCCTCCTATATGGCCAGAATCGTCGGTCAGAAGAAAGCAAGGGAAATCTGGTTCCTGTGCCGTCAGTACAATGCTGAAGAGGCTCTGGAAATGGGACTGGTAAACACCGTGGTACCGTTAAAGGATCTGGAAAAGGAAACCGTAGCCTGGTGCCGTGAAATTCTCTGCCACAGCCCGATTGCCCTGCGCTGCATGAAGGCGGCACTCAATGCCGACTGTGACGGTCAGACAGGTCTGCAGGAGCTTGCCGGTGATGCCACCATGCTTTTCTACATGACTGAGGAAGGTCAGGAAGGAAGAAACGCCTTTAACGAAAAGAGAAAGCCTGATTTCTCCAAATTCAAACGTAATCCTTAATCCTGCTGAATCTATACGGCGGCGTACTCCTAACCGATATTTATGGGGAGCTCCGTCGCCGGAACAAGTAATTCCGCCGGTATAAACCGGCAGCCTGATTCACGAAGCAGGATACAGTACGCCCTGCCTTTCTTTTTTTATTCTCAATAATTTAAATCAAATACTATGCATGCCGGTCTTTATTCGTTCAGTATCCCCTTTAAAAAGCCTCTCAGACTGCAGCGTGGGGTATTATCAGAGCGTCACGGACTGTACCTTGTAATTGACGGTCGTATAGGGGAAATCAGTCCTCTGCCGGACTTTTCCCGGGAAACACTTGAAGAGGCTGCTGCCGAAGCCGTCAACCTCTGTCGTATCATCAACAGCTCCGCCACTGCTCTCGATATTAAAGACCGTGAGGTTCTCCTGTACGGAGGAGAGAATAAGGATCGGAATAAGAATCAGTCTGAAAAGGAAAGAGTAATCTGCATAAAAAGTCCCTCCCTGCAGTTTGCCCTGCTGATGATTAAGCATCCGTTAACCGGCATTGAAAGGAAACCGCCCTACCGTTTCATTCTGGGAACCCCTGATGAATGCATTCTTTCGGTAGAAAAATATCTGGTAAGCCTCTCCGGCATCTCTCATGGTGACAGTATTACCGGCGATTACGCAGCTTTCCGGGAGGATTTTCCGGATTATCAGGAAACGGTGAGGATGTACCGTCTGTCTCCGGTACTGCCGGAAACAGATTCGCAGAATACCATCAACGATCTCCGGCTGATATCAGAGTATATAAACGAATGCCGTCACCGTAATCCTACCCGGCACCAGAATAATATCCGGAATACTGCTTCCTCCCTTCAGGGGAAATCTTCTCTTCGGGAGAAATGTTCCGCATCAGTCACTATAAAGCTGAAAATAGGCATCTACCCTGTTGAAATAGAAATCAGCATGTTAAGGGAGATTGTCTCCCTGATCCGTAAATATACCGTAAGACTGCAGAAAAACCTTAATCCCGGAAATGAAAATTCTCCTGAAGCTCTCAGCTACTCACAGACCGTCACCACAAAAGACTTTTCCGTAAATATCATCCTTGATGCCAATCTCTCTCTTACCTCGGAAACACTTTTAAAATATATTTCCGCCACGGAAGGTTTTTTGAAATACATAGAGGATCCGTGTCAGGACTACCGTCTTTTCCGTAAGCTTTGCCCTGGACTTCCCATAGCCTTTGATGAACTTTACAGAAAAGGACTGGCTCCGGATGTTTTTTCCGGACAGGATACTCTGATTATTAAACCGGGGATCACCGACGGTATTATTTCTCTTATGGAAAAGCATTCCGGTATTCAGGATGACAGGGATATCTGTAACGGTGCCAATAATACTCCTGCCGGAAGTCTCTTAACTCATAAAACAGAACCGGTTCAGCCCTCAGTTAATATCACCCTGTCTTCAGCCTTTGAATCGGTTATCGGTATCTCCTATATAGAAAAACTCTCAGAGAAACTCCGCCTGAATCAGCCCGGAACCGATACTCTTAAATATTTCATCACTGAGCTTCAGCAGTGAAATACCGCTGTTTTTCGTGACCTTCAACCATTTTTATAATTACAATGCTTGGCACAGACAATTATCTTGTTATCATGTAGACGTTTTTATTAAACAACATGTTAA
>JAEEGL014225280.1_pt1 | contig 34765 bp, 33 predicted proteins | sample 9134231 | NCBI WGS metagenome assembly JAEEGL01 (sample SAMN16246548, study PRJNA631951) | gut metagenome | biome: gut microbiome; feature: rumen; material: fiber-attached | host: Bos | place: Iran: Karaj | collected 2018-10
ACTGCTCGGTGCTTGCCGAGGAAGCGGTGCACGCGGCGATCGCGGATTATCGCGCAAAAAAAGAAAACAAGCAAAAAGAGGGAGGGCCCAAAGCGGGAAAATCACGCCGGTAATTCGCATACTAACCTCCAAAAAGAAAGAGGTGATCGCATGCGAATGGCAATGATGGGCATCGGCATTGCGGTCGGCGCGGCGGCAGCTGCGACGGCGATGTGTACGCTGTATCCGGACATCCCGCGCCGCATGAAGCGGGACGGAAAGAAGGTCATCCAAAAGACCCAAAAGATGATGCACCTGTGAAAAAGGGAGGATTCGTTCCTCCCTTTTGCTTGTTGCAAAGATTTCACATTCGAGTATTGACGAACGCGGCGATATTTCGTATAATATCGAAAGACACAGGAAAGGAAACGAAACAATGATTCTGAATGTTCTTCAATCGGTTATGTACGGTATCGAGGGCTGCGGCGCACCCGCGGGCAGTTCGTCCGGAACAACGGGCGCAGGCTGCGATTCCGCCAATCTGCTTACGCTGCTTCTGCCCCTTCTGATGGTCGTCGTGCTGCTGGTCGTCATGATCATCCCGCAGCGCCGTCGCGACAAGAAGGTCAAGGACATGCTCGGTTCTTTGAAGCAGGGCGATCGTGTCCGCACCATCGGCGGTATTTACGGCACGATTTCCTCCATCAAGGACGACGTCATCATTCTGTCCGTCGGTCCCGACAAGGTCAAGCTCGTCTTTGCACGCGGCGCGATCTCGCAGGTAGAGGATGCCGGCGTCGAGAATACCATGAGCGAAGAAATCAAAGACTGACCGATCCTGAATCAGCCCGGATGCGTTCCGGGCTTTTTTGTTTGTCATTTGCGTTCCGTTTGCCGCATAGGATGCGGCGAAGGGGGTGAGGAATTGGCATCGGGCAAACGAAAAAAACGGACGGGGATCGCATGGCGCGCCTCGGCGCGCGGCGCGGCGTTCAGCATCGCCGCCCTGCTTCTGTCGGTTCTGCTGCTGACGCTGCTCGTCTGGCTCGGCTGGCTTCCGGAATCCTCGATCGGCGTCGGGAACACGGTGATCCGGATCCTTTCGGCGATCGTCGGCGGCGCCGCGGCGTCGGCCGGACGAAGACCGGGCACGTGGCTCGCCGGCGGATTTGCCGCGCTTGCGGGGCTGCTGTTCTCAACGGCGGTCATGGGCGCGTATCTCGGCTCGTTCTCCTTCAGCTGGAATCTTGCCGCCGATCTTCTGATGAGCTTCGCGATCGGCTCCGCGGTCGCCGCGCTGCTGCTGCGGCGAAAACAAGCGTAACGAAAAACCGGACTTCCGATCGGAAGTCCGGTTTTTTGATTCGGTTCAGATGCGGGCGGACATGCGCGCGTAGTAGCGGATGCGCGCGGCAAGATCCGGCGAGAAGTCCTTCTTCTCGGCACGCCAGCGCCACCAGCCGGTCGTGCTCGGATTGTTCATGCGGCAGTCGTCGCCGAGGCCGAGGTAATCCTGCATCTGCAGGATCGCAAGCTCGGCGACCGAGTTCAGAACGCCGCGCGCAAACCCGAACGGCATGCCCTCGCGTTCGTTGAGCCCCAGGTAATCCACCGCAAACGCAACGCATTCCGCGGGCGCGGTATCGACCCAGCCCATGATCGGCGTATTGTCGTGCGTACCGGTATAGGCGATGCTGTGGACGGGGTAGTTGTGCGGCAGTTCTCTCGAGTTTCCGCACGGGTCGAAGCCGAACTGCATCACGCGCATGCCGGGGAAGCCGGAGTCGGACAGCAGCTTTTTGACTTCGGGCGTCAGATAACCGAGGTCCTCCGCGATGAAGTGCAGATCGGGACAGGCCTCCTTGATCGCACGGACGAGCTTCATGCCGGGGCCAGGATACCATTGTCCCGGACGCGCGTCGGTCGCGCCGAACGGAACGGCCCAATAGCTTTCGAGACCGCGGAAATGGTCGATCCGGATGACGTCGAACCGGCTTGCGGCGCCCTGCACGCGACGCTTCCACCACGCGAAGCCGTCGGCCTCGTGCACGTCCCAGCGATAGATCGGGTTGCCCCAAAGCTGACCGAGCTCCGAAAAATAATCCGGCGGAACGCCCGCAACGAGCGTCGGCAGATGCCGCTTATCCATGAGGAACAGATCCGGATCCTGCCAGACGTCCGCGCTGTCGTGCGGCACGTAGATCGGGATGTCGCCGATCAGCTTGATCCCCTTTGCGTTCGCATATTCGCGCAGCGGCTTCCACTGTTTGTCGAACTCGTACTGCATGAAGCACTGGAAGTCCGTTTCGTCCTTCAGCAGCTCGCGGTAATGCGCAACGGCTTCCGGCGTACGGTCCTGGATCGCTTCGTCCGGCCAATCGTACCACGGCGCGTTTCCGAAGTGCGTCTTGACGGCGCAGAACAGCGCATAGGTATCGAGCCACCACGCGTTCTCCGAAACGAACGCGGCCATTTCGCTGCGATCGAACCGTTCAAACGCTTTTCGAAGGACTCCGTAACGGTTTTCCCAGAGCTTGCCGTAGTCGACGCGGGTCGGATCGCCGCCCCAGTCGAGGTCGCATTCCGCCTCGGTCAAAAGACCTTCGCCGATCAGCGTTTCCAGATCGATCAGATACGAATTACCCGCATAGGTCGAACTGCTTTGATACGGCGAGTCGGCATAGCCGGTCGGCGTGACCGGAAGCATCTGCCAATAGGTCTGTCCGGCAGCGGAGAGAAAATCAACGAAAGCATACGCTTCCTTGCCCAGCGTGCCGACGCCGAAGCGGCTCGGCAGGGAGGTAATATGCATCAGGATTCCGCAGGCGCGTTTCATAGCATTTTCCTTTCATATATTCCCGGATTTCTGTTTCTATTTTATCACAACTGTGCTATAATACAAGAAGTAATCAGGCGATTCGCGTTTTTTTTCGCGCTTTTTCGCCGAGAGGAGCATTATGAACGCAAAAGACTTTATCAGCCTTTCTCCCGAAGTGGAGAAAGCGATCCGAAAGGGACTTCCGATCGTTGCGATGGAAAGCACCATCATCTCTCACGGCATGCCGTATCCGCAGAACGTGGAGACCGCGCTGAACTGCCAGCGCATCTGCCGTGAAAACGGCGCCGTTCCCGCCACGTGCGCGGTGATCGGCGGCCGGCTCTGCGCGGGCCTGACCGACGAGCAGATCGACTATCTCGGCAGAGAAGGACACAAGGTCACCAAAGCAAGCCGCAGAGACCTTCCGATGCTGGTCGCAAAGGGAATGGACGGCGCGACGACGGTCGCGGCGACGATGATCACGGCGGCTGCCGCGGGCATTCGCGTGTTTGCGACGGGCGGCATCGGCGGTGTGCATCGCGGCGCGGAAACGACGATGGACATTTCCGCCGACCTCGAGGAACTCGCCGAAACGCCGGTCTGCGTGGTCTGCGCCGGAGCGAAGAGCATCCTCGATCTGAATCTTACGATGGAATACCTCGAAACCAAGGGCGTCCCCGTGATCGGCTTCGGAACGGACGAACTGCCCGCGTTCTATACGAGAAAGAGCGGCATTCCGGTCCCGTGGCGTTCCGACGATCCGAAGGAGATCGCAGATGCGATCCGTGCTTCGGAGCAGCTCGGCTATTCGGGCGGGATGCTCGTCGTCAATCCGATCCCCGAGGAATACTCGATGGACGCCGACGTGATCAACAAGGCGATCGACGACGCGGTGCGGGAAGCGAACGCGCAGGGAATCAGGGGCAAGGAAACGACGCCGTTCCTGCTCGCAAAGATCAAGGACATCACCGGCGGTTCCAGCCTGGCGGCAAACATTCAGCTGGTGTACAACAATGTGCGCCTTGCGGCGAAGATCGCGGCGAATCTCTGACCGTTCGATTTGCGCTTGCAAAGCGGTATGAACGCGTATATAATGAATTGACGGCGCGAAGACGCATGACGGAGGACCTATGAAAAAACGGCTGACGGCAATCATTCTGTGCATCTGCACGGGGCTTTGCCTTTTCATGTCTTCCGCGGCCGAAACCGCCGCCTTGCAGGGCGACGCGAACGGCGACGGCAAGGTCTCCGCTCGGGACGCTTCTCTGGTGCTTCGTTACAGCGTTGGCCTCACCGAAGAAATGACCACGCGCGCCAAGATCAATTCCGATATCAATCGAAACGGAAAAATGGACGCCGGGGACGCGGCTCTGATCCTGCGCCGGGCGGTGGGCATTGCGGCTCTGCAGTCGGTTCCCGCGCTTGACACGACGCTCTATAATAAGCTTGCCGCGCATCCGCTGCACGACAAGGACTATACGGAGTGGATCTCGCGCACGATCCAGTATCTTTCGGCAGGCGACCGAAAGAACGTTCTGTACGCCGCGGCAAATCATCTCGGCAAGGCCTACAGCGTCCTGAACTGCAGCGATTTCCTGAAGGTCGCTTTTGCGGACGCAGGCATCGACCGGGAGGTTTATCCGGGAAAGAGCAGCGAGGGCGTGCTGGGCTGGTTCCAGAGCAATCACCCGGAGCGTCTGCATGAGATCGCGTCCTGGCCGGTCGAAAAATGGAAGCCCGCCGGCGTTGTGATCTATCTCAACCCGGACTCCGGAAAAGCAAACCATCTCGCTCTATTTGTCGGCGTGATCGACGGCAAAACGATCATCATGGATTCCGGAAGCGAGGACGGCGTGCGGCTGAGCGAGCTTTGGGAATACGCCGGATGGGTCCCGACCTATTACGCCGACCCGTGGGGCTGAGAAGAAAAAATAAGAGCAGGCTTTGTGCCTGCTCTTTTTTGATGCCTTAATGCCGGTTGATGAAATCGGCGGTGATATGATCGAGCACGCCTCCGTAGGGGAGCGCGCCGTTGATCGCCCGTGCGGTAAACCGGTTGAGATCCGAGAGGATCAGGGTCGAAAACCCGTTCAGCTCGATCCGGTACGGATGCGTATTGTTGCCGACGCTCTCGCGTCTGCCTGCCGTAAACCCGAGCCGCGGGATCTCGCCCATAAAGTCGTCGCACGCTTCCTCGGTGTCGAACGCCATCGTCAGCCGAACGCGCCGCACAAGGCTCAGGTCGCCGTCGCGGTGCTGCACGGACTTGATGTACGCCGCGTTTTCAACGGACTGCAGCTTTGCATCGTCCGGAAACAGCAGACAGTAATACGTCGCGTAATCCGGCTCCGGAACGTGCCCGCAGGAAACGCGCAGCTTGTTCTCCGCGCGGCAGATCGAAGAAACACGATGGATCAGCGCCTCGTCGGACGTGTAGAAATAGAACTGGATCAGATCGCTCATTCCGATCCCGCCGACAAAGATCGCCACGTCTTCAAGCTGCTCGGCAAGGATGTGCTGCAGCAGCGTCGCCCTGCGCTCCTCCGCGCGGGAAAAGGCGGGGGAGTCGGGCTCATACGGCGCGATGCTCACGAACACGAGCTGAGAGTATGCCAAAGCCGGAAGCAGTTCCCAGTATTGCAGATCAACCTGAAACACCGCTTCCTTGCCGTTCCACTCCCATTCGTATTTGAGCCAATCAGTCATGGATCAGAACGGCCTTGATGCGGCGGACGCCGCTCGAGGACGCTTCCTCCTTCTTGATCTCAAAGCGACCGAGATCGCCGGTGTTCTTTGCGTGCGGACCGCCGCAGATCTCCTTGGAGAACGGTCCCATCGTATAGACCTTGACCTTCTCGCCGTACTTGCTTTCGAACAGACCGATCGCGCCCTGCGCCTTCGCTTCGTCGACGGTCATCTCTTCACAGGTGATCGGCACCTTCGCCGCGATCGCTTCGTTCACGAGCCGCTCCACCTCGCGGAGCTCTTCGTCCGTGACCTTGCGGCCGAAGCTGAAGTCGAAGCGCAGACGCTCCGCGGTGATATTGCTGCCCTTCTGCGAAACGGTGTCGTCGTGCAGGACCTTGCGGAGCGCAGCCTGCAGCAGATGCGTCGCGGAGTGCAGCGCGGCCGTCGCCTCGCTGTTGTCCGCAAGACCGCCCTTGAAGCGCTGTTCGGCGCCCGCCTGGGACTTCTTCTGATGCTCCTCAAACGCGGCGGCAAAGCCCTTCTCGTCGACCGTAACGCCCTTTTCCTTCGCAAGCTCCACCGTGAGCTCGATCGGAAAGCCGTACGTGTCGTACAGATGGAACGCGGATACGCCGTCGATCTCGGTGCCCTCAAGATTCGCGACGAGCTTGTGGAACTCCTTGATGCCCTTCTTCAGCGTATCGGCAAACCGGTTCTCTTCCTTGCGAAGCTCGGTAAGGATCTTTTCGCGGTTTTCGTTCAATTCGGGATATACCTCGCCGTACTGATCGATGACCCGTTCCGCGATCGTGCAGAGCGCGTACCGCGGCATATTGAGCTGGGAAGCAAACCGGATGCTGCGGCGGATGAGACGGCGGAGGATATAGCCCTGGTCGACGTTCGACGGCGTCACGCCGCGCTGGTCGCCGAGAATGAACACGGCGCAGCGGGTGTGGTCCGCGATGATGCGGAACGCGCGCGTCGTTTCGGGATCGTCTTTGTAGCCCTTGTGCGAGAGCTCCGCGATAAGCGCGATGATGCCGGAGAACGCGTCGGTGTCGAACACGCTTTCAACGCCCTGCAGCGTCGCGACCGTACGGTCGAGACCCATGCCGGTGTCGACGTTCTTCTGCTCGAGCGGCTCAAACACGCCGTCCGCGACCTTGTTGTACTCCATGAAGACGTTGTTCCAGATCTCAAGATACTTGCCGCAGTCGCAGCCCGCCTTGCAGTCGGGACCGCACGCGGGTCTTCCGGTATCGTAGAAGATCTCGGTGTCGGGACCGCACGGACCGGTCTGACCCGCGGGACCCCACCAGTTGTGCTTTTTCGGCAGGTACACGATGTGCGAGGGATCGACGCCCATTTCGACCCAGCGGTCGTGCGCGACGGTATCGCGCGGCGCGTCCTTGTCGCCCTCGAAACAGGTGAAATACAGCTTGTCCTTCGGGATGCCCAGCCACTTTTCGTCGGTCAGGAATTCCCAGGAGAACGCGATGCTCTCTTTCTTGAAATAATCGCCCAGCGACCAGTTGCCCAGCATTTCAAAGAACGTGCAGTGCGAGGAATCGCCGACCTCGTCGATGTCGCCGGTGCGGACGCACTTCTGCACGTCGCACAGCCGTTTGCCTTCCGGGTGCTTTTCACCCATCAGGTACGGCACGAGCGGATGCATGCCCGCCGTCGTAAAGAGCACGGTCGGGTCGTTTTCGGGGATCAGGGAGGCGGAGGAGATCACCGCGTGTCCCTTGGAACGGAAATAGTCCAGATAAAGCTGACGCAATTCCTTTGCGGTTAAAGAACGCATAGATTCGTTTCCTTTCGTAAAATACGATCAACCTTTATTTTATGAAAAAACCGGCGGTTTGTCAATAAAAAAGCTCCGCAAATGCGGAGCGGAAACCGGTTTGCTTACTCAGCCTCGGTATACAGGATATCGTGGCTTAAAGGCGTATAGAAGCGCTCGCGCACGCGGTCCGGATCGCGGGTCTCGCCCATGATCCACATGAGCTTCGCGACCGCCGCCTCGGTCGTCATGTCATACGCCTCGATGATGTTCTGCTGCTTTAAGGCATGTCCAACCTGATAGACGGTGAGATTCGAGCCCTCGTTCTGCACCTGCGTCGTGATGACGATGAGCTTTCCGGCCTTGACGCCGCGGTCGATCACCGATCGGAAGCAGCCGTTCGTGCCCTCGGGAAGCCCGCCGACGCCGAAGCTTTCGATGATGACGGCGTCGTAGCGGTCGAGCGCGTAGCTGAGCATGCCGGCGTCGGTGCCGGGGATCAGCTTCACGAGCCCGACGCTGTCGTTCAGCTTGTGCGAGAACTTCGCACGCTCGCGGTAGCCGAGGTCGATGTAGTGCAGCACGCGACCGTCCTGCAGCACCGCAAGCTCGGGATAATTGATGCTCGCAAAGGCGGAGAAGCTCTTCGAACGCACCTTCTTTGCGCGCGTGCCGAGAATGACGCTTCCGTTGAATACGATCGAAACGCCGCTTGCACGGTCGTCGCAGACATAGGTGAACGCATCAAGAAGATTCTGTTTCGAATCGGTCACGTCCATGCTGATCGGCTTCTGCGCGCCGGTCAGAACGATCGGCTTTTTCGAACGCCGCACGAGGTACGAGAGCGCGGCGGCGGTGTACGCCATCGTGTCCGTGCCGTGGCTGACCACGAATCCGTCGTACGCGTCGTAGTACGATTCGATGCAGGTCGCGATGGTGAGCCAGTTTTCCGGCGTCATGTTCGTGCTGTCGACGCTCATCAGCTGCATGCATTCCACGTCGCAGATCTCGCTGACGCGTGGGATGTAGTTCAGAAGCTGATTCGATCCGAGCTTCGGAGCAAGCCCGTCCGACGTCATTTCCGAGGCGATCGTGCCGCCCGTTCCGATCAATAATATCTTTTTCATGCCTTCAGTATAGCCTCTTTTTCACGAAAAAGCAACGGGAAAAGACAACAAAAACGGGACCGCAAAAGCGATCCCGTGTTTGTTGACTGTTGAGTTGTTCTTACAGGCCGTAGCGCTTCTTGAAGCGATCGACTCGTCCGCCGCTGTCAACCAGCTTCTGTCGGCCGGTAAAGAACGGGTGGCACTTGCTGCAGATTTCGACCTTCAGCTCGCCCTTCGTGGAGCCGGTAAGGAAGGTCTCGCCGCAGGCACAGCGCACGACCGCTTCGCCGTAAGACGGATGAATATCTTTCTTCATGTATTATCACTCCTTCGTCGTGTAATGCATTACCGTCGGCTATTATACCACACCGGCGGAAAAAAGCAAGAAAAACTTTTGCATTTTTCAAACTTTTTTCTGTGATTGAATTCTGATGGGAAAATGCCCGTTTTGCGCGAACCGGCGCGCAAAAAACGGTTTACTGTTTGCAGATAAAATGGTATACTCTATTCAGTATAGAATCCGGGAGGGGAACCATGAAAAAACGGATCACAATCATCTTTTGCCTCGTTCTGCTTGCGGCGCTGCTGCCATTAACGTTTCACAGCGCAAGCGCGGAAGAAGCGTCCGGTCAATGCGGCGACAGTCTCTACTGGTCGTTCGACGAATCCACCGGCACGCTGACGATCACCGGCAGCGGGGATATGTGGGATTACGAAGGCGGCGCAATGCCGTGGGAAGACGTAACCGTCGAATACGTTGATAGTTACGGAGGCGCAGTGCTTCGCGATGATCCGACAGTATCTCTGATTCACTATATCATCCTTCCGGAGGGTCTGACGTCGATTGCCAGTGGGGCGTTTTGCGGTACTCTGATTGAGTCCATCGAGATTCCGAGCACCGTGAAGAGTATTCTTTACATGGCGTTTGCAAGTTGTGAAAACCTGAAGTCAATCGCGATACCGGACGGTATCAGTAAGATAACATGGCAGTGCTTCTCTAACTGCGGACAACTGGAAAGCGTGACGCTTCCGATCAGTGTTACAGAGATTTACGAAGGCGCTTTCTGGGACTGCAACGCAATAACCGATGTGTATTATCAGGGAACCGCAGAACAAAGAGCGGAAATAACCTTCGGCGACGATAACGAACCGCTTCTGAACGCGACATGGCACTATGAATCTGACGGGCCTTCCGAGCCGGTTACCGGTCAGTGCGGCGAGAACCTTTTCTGGTCGTTCGACGAATCCACCGGCACGCTGACGATCACCGGAAACGGCGAGATGTCGAATTATGATCGCTATGAGACGCCGTGGGAGGATTTAAAAGATCGTATTCAGATACTCGTTTTGCCAAACGGCATGACGCATATTGGTGATTTTGCATTTGCTGACTGCAACGTGCTGATGCCGACTACGATTCCGGACAGCGTGACAAGCATCGGCGATTATGCATTTTCTGACTGCTACAGACTGACGTCTTTTACGATTCCGGACAGCGTGACCAGCATCGGTAATTCTGCGCTTGCTGTCTGCACGCAGTTGACGTCGATTACGATTCCGAACAGTGTGAAAACCATCGGCAGTAATGCGTTTTCCAATTGTAAAAAACTGACGTCGATCACGATCTCAGACAGTGTAGAAAGCATCGGCGACAATGCGTTCGCATATACGGGATGGTGGAATGCGCAGAGCGAGGGCGTCGTGTACCTGGAGGATATCCTGCTTGGCGTTAATGGAACCTGCGAACAAAATGTTCGAGTCAAAGATGGAACAAGGTTGATTGCAGATGCAGCCTTTTCAAAGAAGCAGATCACGACAGTAACGATTCCGGACAGCGTGACCAGCATCGGCAGTAATGTGTTTTCCTTTTGTACGGGGCTGACGTCGGTGACGATCGGCAGCAGCGTGACCAGCATCGGTGAACATGCGTTTTGGTGGTGCACTGGGCTGACGGAGATCACGATTCCGGACAGCGTGACCAGCATCGGCGATGATGCATTTTCTTACTGCAAAGGGCTGACGTCGGTGACGATCGGCAACAGCGTAACAAGCACCGGCGATGGAGCGTTTAGCTACTGCACGGCGCTGACGTCGATCACGATTCCGGACAGCGTAACAAGCATCGGCGATTGCGCGTTTAGAGACTGTACGGCGCTGACGTCGATCACGATTCCGGACAGCGTGACAAGCATCGGTGACGGTGCGTTTTACAATTGCATGGGACTGACGACGGTGACGATCGGCAGCGGCGTGACAACCATCGGCGATTACATCTTTTGCAATTGCACGGGACTGACGGGGATCACGATTCCGGATACCGTAACGAGCATCGGCATGTCTGCGTTTGAGCGCTGTGCGGGGCTGACGGCGATCACGATTCCGGACAGCGTGACAAGCATCGGCCAAGACGCGTTCTGGGACTGTACGGGACTGACGACGGTGACGATCGGCAATAGTGTGACAAGTATCGGCCAAGGCGCGTTTTGCGACTGCACGGGACTGACGACGGTGACGATCGGCAGCAGCGTAACGAGCATCGACGATTGGACGTTTTCCGGCTGCGAGAAGCTTTCCGACGTCTGGTATAACGGAACGAAAGCGGAGCGGGAGCAGAAGCTGACGATCGGATCGAACAACGATCCCTTGCTGAGCGCGACCTGGCATTACCTGACGGAGGAGCTTGAAGCAGCGGTCGAATGGAACAGCGAAGACGTGAAGTTCAAGGGGACGACGCCGTACGTGATCGCAAACGGAAGTGCGCAGACGCCGCGATTCGTCGTGAAGAACAGCGCGGACGGCAGCGTGGTCGATCCGGCAAACTACGATTATGAATATCGTGAGAATACGAACGCGGGTACAGGATACGTGCTCGTGACCTTCAAGGACGATTATACCGGCACCTGCCGCGGCGTCTTCAAGATCTATCTGCCTGCGACGACGGCCACGACGGTCGAGAATGTTTCGAACGGCATTAAGCTCACGTGGAGCAAGGTCGCAGGCGCGGACGGGTACGTGATCTATAGAAGAGCCTGGAGCAGCACGACGGACGGATGGACGGACTTCGTGCGCTGGAACAACACGACCGCGCTCGAATGGACCGACACGACCGTCTACGCGGGCACGCGCTATCAGTACGGCATCAAGGCGTATTTCAACCGCAGGCTCGATCCGATCAGCGGCGCGCAGATCGGCGGCAACGTGGGCGACAACTTTAACCTCGGTCAGGTCGGGCCGCTGAAAACGACGGTGCGCATCACGACGAGAACGCTGAAGTCGGTCACGCCGGGCACGAAACAGCTGACGGTGAAGTGGGGAGGATCGTCCGTATTCACGGGCTATCAGGTCCAGTACGCGACGAACAGCGCATTCACGAAGGGACTGAAGACGGTCAAGATCACGAATCCGAAGACATCGCAGACGGTCGTCAAGAACCTGAAGACCGGAACGACGTACTACGTACGCGTTCGTTCGTACCACGAGTTTAACGGTATGACGTACTACGGCGAGTGGTCGAACGCGCTGAGCGGCAAAGTGAAGTAACAAATACAGGAAGCGCCCTGCGTTTTGCAGGGCGCTGTTTTTGTATGACGGTTTTACTGCCCGTAGCGGTTCTGCTGTCCGTGCGAGGAGTAGCCCTCTTTTTCATAGATGCGGATCCATTCGCGCAGACGGATCAGGAAGTCCTCGTTGTTGGAGGTCTTATCCATCATCGAGACCACCTGTTCGGTCACGTCGGTCGTCGCGCCGCCCGCAAGCACGCGGCGGAGCATCCGCACGCCGTCGAGCTCCTTTTGCGTCAGCAGCAGGTCGTCTCTGCGCGTACCGGACTTGTAGACGTCGATCGCCGGGAAGATGCGTTTTTCGGAAAGCCTGCGGTCTAGATGGATCTCCATGTTGCCCGTGCCTTTGAATTCCTCGTAGACGATGTCGTCCATGCGGCTTCCGGTCTCGACGAGCGCCGTTGCGATCACGGTCAGGCTGCCGCCGTTCTCGATGTTTCGTGCCGCGCCGAAGAACCGCTTCGGCTTGTGCAGCGCGCCCGGATCCATACCGCCGGAAAGCGTTCTGCCGGTCGGCGGGATGACGAGATTATAGGCGCGGGTGAGACGCGTCAGCGAATCCAGAAGGATCACGACGTCGCGGCCGTCCTCGACGAGACGCATCGCGCGCTCCTGCACCATTTCCGCAACGCGCGTGTGGTGCTCGGGCAGCTCGTCGAACGTGGACGAAACGACCTCGCCCTTGATGCTTCTGCGCATATCGGTGACTTCCTCGGGCCGTTCGTCGATCAGAAGCACGATCAGATGCGTATCCGGATAGTTCTCGGTGATGCCGTTCGCGATCTGCTTCAAAAGCGTCGTTTTGCCCGCCTTCGGCTGCGAAACGATCATCGCGCGCTGTCCCTTGCCGATCGGCGCGATCAGGTCGATCAGACGCACGGAAAGATTGTTCACTCTGCCGGGCGTTTCCAGCGTGTACCGCTCGTTCGGGAAGATCGGGGTAAGGTCCTCGTAATTGACGCGGTTGATCGCGTTTTCATCGGGATCCTTTCCGTTGACGCGGTCGACGTACAGGAGCGCCTCGTATTTATCGCCTTCGCGGCGCGCGCGGGTCCGTCCCTCCACGAAGTCGCCGTTCTTCAGGTTGCAGCGGCGGATCTGTGCGTTTGCAACGTAGACGTCGTTCGGACCGGCGTCATAGTTCTGTACGCGCAAAAAGCCGTAGCCTTCCATAATCTCCAGAACGCCGGCCGCCGTGCCGCATTCCTGCACCTCGGGGATCGGCGGCTTCTGCTCGCTTTCCGGCGCGCGGTACTGCGGACGGTTGAACGTCCGGTGCTGGCGGTTGTTCTGCGGACGGTTGTTCTGCTGCCGGTAGTTGTTGTGCGCATACCGGTTCCGCTGATCGACGGCGTGCTCCTGCGGCTTTTCCGCGGCGGCCTCCGGCTGCGCGGCAGGCGGTTCGGCCGCAGGCTTCGCTTCGGGCTGCGCGGGTTCGGGCTGCGCCGCTTTTGCCGGTCTTCCGCGCTTTTTCGGTGCGGCGGGAACGTCCGCCTCCGGTGCGGGAGCGGCGGGTTTCGCCGGTCTTCCGCGCTTTTTCGGCGCGGGCGCGGGCGCCTGCAGCATCTCGATCAGCTGTGCTTTTTTGTATTTCCGGTAGGAAGGGATGCCGTGTTCCTTTGCACGGTCATACAGCTCGTTGAGCGTCAGGGATTCCAATTCGGTTTGATTCACAAACTGCCTCCGAAACAAGTATGTTTTTTTATGCGGGATCAATAAAGAAAATGGGAAAACGGATTTGATATTCCTATTTTAGAAAGATCGGGATCGATTGTCAAGCGTTTCCCGAAAAATCGCGGGTCGTCGGCAAAGTGCGGGCTGTTTTTTGCGAACGGCGCGCATATAATGCGGTGAAGGCAGGAGGTGCATATGGAAAAACGCGAAAAGGATCTGATGCGCCCCGCGGCGCATTCCGTGCTGATCGAAGGCCGCAGAAAGATGCGGATCACCGGCGTCGTCGACGTGGAGAGCTTTCAGGACGACGAAATGACGGTGCTGACGCAGGCAGGCGCGCTGACGGTGTGGGGCGAGAATCTGAAGCTCGGCAAACTGAACCCGGAGGACGGACAGGTGCTGCTGGAGGGGGAGATCGCGTCGATCGAATACGAGCAGGCCGAGCCGGAACGCCGCCGGTTCTTTTTCCGCCGCAAATGATCGACGTCACCGCGCAGCCGTACGAGGCGCTGCTGCTGTTTCACGGCGGGGCGCTGACGGGATTCGTCTATCTGCTGCTGCGGATCGTGCGGAATCTTGCGGGACGGCGGATCGCGACGCATCTTTTCGACGGCGTTTTCGTCCTGCTTGCGGCGGCGATCCTTTCGGGATATCTGTTTCTTGCGAATTACGGAACGGTGCGCGGGTTCCTGCTCGCGGCGTTCGCGGCAGGCTTTGCGGCGTGCTATTGGCTGTTTGCGCCTTTGTTTGCAGGAATAACGCAAAAAATCCGCAAAAAATAGGTTCCGTTTTGGAAAGGATTCTGCTATACTGTATTTTATGGAAGAATCGCCGAAACGGATCGTGCGTACGATCCATTTCAAATTGATACATTTTATTCTCGTGCTGATCGCCTGCGCGGTCATCCTGTTCGTGGTGCTGATCCCGCAGCGGATCCGCATCCGTTCCGCGCGCGACGAGTATCAGACGCGCGTCGAGGAGCTGAACCAGACGAAGCGCGCCTATGCGCAGGAACGTGAGAATCTGCAGTTTATGCGTACGGATTCCTATAAGATCCAGCAGGGCATGATCAAATACGGATGGCACTACCAGGAGGACAAGCTTATACCGGACGACAGCTCCGTCCCGTTCAACGAATGAGGCCGGCGATCGCAGTCATCGATATCGGAAGCAACTCCGTGCGGCTGATGATCGCCGAAGCGGAGAACGGCCGCGTGCGCGCGATCTCAAAGGAGCTTGACACGACGCGCCTCGCGCAGGGCATCGATCGGACGGGCCGCCTTGCCGAGGACCGGATCGTCGACTCGATCCGCGCAATCGGCACGTATGCCGAAAAAGCCGCGTCGCTTGACGTGCCCGTCGTCGCGTATGCGACGAGCGCCGTGCGCGACGCCGAAAACCGCGCCGATTTCCTTGCGCGCGTACGGGAGCAGACGGGCGTTCGCATCCGTGTGCTGTCCGGCGAGGAGGAAGGCGATTATGCGTTTACGGCTGTCGCGGGCGGGAACGGAACGGTGTTCGATATCGGCGGCGGCAGTTTTCAGATCGTAACGAAGGATCGCGCCCAGAGTTTCCCGTGCGGCTGTGTCCGCGCAAAGGCGCAGTGCGACGCATCCGATCCGAAAACGCTCGAGACGTCGCTGTTTGCCTGGATGGACGTCCGGACGGACGTGCCGCGCACGGTGTCCGCGCCGGTGTACGGCGTCGGCGGAACGATCACGTCGATCGGCGCGATCCTGGCGGGGCAGACGGCGTACGACGGGAACCGCCTCGCCCCGATCACGGTCCCGCGGCTCAACGCGCTTATGAACGTGCTCGCCGCGGTTCCCGAAAAGGAACGCATGCGGCATCCGCTTTTGAAAAAACGCGGCGACGTGATCCTGCAGGGCGCCGCGATCCTGAAGTACATGATGCTTCGTACGAACACGGAACGCGTGATCCCGTCCGACCGGGACGGCATGGAGGGCATCGCCGAAGCGGCGCTTCGCGATCCGGCGTTCGGACAGCTTTGAATAACCGGAGGAAGATCGAATGGAACGGAAAGAAAAAACCTGGAAGATCGTTGCGACGGTCCTTGCGATCATCGGCGCAGCGCTGCTTATCGTGACGCTGGTTCTGCGTCTCACCGGTAAGGACGTGACGGTTCTGACGTATCCGATCATCGGCGTCGTGATCCTGTTTCTGATCGCCGACGAAATGGCGCGCATGACGAGACGCCGCATCGAAAAGGAAGAGGCCGAGCGCGAGAAGGCGGAGCATCCGGAAGCAAACACGCCGGAGCCGACGCTTCCGCCGGAGGCGTTCGATTTCGAAACGACCTCCGCGGACGAAAAAGAGCCGTGAGCGGCGGGAAGTTTTTTGACAAGACCGGTCTGCTGCGCTGTCCCGTCTGCGGGACGGCGTTTTCTCGTTCCGGAAACGCGCTGCGCTGTGAAAACGGACATACGTTTGACGTTTCGAGAAAGGGATACGTGCATTTCGCGCCGAACGCGTCGCCTTCGCGCTACGACGAAGCGCTGTTCGCTTCGCGGCGCAGGATCCTCGAAGCCGGGTTCTACGATGCGGTGATCGATGCGGTCCGCGCCGCAATGCCGGCGGACGCAGGCGTCGTTCTGGACGCGGGCTGCGGCGACGGAACGTTCACCAAAGCGCTTTCCCGCGAAACGACGTTCGGTCTCGATTTGTCCAAGGACGCGATCCTGCTTGCTGCGCGCGGCGGCGGACCGATCCTCTGGACGGTCGGCGATCTCACGAAGCTTCCGCTTGCGGACGCATCGGTCGACGTGATCCTGAATCTGTTTTCGCCGGCGCATTACGCGGAGTTTGCGCGCGTGCTGAAGCCGGACGGAAGACTTCTGAAGCTCGTTCCGCAGGAGGGATATCTCAGGGAGATCCGCGCGCTGATGGAGGATCGCCTCAGGCGCGGGACCTATTCCAACGAACCGGTCGTATCGCATCTTTCGGAGCGGTTCACGCTCCTTGACCGCCGCCGTATGACGTGCACGTATCCGCTCTCGGCTGAGCAGGCGGAGGATTTTCTCCGGATGACGCCGCTCACGTTCGGCGCCGACGCGGGAGAACTCGACGCGTCGAAGCTTACGGAGATCACGATCGACGTCGAGCTTCTGATCGCACAAAAATGAAAGGACGGACCCTATGAAGAAACTCCTTGTATGCCTGATCGCTCTGCTGCTGATCCCCTTCGGATGCGGCAAAAACGCGGACGAAACCGGTCCCGCAGCCCGCAGCGAGGAAGAAACGGCGCTTCGGAACAAGCATCCCGAATTCTTTGACCTGGACGCGTCGAACGGCCTCGACGTCGTCGTCTGGCAAATGGCGCCGGAGTACTATTCGTTCGTACTCCTTCCGCACGCCGAGACACAGCGCGACTGGCTCGATGAAGAACTGATGGAGCTGAGCCGCAGCGGCGGCGTCGACGCGGAGCAGATGCGCGTGATCCTTGCCTCTTACGGCGTCGGTGAAGACGCGGTCTCGATCGTTTACTGGCAGAACCCGATCTCCAGCTATATTCCGGAGAGCATGATCATGCTCGACGGGGAAGACCCCGCGGAAAAGGAACGGGCGTATCTTGACGGGATCCGGACGATGCTGTTCGGCGAATATAAGAATACATGAGAAAAGCCGCTTATTCAGCGGCTTTTTTGATATTGGATTCGTGCTCGGCGTCCGGGAGATCCAGCACGTGCGAACGGCTGTCCCGGAAATAGACGCAGATGCGGCCGTCTCCGTCCCACTGCATCGACGCCGCGATCCGCTGTCCGTCGAGTTCAAGCAGCACGGCGCATTTATAGAAACTGTTCGTTTCGCCGAGCCATTTGTTCAGCAGTTTCACAACGGGCGTCCGCTCGTACGCATAGACGGGCAGACGGAACTCCGCGTGGTTTTCGCCGGAATCATACACGAGCGTCACGTCCTCGCCGGTCGCGGCGTTGATCAGCCGGTACTTTTCGCCCGCAACGAGCTTCGGTTTGATCTCGTTCCAGGAGACCGCACCGCCCTTCTGCGTGATCGCGCCCTGCGCGGAGAACGTCAGCGGGATCTGCGCATGAAACTCGACGCGTTTTGCGCTCCGGTCAAACAGGAGGTTCATCGTTTCCGCGCCGACGGTCCCGTCGCTCATGATGCCGGCCGCGACCTGATACGCCACGACGGCGCTCCGCGTAACGGTCTGAAAGCTGCCGGTCGGTTTATAGGTATAGAACCCGAGGTCGAAAAGCCGCGTCTGCACGCGCACGACTTCTTCGCCCTTGTCGCCCTGTTTCATCGGTTGTTCTTCCTCTCCGATGCTCGTTCCGATCGTCAGGAGCAGGCAAAGGATCAGGAGGATCGCGATCGTCCGTTTCATACTTCGTAGTATAGCACAAAGAACGCCGCTTGAAAAGCGGAGATTTCGGTGGTACAATACAACCGAACGGAGGTGAGGCGGATGCGCTGCAGCTGTCAACGGTGCGGAACGTATATGGTACAGGACGAAAAGGGGGTGCAGAGCCGCTGCATCTGTCCCGAATGCTTCTTCACCTGCTCGGCGTGCGTCGCCGAGTCCGGCGGGCAGCCGCTCGACCTCGATTCGCTCCGGATGCTCGCGCTTTTGCGCGAAGCACAGGGCGACGGAACGCCGGAGGAATACGACGAATAAACAAAAGGATGTCCGATCGGACATCCTTTTTTTACAGATCCACGGTAAAAAGTACGGACGGCTTTGAAAGCCGCAGCGTCGAAAACCCGGCGGAGCGGATCTCGACGAATCCGTCTGCCGGAACCTGCGTTCCGGAAACGTTCGTCTCCTCCGGACAGTAAAGCAGAAGAAACGTGTGCAGCGTCAGCGCATGATCGCCTGCGGGCAGCACGCGCATTTCGCCGTGTGCGCCGTTCAGCATCAGGTTCAGATCGCGCCCGCTGCCGCGGCAGAGCACGTCCTCATCGCCCGAAAAGCACAGCACCGATCCGTGCGGCAGGAACGTCCACGCGCCGTTCCGCTTCAGATAGAAGCCTTCGGTGAGCGGCGTAAGGTACCGCGTCACGCCCGGAAGCGGCGTAAAGCGCGATTCCGGCAGATCGACGGTCGCGGAACTGATGCGAAACGCAAACCGCCGCTCCGCATACGATCCGTCGGCGGGGTAGAGGTACAGCTCGGTCGTTTTGCCGCCGCTCCAGTTCGTGACGCGGCGGGAAGCGGGATCGATCGGTTGAATGATCATAGAGTCCTCCGTTTTCGTAAAGCAGGGACTGCCGTGAAAGCAGTCCCGCAGAATTATTCGTTTCCGTCGTCGGAGGGTTCCGGCGTCTTCGGTTCCGGGGTAACGGGCTCCGGCGTGACCGGCTCGGGCGTCACGGGTTCCGGCGTCTTCGGCTCGGGCGTCACGGGCTCCGGCGTGACCGGTTCCGGGGTAACGGGCTCCGGCGTGACCGGTTCCGGCGTCTTCGGCTCGGGCGTCTTCGGTTCCGGCGTGTTCGGCGCAGGCGTCTTCGGCTGCGGCGTGTTCGGCGCGGGCGTGTTCGGCGCGGGCGTGTTCGGCGCGGGGGTCTCCGGTTCCGGCGTTGCGCTCGGACCGACGATGTATTTCGCCGCGTACGCCTTGTAGGTCGAGGTGGCAAGCTTTTCGGTCTTGACAAGCTTTCCGTTCAGGTAGTATTCCTTCTTGCTTTCGTAGACAGCGCCGTCGCGGTTTTTCACCGTTTGTTCTTTGTATCCGACGGGCTTGGACGGGTCGACTTCATATTCAACCTGCCCGCTCGGCTTGATCGTCTTGATTTTCTCGGGCTTCGGAATGATGATCTCGTCGTACGCACCGTTGGAATCCTCGATGATCGGGATGCCCCAAATCTCGATGGTCAGCGTTTTGCCGTCCGCGTTCGCGATGATGATGATGTCGGATTTGCTGGAGTTTTTGAACTTGAAGTCGATGATGTTTCCGACGGAGTTGATCGTTGCATCGGACCCTCTGTCCACGTAATCGACGGGCATCGAGTGGTTCTGACGGAATACGATCTCCATATCGGCCATGACCGCACAGTTATACAGCGTAGAGGAGATCTGGCAGACGCCGCCGCCGTATTCGGGAACGTGTTTGCCTGCCTGATATGCCGTTGCGAGTTTCCAGTGTCCGTCGTTCTTGCGCACGCCGAGACAGCCGTTCATCGAGAAGACCTCGCCGGGCTTCACGATCGTACCGGTCAGAAGATCCATCGCGCCGTGGCGGATGTTTTCCTTGCGGTTTTTGTTGCTCTTACTGTATTTCGTCGTAAAGGACTTGCGCAGGACGTACTTGGCTTTTACGTCCTCCAGCGTGACGGAAGCATGGGATTCGGCGGTGACGGCTTCGATCTCATCGCCGCTCTTTGCATTCAGAAGCGCCTGTACGAGCGCGTTGCGGTCGATCGTACGGCCGACGACGTCGGGCGTAAAATCGATCGAATTTGTGCTCTTGTTGTAAGCGACCGCCGCGTCGACGGGCTTGGTGTCGTTTGCGTCGGCAAACGCATCGACCGCCGTTCTGAGCGTCGCTTCGTCAAAACCGGCGGAAACGTCAAATTCTTTTCCGGAGGTTCTGATCCGATCGACTTCGGCCATAACGGCTTCGTAACCGGTGTCCTCGCGCACGAGGTTGAACGCCTCGCTGAGCGCGGCGTCGAGCGCAGCGGCGCTGTTTGCGCCCTCCGCTTTGAACGGAACGGTCGTGTCGCCGATCTTCACGTTGACGGAGAGCTCGGCCTTCTGCGACTGCAGGGTGGGAAGAACGGCCTCGCGTGCTTCGGCCATCGTCATGCCGCCCACGGATACGCCGTTGATCTTTACGCCTTCGAGCATCGTGACGCGCTTGAGGATCGCATCCAGTTCCGCACGGTGATCGTCGGGGGAAGGCGTCAGAATGGAGATGACGTCGGAATCGGCGGGCGAAGAGCCCGGATCGCTTGTGTTCGCATTCGGATTATCCGGATTGACGTCGCTGCCGGAACCGCCGCACGCCGCTCCGAAAAGCAGCATCGCCGCGATCAGCGGGATCAGCCACGTCAGTTTGTTTTTCAGCATACGAATAACGTCCTTTTCTGTGGATTTCAATGATGCTTTCATTGTACACGCTTTTTTTGAAAATACCATCCCTTTTCAAAAGCATTTACTAATAAGTTACATTTTGGGCACATCTTTTATGCATCTTTGACGAAAATGCCGTGCAGGGAGGGCGGCGCAACGAACGCTTCCTGCTAAGAAGACGCGGAAATCGGTGAAATGGTTGCAAATCTCGTTTGATTGCTTTTCAACGGAAAGGATCCGTGGTATACTGATATGAAATAAGGAACGAAAGGAGCGCGCCGTGAAAAAACAACCGACAAACAAACTGTCGCCGATGGAGCACGCGCTGAAATATCTGACCGCAAAGGACCGGACCGTTTCCGAGATGCAGGCGTATCTGGACGGCAAGGAGTTCGGCGAAGCCGACGTCGACGCCGCGATCGAGCGGTTGAAGGAGCTCGGCATTCTCGACGACCGCCGATACGCGCAGCGCTTCGTCGAGACGCGTCTTGCGTCGAAGCCGGTCAGCCGCGCGCATCTGCGCGAGCAGCTGATCGGACACGGCCTGAACCGCGAGGACGTCGATGCGGCGATGGAATCCGTCGACGCGGACGCGGAGCGGGACAATGCGCTCTCGGTCGCGCGAAAGTATTACCGGCAGTTCCGCTCGCTCGAACCGGAAAAACGGCGCGAGCGCGTTCTGAGCCGGCTGACGGCGCGCGGGTTTTCCTACGATGTTTCCCGCAAAGCGTTCGAAACGGCCGCGGAGGAGGACGAATGGAGCGAATTGTAACCGGCGCGCAGGCAAAAGCCCTTGATCGCGAGCGGATCGAAAACGGATTTCCGTCGGTTGAACTGATGCGCATTGCGGCGGACGGGATCGCCCGCGCCGCAGCGGAGCTGTGTCCGGACGGCGAACCGGTGACCGCGATTTGCGGGACCGGCAACAACGGCGGCGACGGCGCTGCTGCCGCGTGGCTTCTGAAAACGTGCGGTTTCGATGCGCGCATCGTGCTTTGCGGCGGCGAGGAAGCCTGCACGCCGGACACGCGGCATTATCTGCGCAAAGCAAGGGAAGCCGGGGTCCCGGTCCTTTCCGATTGGCGGCAGGAACGACGCGGGATCCTGATCGACGCTCTGTTCGGCGTCGGGTTGAACCGTCCCGCCGAAGGCCGCGCAAAGGAACTGATTGCGCGGATGAACGAAAGCGGACTGCCGATCGTTTCGGCGGATCTGCCGTCCGGCCTGCATGCGGACAGCGGCGCGGTCCCGGGCGAAGCGGTCAGGGCGACCCGTACCGTCACGATGCAGGCGAAAAAAGCGGGCATGCTGCTCGGAAAAGGCCGCGCGCTCTGCGGGACCGTGACTGTTCAGCCGCTGTATGAGGACGATTCGGAGCCGGATCTTTTCCGGATGGACGAAAGCGACGCCGCGGCGCTCCTGCCGGATCGCCCGTTCGATTCGCACAAGGGCATGAACGGACGCGCGCTTTTGTGCGTCGGTTCAAACGCGTATCCCGGGGCGGCGCTGCTTTGCGCAAAAGCCGCTCTGCGCGGAGGGACGGGGCTTCTGACCGTCTGCATGCCGGATCCGGTGCGCCCGTATTTTGCGGCGCTGCCCGAAGCGATCACACTGTCGACCGGCACGGACGACTGGGGCGGCCCGGCCGCCGGCGCCGCGATCGCGGCAATGACCGGAAAACAGGCGATCGGGATCGGCTGCGGCTGCGGATCGGGTGATATCACGCCGGTGATCGAGGCGGCGCTGCGCTCCGGCACGAAGCTCGTGCTCGACGCGGACGCGCTGAATCAGGCGGCAAAGAAGCGCGGGCTGCTTTCCCTACTGCACGAAAACGTCGTGCTGACCCCGCACGCGGGCGAGATGGCGCGTCTTCTGCAGACGACGGTCGAGGACGTCCTGGACGATCCGCTCGGGGCCGTTTCCGCTTTTCCCTGCACGACGCTGCTCAAGGGCGCGACGACGCTCGTGCACGCGAACGGTAAAACCGCGTTTCTGACGTTCGGCAATCCGGGACTCGCCAAGGGAGGCAGCGGCGACGTGCTGACCGGTCTCGTTACGGCGCTGCTCGCGCAGGGGCTTTCGCCGTTCGACGCGGCGCGGTGCGGTTCATATCTTTTGGGAACCTCGGCGGACAGGGCAATGCGGCTGCTCGGCGAACGCACGCTGCTTGCGGGAGACGTCATCGATATGGTACAATATTAAATTATGGAACAGACGATACACGGAAACGTCGCGGGCATCCGCGACACCATCCTGAACGAAATGAAAACGCTCTATGAGGAAACGCAGCCGAGCGGCGTGTTTGCCTCGTACGCGCTTTTGGAAAAACTTGCCGATTTCACGGACCGGATCGGCCGCGAGATCTCGGTGTACCTGTCGCGCAGCGGCGCGGTAAAGGACGTGTCCGTCGGGGACGCGACGACGGTCTCCATGCCGGATATGCGTCTCGTCCGCAACGCCGACCGCCTCGCGGGCGTGCGCTGCATTCACACGCACCCGAACGGCAGCGGATACCTGTCCGACGTCGATCTCGGCACGCTGAACAGCATGCGCCTCGATGCGATGGCGGCCGTCGGCGTCAGGGACGGACGGCCGACATCGGTTTACGTCGCGTTCGTCGGCGAGATGGAAGGCGAGGAACGGAAGCCCGTGATCTACGGTCCGATGCGCGCCGACCGGCTGCCGCAGGACACGCTTCTCACCGCCCTGATCGAAGCGGACAACCGGCTGAAAGCGCCCGCATACGCGGTCACCCAGGCGGAGCCGGAGCGCGCGGTGCTCGTCGGCATCGACAACGACGACGGCTACGATACGCTCGAGGAGCTCAAAGCGCTTGCGGACACCGCGGGCGTCAACGTCGTGCACATCGAGCGTCAGCGCAAGCGTCCGGTCGACAACGGCACGTACGTCGGCTCCGGCAAGGCGGACGAGCTGCGGCTGATCGGCAGCGCGACGGAAGCGGACGTGTTCATCTTTGATGACGAACTCACCGCGATCCAGATCCGCAACCTCGAAAGCATTCTCGGCACGCCGGTCATCGACCGCACGATGCTGATCCTCGATATTTTCGCATCCCGCGCGACGACGCGCGAGGGCAAGCTGCAGGTCGAGCTTTCCCAGCTCAAATACCGCCTGCCGCGCCTTCTGGGCGTCGGCGTCGCGATGTCCCGACAGGGCGCATCCGGCGTCGGCATGCGCGGTCCGGGCGAAAAAAAGCTGGAGATTGACCGCAGACGGATCCATCGCCGCATCTATGAACTTGAGCAGGAACTTAAAGAGGTCGAAAAGCAGCGGACGGTCCGCCGAAGCGTCCGCAGAAAGAGCGAAGTCCCGGTCGTCGCGCTTGTCGGCTACACGAACGCGGGCAAGAGCACGCTTCTGAACGCGCTGTCCGACAGCGACGTGCTCGCCGAAGACAAGCTGTTTGCAACGCTCGATCCGGTCGTACGCGGCATTTCGCTTCCGAACGGCACGCCGTGCCTGATCTCCGACACGGTCGGTTTTATCAACAAGCTTCCGCACGAACTCGTGCAGGCCTTCCGCTCGACGCTCGAGGAGGTGCGCGACGCGGATCTCATCCTGCACGTCGTCGACGCCGCCTGTCCGTATTACGAGGTCCAGATGCGCGTGACGGAACAGGTGCTCGAAAGCCTCGGCGCGGGCAACACGCCGTGCATCGAGGTCTACAACAAATGCGATCTGCCCGACGCGATCCCCGGCAGGCGCGAAAACGCCGTTTCGATCAGCGCGAGAACGGGCAGGGGACTCGATACGCTGCTTGCGCGCATCGAACGCGAGCTGAACCGCTCGCAGGAGCGCGTGGAGCTCGTGATCCCGTACGACCGGTACGACGCGGTCCGCGTGCTGCATGAGATCGGAACGGTCTTGAGCGAATCGCACGAGGCGGACGGCACGCACGTCGTCGCCATGATCGAGAGCAGCAAAGCGTACCGGCTCAAAAACGCGATCGACGGACGAGCGGAATGAGAATTCGTCGGGAATGTAACGATTGTGTAACGATACCCGCGCTTATCTTTTCTTTCGACGAAAACCGTGCTATAGTGTATTCGTAGGAGTTTGTCATGAAACGCATCCTTTCCATCTGCATAGCGTTGATCCTGCTGTTTTCGGCGTTCCCGGAAGCGGCTTTTGCCGCTGTATCCGAATCGCACGTTCTGGAGGCGGATCGGGTGCTGATCTATAACCCGCTTCCCTTCAAGGAAAAAAGCAACACGCTGTTTACGGGCACGCTGTCCTCAAAACAGAATGAAGATCTGACGCCGGGCGAGCCGCTGTTCACGGCCGGCATGCACGAAACGGGCAAGGATTGTTCGACCGGCAAAAAAGAGCCGGATTCGCGCGACTTCTGGGTCTGCACGGATCTGTCTTCCTATCAATATGACAAGTGTACGTTCCGTCTTGCGGTGGAAGGCGAACACTGCCGCATCTGGACGAGAGAAAACGACACGTCCGCGTTTACGGAGGAACAGGCCCTGGCGATGCTCGGGCAGTTCGAGACCGTGGTCTACCCGTGCGAACGTGCGAATTTCGGTCCGTTCCGCGCGCTCGGCGACGGAAAGCTGGAGATCGTGACCTATGCGATGAACAGCAATTCCGTCTGCGGCTTCTTCGACCGGTACGACCTTTATACGCGCGAAGAGATCGAAACGATCGATCCGGACGACGCGGACAGCTACAACTGCCTGCCGATCATCAACGTCAACGCGCGCATGGCCGCTCACGATACGGTCGTTTACGGAACGCTCGCGCATGAGTTTCAGCACCTGATCCTGCAGAGCGCGGCGCTCGCCTCGCCCGCGAATGCCGGATGTCTCGGCAGCGAACGATCGATCGGTGCATGGCTGAACGAAGGCTTTTCGATGGCCGCCGAGGAATTCTGTTATCCCGGTTCCGTTGCGGAACAGGGGTATCCGGACGCGTTCGCAAACTCCGACAAGATCCGTACGGGACTGAGTTATCAGAACTTCGATGCGACCGCGAGCGACGTCGGCGCGTACGGCCAGTCGTTCCTGTTTACCGAGTATCTGAAGGCGCAATGCGGCGATACGGTATTTCGCGACGTGCTCGAGTACTGGCGCGGCGCGGATGCGCTTTCCGATCTTACGGAAGCGAAGGCGGTCAAAACGCGCCTTTCCGATGAAACGATCCTTGCGCTCGACGCGCTCTGCACGTATACCGCGCAGGTCGAGGACGCGCTCGGCTCGGAGGAGGAGATCCTGCTTTCAAAGCTCGGGCTCGCGTTCCGCATCGCGATCCTGCTGCATGAAACGGACGGCCTGTTTGCGATCGGCGCCGTGCGCGCGTCCGTTCCGGTCTATTCCGGCTCCGGAAGATGGCTGGAGGGCGGCGGCGCGCTGTGCGTCGAGGCGGGAGGAAGCTTTTCGATTCCTGCGGACGCGGACGCGGGGCTCGTGTTCGTCGGCATCAGGGACGGCGCGGTCACGGGGATCCATACCGTTCCGGAACCGGAGGAAGGCTATTACCTGATCACGGTGCAGTACGGCGGCGCCTGGTACGCGATGTCTCCTTCGCCCGACGAAAACGCGATGCTCGCGGCCGTTCCGCTGACGCTGAAAACGGACGGCTCGATCGACGTTTCCAGGGCTGCGCGGTGCATTTTCCGCGCCGACCGGACGGCGGACGGCTTTCGCTTTACCTGCGACACGCCCGCCGGGGTCTTTACGCTCTCGCGGACCGGCGTCAACGCGCAGACGCTTTCGATATCGGAACAGGCGGACGCATTTCGCTGGTCGCATTTTTCCGACGGAAGCGACAGACTGCAGGCGGACGGCTATTACGGCCGCGCGATCCTGTACGGAAGCTATCAGAAAGGATTCGGATACTTCCCGTCGGGCTTTTTTGAAAACGCGTCCTTTGCGAAACCCGTGCTGATCCGTACGGAGATCCTGCGCGGCGACGCAAACATGGACGGTAAGATCACGGCTGCGGACGCGGCGATCGTGCTGCGGACGCTCGTGGATCTGGCTTATATGAACGAGCCGATGCGAAAAGCCGCGGATCTCGACGGCGACGGCGAGATCACGGCGGCGGACGCGGCGATGCTTCTTCGGATCGTCGTGCAAATCGACTCTTGATCGGAGGTTCGGATATGCGAAATCATTTGAAACGAATTCTTTCCTTCCTGCTCATCGTTTGTATGGCGGGCGCGTTCAACGCCTGCACCGGCGACGGCGAGGCGAAAGGCGTTGTGATCAGCGAGGTCGTGCTCAGCAACGGAAAGAGTTATGAGGACGAGCGGTACGGCTCGCCGGACTGGATCGAACTGCACAACGAGTCCGGTCACGACATCAATCTTCTGGGCTGGGGCATCACGGACAACGTCAAAAACGAGGACAAGACCTGCTGGCTTCCGGAGGTCGTGATCCCCGCGGACGGATACCTCGTATTGCTCGCAACCAAGCAGGAGAAGACCGATACGTTCACGTGGGACGGCAAAAGCCCGATCTGCGTCGGTTTTTCCCTGAAATCGGCGGGAGAGGATCTTGTTTTGATCAACGCGAATCTGGAGGTCGTCTGCGAGGTGACCGTGCCGGCCCTGAACCGCGACGTTTCCTACGCGAGACGATCCGACGGCTCCTACGGGTACGCGATCGAGCCGACGCCCGGAAAGGCGAACGACACGCAGATCGCGTCGCGGCAGCCGGATCCGGTCGAGCCGGAACCGGAGACGTTCGATCCCGTCACCGGCCTGGAGATCAACGAGGTTTCTCCCCGCAACACGCTGCTGAGCTGCGGCGGATGCCTGAAGTGCGACTGGGTGGAACTGCACAATACGACCGGATCGGACATTTCGATCGAAGGCTTTACGCTCTGCGACGAGGAGCGCGACTATGACGACGCGAACCTTTCGGGCGTCGTTCCGGCAAACGGATATCTTGTCGTCTTCTGCTGCGACAAGGACTGCTCAACGAAGGATTCGCACGTCTGCGTCGACCTCGGCGTCAGCCGCTACGGCGATACGCTGTATCTGTTCGACGCGCACGGCAACGAGATCGCTTCGGTCACCGTGCCGGAGATCCCGTATAAGGACGTGACCTATGCGCGCCGCGCGGACGGAACGTACGGCTACTGCGAAAACGGAACGCCCGGCGCCGAAAACACGACCGTGATCACGAACGATCCGCCGGTCCGCGAGGAGGAAACGCCGGAGCCGACCGATCCCGGTCAGAAAGACGACGAGCCGGTCGATCCGACGGTGAACGCAAAGCGTCCGACGTCGCTTCGCATCAGCGAGGTGCTTGCGAAGAACGCGTACAGCATTGCGGATCACGACGGCGACCGCAGCGACTGGGTCGAGCTCGTCAATACGACCGATCAGCCGATCGACCTTTCCGTCTGGTACCTTTCGGACAATCCGAACAATCTGAAAAAATGGGCGCTGCCGAAGATCTCGCTGCCCGGCGGAGGATACGGCATCTTCTTCCTTTCCGGCAAAAACGAAGCGGATCCGAACGGCGCGGAATACCATGCAAACTTCTCGCTCGGCGCGGGCGAAACGCTGTTTCTGTACAACGACCGCACCGGCGAGCTTGACTGGGTCACGGTGCCGGAAAACCTCGGCGACAACGTATCGATCGGGCTCAGCGAGTACAACGAACAGGTCTATTATCGCTATCCGACGCCGAACGCGCCGAACGGGCACGGGGATAAGGATGCGGAGGCGCTCGGTTTTTTTCTTTCTGATGGCGTGTACATCTCCGAGGTATGCGCCATCCACAAGCGCGGCACCGGAGAGAAGGACTGGATCGAACTGCACAACGGCGGCAGCGGCAGCGTATCGCTCGACGGATGGTATCTGAGCGATTCGATCGACGATCTGAAGAAATACCAGATCGGCGCGCGCACCCTCGAAGCGGGCGGATACGCGGTGATTGAGACGACGGCGTCGTACGCGAACCGTTCCTCGGGCGACGGCACGTTCGGCATCGATCCTGCGGGTGAAAAACTGTATCTTTCGGACAGCTACGGCAACCTTCGCGACGTGTTCGAAACCGGCGTTCAGCGGGTCGGCATGACGAGCGGACGCGTCGAAAACGACGCGCACGTTCGCCGCGTGTTCTTCACGCAGCCCACGAAGGGCTCGAAGAACAGCGACAAGCGTTATTCCGGATACGTGAGCGAGCCGACGTTCTCCGAAACGTCGCTGTATCATACGGAGCCGTTCACGCTGACGCTCTCCTCACTCACACCCGGCGCGATCATCTGCTACACGACCGACGGCAGCGAGCCGAGCATGTCGAGCAACTATTATTCCGGTCCGATCACGATCTCGAAAAACGCCGTGATCCGCGCCGCCGCGTTCCGCGACGGACTGCTTTCGAGCGAGATCGTGACGTACCATTATCTGTTTGAAAAGCCGCATACGCTTCCGGTCGTCTGCATCGCGATGGCGCCCGCGGACCTTGATGCCGTCTACAAAGTCAAGGAGCACAGCAAGATCACGGAACGCAAGGGCTTCGTCAACTATTACGAGACGGACGGCCTGATCGGAACGACCTTCCCGTGCGACATCAAGGCGAAGGGCCGCGGCACGCTGAAATTCATTTCGCAGAAATCGCTGACGCTGTCTCTGCGCGCCGAATACGGCAAGGGCTCCGTCGACTATCCGTTCTTTCCGGACTACGAATTCACCGAGTTTTCCGCGCTTGCGCTCCGGCAGGCGGGGCAGGATTACAGCGATGCGCGCATGCGTGATGCGCTCGTTTCCCGCGCTTGCCTCGGGCTGAACGTCGACTGCGCAAACTCGCGGTTCTGCATCGTTTATATCAACGGAAAGTATTACGGCATCCACGACTTCAACGAGGAGCTTAATTCCAAGTACCTCGAAACGCATTTCGGCGTCGACGAGGACACGGTCAACACCGTCATGCGCAACGGCAGCATCGCCATGAAGGGCACGAACACCGAGTTCAAGAAGGTGTTCAACGCCGCGAAAAATGCGGATCTTTCGAGCGACAGCGCCTATGAGCAGTTCATTCAGAAGGTCGATCCGGACGCGTTCATCGATTACGTGATCTGCCGTCAGTTCTTCGTGGAGACCGACTCGTTCAATCAGAAATACTGGCGTACCAACGACTACAAGATCCGCTGGCGGCCGATCCTGTACGATCTCGACTACTGCTTCTTCTCGAGCGGCGCGGACCGCAACATGGCGCACCTGTATTTCAACAAAGAGGGGACCCCGTCGCACAACGGCAGTCTGACGCATTTCTACTTCACCGTCGCGCTGCGGACGAATCCCGGCTGGCGGCAGCGGTTCATCGAACGGTACGTGGAGCTCGCGATGACACAGTTCTCGGCAAACAGCACGACGGCGCTGCTCGACCGGGTCGCTTCCGAACTGGAGCCCGAAATGGAGCGGCACATCGCAAGATGGGGGCATCCCAAGAGCATGTCCGCATGGAAAAGCAGCGTCCAGTCGCTCCGGAACAAGCTTGAAAAGCGTCCTTCGATCGCGCTCGAGCATCTCCGCAAGGAATTCAAGCTTTCGACCGCCGAAATGGACGCGCTGATCGCAAAATACACCCCGTAAAACGGACCCCGTGCGGATCGCTCCGCGCGGGGTTTTTCCATTCGGCAAAGGACCGCGGACGGCGCGGGATCGTTCGTGCGTTCGGAGTCCGGCCGAAGGTACGGTCCCGTACGAACCGAAGGATGCGCCGACCGAAGTCGGCGCGTCCTTTTTTATCGGATTCCTTGCATCGGAACAAACGATATGATATAATATGTTGAATCATTATGGGGAGGTAGTGGCTTGCGCATTCTGGGGATCGATCCGGGCTATGCGATCATGGGCTACGGTATCGTGGAAAAAAACGGACAGTCGGTCGTTCCGGTCGATTTCGGCGTGGTCGAAACCGATAAGGACCTGCCGTTTCCGGAGCGGCTTGAACGCCTGTATCTCGGAACGCGCCAGCTGTGCGAACTGTATCACCCCAATATGGCGGCGTTTGAGGAGCTGTTCTTCTACCACAATACGACGACGGCGATCGCGGTCGGATCGGGCCGCGGCGTCGCGCTGCTCGGCGTGCAGGAGTGCGGCGTTCCGATGTACGAATTTACGCCGATGGAGATCAAGCAGTCGGTCTGCGGCAACGGCCACGCCGACAAAAAACAGGTCCAGCAGATGATCCGCGTGCTTCTGGGACTCAAGACGGTCCCGAAACCGGACGACGCCGCGGACGCGCTGGCCGCCGCGCTGTGTCTCGCGTTCCACGCAGGCCCCGCACAGGAAGAATACCGGATCCGTTAGGAGGAAACGATGTACGCATATATCAGAGGAACGGTGGCGGAAACGTCGGCCGACCGCGCGGTCGTTGAAGCGTGCGGCGTCGGCTACGAGCTGTACTGCAGCACGATGACGCTGAAAACGCTCGTGATCGGCGAGCAGGCGAAGCTCTATACGCACCTGCATCTTGCCGAAGGCGTGCAGGCGCTGTACGGCTTTGCGGACACGGAGGAACGCGACACGTTCCGCCGTCTGCTCGGCGTAACGCGCGTCGGCCCGAAGCTTGCGCTCTCGGTTCTGTCCGTGATGACGCCGTCCGACGTGCGCGCCGCGATCGTGACCGACAATCCCGCGGCGTTCGACCGCGTTTCCGGTATGGGCAGAAAAACGGCGCAGCGCGTGATCCTCGAGCTGCAGGAATCGATCCGTCAGGAAACGCCGGGCGCGCTTCCCGCAAAGAAGGACGACGCGAAGCCGTCGCTGCCGAGCCTGCAGAGCGAAGCGGTCGCGGCGCTGACCTCGCTCGGATACGACGGACTGACCGCCTCGCGCGCGGTCGCCAAGATCAAAGAAGCCGACACCGTCGAGGAACTGATCACCAAAGCATTGAAGAGCATGGCAAAGGGGTAAACGATGCAGGACGACAGACTGATCTCCTCCTCATTGCAGGAAGAGGACGCCAAAAACGAATACAGCATCCGCCCGCATTTCCTATCCGAGTATATCGGGCAGGAGAGCGTGAAGGAGCATATGCAGATCTACATCGCGGCGGCGAAGGCGCGCGGCGAGTCGCTGGATCACGCGCTTCTGTACGGCCCGCCGGGTCTCGGGAAAACGACGCTGGCCGGCATCATCGCGAATGAAATGGGCGTGAGCCTCCGCGTTACGAGCGGTCCGGCGATCACGCACGCGGGCGACCTTGCGGCGCTGCTTACCAATCTCAGCCCGGGCGACGTGCTGTTCATCGACGAGATCCACCGGCTCAATCCGAACGTCGAGGAAGTCCTGTATCCCGCGATGGAGGACTTCGCGCTCGACATCATCATCGGCAAGGGTCCCGGCGCGCGCAGCATCCGCCTCGATCTGCCGCGGTTTACGCTGATCGGCGCGACGACGCGTCTCGGCATGCTCTCGTCTCCGCTCCGCGACCGCTTCGGCATCAAGGAACAGCTCGAGCTCTATTCGCCCGAGAGCCTCAAAGAGATCGTCACGCGCAGCGCGGAGATCCTGCATATCGACATCGACGAGGAAGGCGCGCTGGAGATCGCATCCCGCTCGCGCGGCACGCCGCGCATCGCAAACCGGCTCCTTCGCCGCGTACGCGACTATTCGCAGGTACGCGGAAACGGCGTGATCGATCTGGAAACGGCGCAGGGCGCGCTCGGCATGCTGAAGATCGACGAGCTCGGTCTCGACGCCGTTGACCGCAAGATGCTGACCGCCATGATCGAAACGTTCCGCGGCGGCCCCGTGGGTCTCGACACGATCGCCGCCTATACCGGCGAGGACGCGGGCACGGTCGAGGACGTATACGAGCCGTATCTTCTGAAACTCGGTTTTATCGCGCGGACGACGCGCGGCAGGGTCGTTTTGCCGGATGCGTACCGGCATCTGGATTACCCCGTACCGGTCACGGTACAGCAGGAACGGTTGGAGGTATAACATGTTCGGCAAAAAAAACCGCACGATCGCGGAACAGAAAGATCAGATCGACCGGCTGACGCAGCAGCTGGAAACGCTGATCGCGGACAATAAGCGTCTGAAGGAACGCATCATCGACGTCGAGCGCAGAGAGCGCGGCATCGGCCGTGCCATCAACGAGGCGACCGCAACGGCAGACAAAATGATCGCCGAAGCGCAGCGCAAGGCGGGTGCCATGCTCGAAAAAACGCAGAACGACTGCGACGCGGCAAAGCGCGATGCCGATCAGCTCGTCGACGACGCGTATCGAAGCGCGCGCGACATCGTCAAGGAAGCGGAGGCCGAAGGCCAGCAAAAACGCGACGACGCGCAGCGGCAGATCGAACAGTATGCTGCGCTTCTGAACGGTTACGACGCGCTCGTGCAGGAACAGATCCAGATGGCGCAGGACAATGCAAGACGGTTTGCGGAACTGTCCCGCGCGCTGCACGAATCCGTTCCGCAGCTTCTGAACGCGGACGGCACGCCCATGCCCGGTCTCGGACAGGCGGAGGAGAACGCCGACGCGCCGTATCTGCACGGAGATCTTCCGGACTACGAGGCAAATCCGCTCACGTATGAGCCGCAGAAGAGCGGCGCATCCGGCGACGAGCGCCTCTGGACGGTCGATCAGATCGCCGGCAGCGGCGAAGGGCAGGGCGGCTCGCACGTCGATGATATCATCGACGAGATCCTTGCGGCCACGGAGGACGACGCATGAAGCTGACGCTTCTCGGCGTATACGGACCGTTTCCCGCGCCGGACGGAGGCTGTTCCTCGTATCTGATCGAGGACGGCGACACGAAGATCCTTCTGGATTGCGGCAGCGGCGCCTTGAGCAGACTGCGCGCGATCGACCCGGAGCTGCCGCTTTCGCTTGACGCGATCGTGCTGTCGCATCTGCACGGCGATCATGCGGGCGAGATCGACCTGTTCCGCTATATGCTGGAGTTCGGGATGCTGAAGTCGCCCCTGAAGGTCTTTTCGCCCGAGACGGAGCAGCTGCGGTATCCGGTTTTCGACGCCGTGCAGTCGTCCGACGGATCGACGGCAAAGGTCGGTTCGCTTTCGCTCCGGTTTACCGCCGTTCGCCACGCCGTTCCGACCGCGGGCGTTCGCGTTGCGGACGAAGCCGGACATTCGCTGTTTTACACCGGCGACACCTGCCGGTTCGACGGGCTTAAGGACGCCGCAAGGAACGCGGATCTGCTGCTCGCCGACGCGTGCCTTCGCGACGAAGCGAATGCGAAGGCGCTGAAAAACCATATGACCGTCGCGCAGGTCGTTTCGCTCCGGAAGGAAGCGAATTGCGGCCGCGTGGTCCTGACACACCGGTTTGCAGACGGGATCGCGTATCCCGCGATCGGCGATCCGGACTGCGAATACGCGGTCGAAGGCGCGGTCTATGAGATCTGAAATGACGCGGGCGACCGCTTCATGATAAAGGGATTCAAAAGAAAGGAAATAAAAGCTATGGCAAAAAAGACGATCGAAGACGTAAACGTCACCGGCAAAAAAGTACTGGTCAGAGTCGATTTCAACGTCCCGCTTGCGGAGGACGGCACCGTTTCGGACGATAAGCGCATCGTTGCGGCGCTGCCCACGATCAAGTATCTTCTCGAGCACAAGGCAAAGGTCATCCTTTGCTCGCATCTCGGCAGACCCAAGGGAGAAGTGAATCCGAAGTATTCTCTCGAGCCCGTCGGACAGCGCCTTGCGGAGCTTTTGCCGGATACGCGCGTCTGGTTTGCGACCGACACGATCGGCGAAAGCGCAAAGACCGCGATCGCGGATATGAAGGAAGGCGAGATCGTCCTGCTCGAAAATACCCGCTTCTATAAGGAAGAGGAAAAGAACGATCCCGAATTTGCAAAGCAGCTCGCTTCGCTTGCGGATCTGTTCGTATCCGACGCGTTCGGCACCGTGCATCGCGCGCATGCGTCCACGGCGGGCGTTGCGGATTACATCCCGGCCGTCGCGGGCTATCTGATCGGCAAGGAGCTCGGCGTCATGGGCGAAGCGCTCGAAAACCCGGTCCGTCCGTTTGTGGCGATCCTCGGCGGCGCAAAGGTCGCGGATAAGATCGGCGTCATCAAGAACCTGCTTGCAAAGTGCGACAGCCTGATCATCGGCGGCGGCATGGCGTA
>JAEEGL010806013.1_pt1 | contig 34763 bp, 29 predicted proteins | sample 9134231 | NCBI WGS metagenome assembly JAEEGL01 (sample SAMN16246548, study PRJNA631951) | gut metagenome | biome: gut microbiome; feature: rumen; material: fiber-attached | host: Bos | place: Iran: Karaj | collected 2018-10
ACATCCGACTATCTGTCCTATCATACTGGCAAGAGCAGCTCCCGCAACATCCATCTTAATAACCAGTATAAATATCGGATCTAAAATCATATTGAGAAGCATTCCTACAAGCAGTCCGATCATACTGTCTTTCCCCGAACCTGCAAGTCTCAACTGGTTATAAAGCACATTTGATATCAACATGAACGGAACAGTAAATATTGTAATTCTCAGATATCTCACTGTTGCAGCATGAAGCTCTCCAGCTTCTGCTCCAAGAATAACGCTTAATTTATCCAGAAAAGGTATTCCCAATAGCAGGATGATCAGTCCCGTTATAATCGCAAGAACCATTCCGGTCGCCGCCATGGTTTCAGCCGTCTCATTGTCTTTCTTCCCTATGCTTCTGGATATATGATTGCCGCTTCCGTATCCAAACCAGAACCCTATCGCTTGTATAACCGATACGAAAGAAAATACAATTCCCACAGATGCTGTAAGATCCACATTATCCAGCTTTCCCACAAAGTAAGTATCCGTCATGGAATACACGGTACTTACTATCATTCCAACCATAGATGGTATTGCCATCTTTACCAGCAGCGGATACAGCGGGGCTCCTGTCAGTCTATTTATCTTTTCTTCTCTTTTTAGATCATCCGCTTTATTCACCATGTTTCAATCCTTAAGCCTTTTTCCTCTTACACTTGAAGAACCTATCTGTCTCGGCTTCACAAAAAACCTTATAGATTTCCGGGAAGTGTTCCTCGCCTATAAGTTCCGAGTTAACGAACAGCATTCCGGCGGCGCTTCCCACGCTCAGCATCTTCTCAATATCACAGTCAATCTTATATCCGTTTTCTTCCCAGTAGTCGATCATCTTCTTTAAAAATTCACGGTACAGATCACCGCTTTTCTCTGTTTTATTTTCCTGGAAGAATCGAATGGTATCACTTTCGCTGTTTACGAAAGCCTTGTTCTCTTTCAGATGCATACCTTCGTTATAAATAAGACCCACAATAAATCCTCTCGGATCAGCCACCGTACTTTCTCTGTTCTCATACATCAGATCTGTTTTTTCTTTGACTCTGAGAAGAAATAAGTCTTCAACAAAATCATCTTTGTCTTTATAGAATGTATAGAAACCTCCCTGCGCTATTCCGGCCTCACCCGTCAGCTGTCTGATGGAGATATTCTTTATACCGTTTTCGGCAAGAAGTCTAAGTCCTATACGTCTTAGCTTTTCCTGAACCTCCTGCCTCTCCTCTTTTGTAAATGCTTTTCCCATAATATTGCTCCTTTGAAAAATGTCCAGTTAATTATAACTAACTTAAAAGCTATGAACATATTACCTCTATGTTCATAGCTTGTCAACATTTTTATAAACAAAAAACGTAGCCGAATTTTCATTCAGCTACGCTCTTACTCACAACTCATTATTTTTCTAATTAAGCTTATGTTTATACGCTAATTATCAACCTAAGTAAGATTCCTCTATTATCACTGTTTCTTATCCTTCACGTATTCCATCTTGAAATCGCAAAGTTCACCCCCGGCACCTATGGTCTGGGTTCTTGTAAACTTTAAATTCGGAAGATTTCCGTACATATAAACATCATTATCGCAGAACAATATATTCAGCTCCGGACATCCCTGTTCCGAAAAATACTTGTGATATGGACATTCTATAATATCCATCTTGAAACAATTCTTTTCCTTCGGATAAAAAACATTTTTAAAACCAGAGCTTTCACCGAACATCTTATGACTTATCGGATCCCACATACCAAGAAAGAATTTTGCAAAACCAGGAATCTTCATATACTTGGCAAACTGCTGTCCTTCCTTCTGAGATTTTTCTGCCATAGCCGTTTTCATTATATCATAAGCAATATCCGGTTTTACCTTCTTTAACGATAGATATACAGCGGCTGCAGGAAAGATAAAACCATCTGTATGTGTTTTAACTCCATCTGGAAGATCCATATGATCAGCGTACATTTTTGCAAGTCTCTTATGCGCATCTTTCCATATTTCTTCAAGCTCTGATTCGGATACCCTTTCCGCGATTTTGCTCTTCAGGAAACCTTTGCCCTTCATGGTCTTAAGAACCTTTTTCTTTATTATTCTCTTCTCTTCTTCAGTATGCATATTCCACTCCCTATGTAATAATAATCGCTATTTAGTTAAGCGTACTTAACTTATTATATTACAATACCACCTTTCATCAAAGAATCATTTAAACAAAAAAGGTTCAAATAGCATCTTTTTCAATTTAAAAGCCCCGCCGAAGCGAGGCTATAGGAGAGGTTGAAAAAATCAACCAAAGGTTAACTATTTAACACCTGAAAGAATTATGTTATTAAGAACTCCTTCAAGGTACTCCTGCTGTCCTGATATAGGATTCTTAGGAGCTTTAAGCTCTGCTGCTCTTGCAGCAAGTTCTTCAAGAGTTGTTTCTCCACGTCTTATCTTCTGTCCAAGTTCTGATCCGAAGCTTTCATACTTCTTATCTGTAAAGCCCTCTATACGACCATCCTCGATGATCTCAGCGGCCTTTATAAGACCCAGTGCAAAGGAATCCATACCAAGGATAAATGCATGGAACATATCTTCATAAGTATTACTTGGACGACGATTCTTGGAATCAAAGTTGATTCCAACAGGAAGTCCACCATTCTTAACTATCTCATACATAGCAAGAGTTGTATCATATACATTGCTTGGGAAGCAGTCAGTATCCCAGCCAAGCATAACATCGCCCTGGTTAGCATCAATTGAACCAAGCATGTCGTTAATGCGGCTTATTCTGAGCTCATGCTGGAATGTATGTCCTGCAAGAGTTGCATGATTTGCCTCTATGTTCATCTTGAAGTCTTTGTCAAGGCCATACTGTCTGAGGAATCCGATGGCTGTTGCAGCATCGTAATCATACTGATGCTTCATTGGTTCCTTTGGCTTAGGCTCAATAAGGAATGTTCCTTCGAATCCGATGCTTCTTCCGTAATCACGAGCCATCTTCATGAGGTTTGCGATATTCTCCTGCTCAAGCTTAACTTCTGTATTGAGAAGAGTTTCATAACCTTCACGTCCGCCCCAGAATACATATCCACGTCCGCCAAGCTTAACTGTAAGCTCGATAGCCTTCTTAACCTGTGCAGCAGCAAAGCAATATACATCTACATCATTTGTACTGCCGGCACCATTCATGAAACGAGGATTACTGAACATATTTGCAGTTCCCCAAAGACACTTGATGTTTGTTCCTTCTGTCTTTTCCTTCAGGTAATCTGTAAGCTCATCAAGTCTTCTATTAGTTTCATTAATGTCATCTGCTTCCGGTACAAGATCTACATCATGGAAACAATAATACTCTATACCAAGTTTCTGCATGAATTCTATACCTGCATCAACCTTAGCCTTTGCATGCTCCATTGTACCTTCTTCAGCAGCACCGAATCTCTTATCGATGGTTCCACGTCCAAACATATCGACACCATTAGCTCCAAGATTATGCCACCATGCCATAGCAAAAGGAAGATGCTCCTTCATAGGCTTTCCGAGAATCACTTTCTCAGGATCATAATACTTAAATGCAAATGGATTCTTGCTGTCCGGTCCCTCATACTTTATTACTGGGACATTCTTAAAAATCTCGCTCATTAAACACCTCCATAGTTATATTATACTAACTATTGTAATATATCTCTAATATAGCATTTATCAGTAAAATTGTCACCTTATTTTTTTAACACTTTTTAACATTTCTTCCTGACATCACGATTATTTTACAAAAAATCACTTTCCTGTTGACAAAATCAATATTGAGTCTTAAAATCCAAAAACAGAGCTTATACTCGGTTTTATAAAATGGAGAATGATTATGGAAAAAGGAAACAAAAAGAAGAGGGAACTTCAGAACGCGCTTAAAATACTCGCGATTGAGAAGGGATATGCCAATGTAACCATGAAAGATATAGGTGAATATGTCGGACTATCGGTTGGTGGGCTTTATCATCATTATCATGATGTTGAAGAGATATTTAACGATCTGATTGCCAGTGAAACAGGTGATGTCTGGGATGGTTTTTCGGACGTAGAGTCCTTCGATGAACTTATGAATGCCCTTGATGCCTATTTTGAAGCTGAGAAAAAAGAACTGCTTGGTCAGGTACCGTCTGTAAATACCCTTATGTATGAGTATTATTTCAGCAAACCGGAGGCGGAGCGCATTATCATTATGAAGCACGCCCATGATACAGTAATATCAGAAATGACAAAAATACTTGTAAATACATATGCGGATAAAAAACTATGTAAAAGAATAGCTGAACATATATGTATAGTCCTTCAGGGACTTACTAATCTGTCATTTTCCGGATGTATCAATAAAAAGATTATCGAAGAAGAGTTCAATATGCTTAAGGAATACATGATAAGCAAATACGAAATGAAGGAGGAAATATGACGTGAAGCTTACACAATATACAGTGAAAAAAGACGGTTTCTGCGGACTTTTTTCACCAATCAAGGAAAACAAAAAAGCTGCAATCATCGTTTTGGAAGATAGCCATCCTGACAACTATGTAGTAAAGACAGCAATGAAGTGGCTGAACCGGTCCGGCATTTCCGCCATGGGTATCGGTCCAGAAAAATATATGAAAGGTGTTCATAACTGGCCTTTGGAGAACGTAGAAAATGCAGTTCATTTTCTTCAGTCTAAGGGATATAAAAAGTTTGGTGTGATCGGCAGCTCTTTTGGCAGCAACATGGCTCTTTCGGCAGCTGCAAGAATACCTGAAATCACGCTTACCATTGCCCTAACGCCGATGGACTGGGTATACTGGGGAATTTTTAATGATAAGGTAGACGGAGCTTTGGAAAGGCCTGCCGATGGTGAATCGGCATTCAGCTGGAGAGGGAAGCCTTTGCCATACGTACCCTCACCATACAAGCATCCGGATTATTGGAATATGTTTAAGAAAGAAGGAAAACAGCGAGGCATGATGCTTGCTGCACTAAATCTTCATAATCTCGCTGAAAAAAAACATCCTGTGACAGAAGCCGAAAGGATTCCTGTTGAAAAGATCAATGGTTACCTGATCCTCGCCGGAGCAAAGGATGATGTTGCCTGGAATACCTGCAGAGGTATTGCCAGAATGAAAAAAAGACTCCAGGAATCTGAAAACAGATGTAACCTGGAGGTCCTCATTTACGATCATTGTGGTCATTTAATTTTTCCGGAATCTATGATGAAACTGCTGCTTCCGGGCTTTTTGGTTGATATGATCATTCCACGCATTTTCAGTAAATCAAAAGGATTTACAAAAGAATGCCGCAGGAGTCGTATCGACCTTGATGAGCATATTCAATCAACTATCAAAGAATGGATCAATCTATAGTCTCAACTGTAAACCGGATTGATCATCCTACCTTGTTTTCAAGTGTTCCGATTCCTTCGATCATGCAGCGGACTGTATCTCCATTTTGAAGATAGATCTGAGGCTTCATTCCCATTGCCACACCTCCAGGAGTGCCTGTTGCAATAACAGTGCCTGCCTTCAGCGTCATCCCCTGTGACAATTCGGATATAGCTTCTTCCACTGTTGTGATCATATATTTCGTATTACTCTCCTGCCTCTTCTCATCATTTACATAGCAGGCGATATCCAGATCATGAGGGTCACCTATTTCCTCAGTTGTAACGATACATGGTCCCATAGGGGTGTATCCGTCAAGACTCTTTCCCAAATACCACTGCTGATGTTTGAACTGAAGGTTTCTTGCACTCACGTCATTAATTATCGTATAACCCAGGATATAATCTCTTACTTCTTTTACATCCACTGCGAAGGCGTCTCTACCAATGACTACACCCAGCTCAACCTCATAATCCAGACTGTCTACAAAATCATAAACCGGTATGATTCCGTCAGGATCATTCATGCGATTTACACGTTTTGAAAAGTAAACCGCATCCTTCTTCATGGTAAAATCGAGTACTTCAACTGTTTCCTCTATATGGTCTCTATAATTTACGCCCAGACATATAATATCCTGAAGCGGAACAGGTATAGGTGCAAGGATTCTGTATGTTCCTCCCACAAGTGCAGGGACCTTTTCAGTCGTCGCCTTATCATAGATTTCTTCCTTAAGCTCATCAAATCTGATGATCAGCTCATTCATATCTGCCACATTGATTCCAAGGGAATCCAGCGTCATCAATTTCTCATCAATATCTACAGCTACCTGTTCTTTATCATTATGCATTATAGTATAAAGTCTCATGGGCATACCTCATATCTTTCTGCAAACATAAATATCTAATAAAAATAACTAAATTTTATTATAACATTTATTCTTCTGCCCGTCAGCATATTATACTGCACATTTCTTTAACGGCTTTTCTTCCCTCCGGGAACAATCTGCATATAGCCCAGTCATGGCACATAGGTTTAACCGTCTTCTGAAATGCCACACCATGGTTCCGTAGTATATCTATATAGTTAATTACATGAGGATAGAATACTTCATGCTTTCCGTAATAAAGATACATCGTCGGAAAGTCTGTATAATCTACATATTCCGGACTGATATCCGGGCTGTCCAGAGGGACTCCCCTGCACCAATTCTCACAGATAATATCATTCATTTCCACACTGAGAATAGGATCATACGGTTCCATAGCAAGCCTAATATTTCTGTTTTTGCCGTTTTCTATACCGCATGCCGGCGAGATCACTATGAGCTTTCCCGGTTTTACCTTCACTTCACCAGCAAGGCTGAGTATAAGATTTGCTCCCGCACTATCACCTATAAATGTAATCTTTTTCGAAGAATACTTCTTAATCAGTACTGCATACAGCTTATTAAGCCAGTCCAGCGCGTATCTTACGTTATACTTCGGAGCAAGGGGATAATGAGCTATATAAACATCAGCTCCCGTGTCCTTTGCAAGCTTCACCGCAACATCATAATGAAGGGCCGTTGCCCTTTCCATTCCACCGCCTCCCGGCAGAAAAAGGACAGCTCTGGAGCTATGTCCGCTGCCTCTCCTTCTGAATCTGTGAAACAAAAAACCATCAAACCTTATCTCACGTATATTTAAGCCGCTCATCTTAACAAAACCCGGAAGCTTTACCGCATCAGTCGGTTCCTTGAAACCACCCATAAGTAAACTTCGGGAACCATCTCCCGGAAGGCGGTTTAACATATAACAGGCTTTTTCAACAATACAATATGATAAGCTCATATTTCTTCTCCTCATCACAAAAAAGTATTATAAATATTCGCTTGGACTCATTCCTGTATATTTTTTGAATACAGCAGAAAACTTACTGGCATTGCTGTAGCCGCACATTCCTGCAATTTCTGTTATCGAAAACTTATTTTTCAGCATCAGGTTCTTCGCTTCCTGCATTCTTACCTGAGTTCTGTATTCATATATGGTTACGCCGTACATTTGCTTAAATACCTTTTGCAATGTTGTTCTGTTAAGCTTTACCCTTTCTGACAGATTTTCAATTGATATATCTGCAGAAATGTCTGTACCCAGAATCTTACGTGCTTTATGCACTTTATTTTCCGTATCCTTGCTGAAGTACTGCTGATCGCTAAACTTCTTTCCGCTTACATCCATCGTCGCCAGAATAACCTGATAAGTAAGAAGTTTTCTGTGATAATCACCGTAGCTTTCCGGCAAATGCATCAGCTCGTTAAACACCGACTTCAGCATATCCGTTGCCGGAAAACATATACAGCTTTCTGATTTCATTACACCGCTGAATATCTTATCCTTATCAAATGATCTGGAATTAAATACCCTGTTCAATTCATCAGCAAGATCATCGATAAAAAGAACCAAGCTTATGCAGCGCATACCTTTCTCTCCGACCGTCACACTCTTGGTTCCTATTCTGCTGTTGAATATGCATACATCGCCTGTATCCGCAGAGGCACACCGCCTGTTTTCCATCTCAAAGTCGGCATGCCCCTCGATCATATACATTATTTCTATATACTTGACAAACCGCTTCTGTTCCTGATATCCCGGATAATACTTTTCTATTTCCGAATAGATATAGTCTACGCCTTTCGATACATTGTATCTGCGCATAATCCCTTCACCGGTATCGCTTTTAAGTCTGTACGTCATCTCTGTATCGCGCGATGAGATCTTATGCATATATGCATTAAAGAGTTCTGTCGATTTGTCTTTCATAATCACCTTTTATCAGGCTATTGCAGCCCTTCTTTCATTTCTTTCTTCTGATTTCATACTCTTAAATGAAGCTGTCATAAGGAATATTCCTATCACCAGAACAACTGCATCTGTTATAAGCTGAGCATAGAACACTCCTTCAACATTATGTGAGAAGAATCTTGGCAGAATCACTACCAGTGGAAGGAAAAGAGCAACCTGTCTGAGCATAGCCATAAGAGCTGCCGCACCTCCCTTTCCCACAGCCTGAAAGAATGTTATCGCAAGTATAAGTACTCCGTAGGATATGTACATTGAAAAGAGTACTCTGAGCATCGGAGCTCCTTCCGCAACTATAGATGCATCTGTGATAAACATAGAAAGCATGGTCTTCGGAGCTATCATTATCGGTGCATAGAACACTACTGCAAGAACTGTAGCCGCAATCATAAATGTCTTCGTAAACGCCCTTACTCTCTCGTAATTCTTTGCGCCGAAATTAACTCCGACCGCCGGCTGAAATCCCTGGCTTATGCCCCAAAGAGGTATAAAAGCAAAAGCCTGAAGGCTGAGCGCCGCTCCCAGAATAGTCTGCCAGTTTCCGCTTCCCCAACGTTCAACAGTGTTATACATGATTGTCTGCTGAACCATTGACATAACCTGCATAAGCATTGCGGATACACCTACACCGATAACCGGTTTTACCAGTTTGCTGTCTATACCTATTCTGTTGATCTTTACCGAATCACTCTTCTTTACAAAATACCAGAGTGTTATCAATGCCTGAATGATCTGGGCGGTTATTGTCGCATAAGCCGCTCCCAATATTCCGTTTCCTTCCTTCATGAGACTGATCATAATAGGATCAAGTACTATATTTATAATTGCACCTGTTGCCATTATTATCATGGCAATCTTAAGTTTTCCTTCTCCACGCATTACCATATTTGCCGACTGAGCAAAGTTTACAAACAGCGAACCGATAAATACAATCTTAAGATATCTGTTTGCTTCTGAAAGAATCTCCTCTTTTGCTCCTGCCAAAGACAGAATGTTCGGTGTAAATATTATTCCGACTGCCGTTATTATTATTGATAGAATAAGAACCAGTGTCACCAGATTGCCCATTATTCTGTCTATTGTATCCTTATCATTCTTACCTATCGCTCTCGATAAGACGGATGCAGATCCTGTTCCTATAAGAGTAGCTATTCCACTGTTTACAAGTGTAAAGGGATAAGATACCTTTACTGCTGTCATCGCTTCCGGTCCAACCATACGGCCCACAAAAACAGCATCCATGAAATTATATAAACCTATTACAACCATGCCCAGTATCGCAGGTACACTTAGCGAGAGCATAGTCTTGAACACATTGCCATATAAGAGATTATCTCTTGATTCATCTTGTTTACTCATGTATATTTTTTCCTCCGAAATTATTGTGTTAAATACATCTAACCAGAGGAAGTATACATGTTATATTACACTAAGTGCTACTCCGTTTGACAAACAATGCTCCAATCTGCAATTTTATTCAATGATTTTTAACTTGTCACTATCTTCTCGGAAACCATGGAATGCATCTGTTAACTCTGCTCTTATAATCTGCATATTCTTTTCCATACAGATTAAGCAGCCACTTCTCTTCAGTATTCTTCAGAACTATAGTCATAACCAACCAGTTGATCGGTATAAATATCAGCAGCCACGCATTATGCCACATTAAGCTGAGTCCTGTGATCAGTATCCAACAACCACTGTACATAGGATTTCTGACCCATGCATATATACCATCTGTTTTAAGTTTATTATCAGTAATACTTTCATCCATACCCGAACATAGAGCTCCTATAAACCATATAATAAGGCCTGATACCATGAGAACAATACCTGCCGTTCTGAATATCATAACCCAGGTCCCATCCAGTATTCCTATTTTTAAAATATAACTGAAAAGTATAGTTCCGATAACCGTAATCATAGCTATACCATAAACTATATATGGCCCAACACCAAACATTGGAAGTTTCTGACCTTCTTTAACATAGTTCTTCATATCTTATCTATACCCTCTGATCTTCCTTACATTTCTGTTCATCATATGTCTTCCATAATGTCTATATGCGAGTTTCTTCAGTCCGGACAACTCCTGATGATGTTCCTTAAGAAGCGCGTCCGGTGAATCATATACTCCAAAGTCCTGATTGATTCCCTCACTCTGTATATAAGTATTATTTCTATCAAAATCGATAACCGGATGTCTGAAATCCTTAACTCCTACGCCATATTCACAGAATGCACCTGTACACTCACTATATTTCTTCTGCAGATTCTCCAGATATACCTTATCAATAATGAATGCTTCCAGCTCATACCATCTGTCTTCAAAGAAAACCTCCACCCAGCTGTGGAATATATTCTTTGGTGCGTTATTATATACAAAACCTGTCATAGCACCTTTCTGAAGCTTTTTATCAATTGTGAATCCATGCACTCTGCAAGGTATATCACAGGCTCTGAGAAGTGCCATAAATAGTGTTCCCTTAGTATTGCACTGACCATATCCATCTTGAAGGACTTTTGACGCTGGGATGCTGTCATCCACGTTGTAACCGAACAATATCTCATCTCTAACAAAATTATATATAGCTTTAATCCTGTCATATTCCGGAATATTCTTCCAGCCACGTTCCCTTATAAGCTCCTGAATCTTATAATTATCATAGTCCAGCATGCTGGTTCTTTCTGTGTATCTGTTCTCCTTATGCACAGCCGTCTTCTTAAATGTCATAACGAATGTATAGTTGCATTCTTCTCTTCTCTCTGCTTCAAAGCCATATCTCGAGAAGAACTCTGTCTTATCGCTGTAATAGTATTCTTTAAAGTACTTTGGTGTAACCAGTACCTCGCACACGTATATAGGAGCATACTTTATCTTTCTTCCTATAGAAGCCTGTCTCTCCCAATCGAGAATTATGAGTCTTCCATTCCTCTTCAGAAGTCTGTGCGCTTCTGAAAGGATAAGCTTCCACAGATCAGAATTACATTCATGCAGCACAAGTCCGATTATTATAAAGTCAAAAGTTTCTGAACGGATTCCTGTATCTGTTGCATCCCTGCAGATGAGTTTACAATTACCAAGTCCTGATTCCTTAACCTTTTGTCTCGCTTTCCCCAGCATAGGTTTTGATCTATCAAGACCAACTACCACCGCCTCGGGTTTCTTAGCCGCAATACTGAGTCCGTTTGAAAATGTACCGCAGCACATATCAAGTATCATGCACTTCCCTGCAGGTATCAGCTCACTTATTACATCACGGGGATTCCTGCCCTTATCAGCAAAATAGGTTTTATCAAGCAGGTCATATCCCGGTGATACAACTGTATACATATTTTTACTCAATCTTTTACTTGCCATAACAGACTCCTTTATTTGTTTATATGAACATTTGTGCATATGTTAACATGAATGTTATGACCTGTCAAGTCCTCCAATTAAGAAAGGCGGTGCCATGAGTCATCCCCTACTCACGGCACCGTCTCCCGGTGTATGTTATGACTTCCCCATCATGTAACTGAAGGTAAAATCTGAAGCCTACTTATTAACGTTAAATGCATCCATCTGTGGATATACTGCTGAATCTCCAAGCTCCTCTTCAATTCTAAGAAGCTGATTATACTTAGCAACTCTCTCTGAACGGCTTGGAGCACCGGTCTTGATCTGGCATGTATTAAGAGCAACTGCAAGATCCGCAATTGTTGTATCTGCTGTCTCACCTGAACGATGTGATGAAATAGCTGTATATCCTGCCTTATGAGCCATCTTGATAGCCTCAAGAGTTTCAGATACAGAACCGATCTGGTTAAGCTTGATAAGAATAGAGTTACCAGCTCCAAGCTTGATACCCTTTGAAAGTCTCTCTGTATTTGTAACAAAGAGATCATCGCCTACGAGCTGAACCTTATTGCCGATTCTCTCTGTCATTCTCTGCCAGCCTTCCCAGTCCTCTTCATCAAGACCATCCTCGATGGAGATAATAGGATACTTATCAACAAGAGCTTCCCAATGAGCGATAAGCTCATCAGATGTAAATTCCTTACCAGACTTAGGCTGCTTATAGAAGCCCTTACCCTTTTCACTCTTCCACTCTGAAGAAGCTGCATCCATAGCGATCATAAAGTCCTTACCTGGTTCAAAGCCTGCAGCCTTGATAGCCTCAAGAATCTTCTCAATTGCTTCCTCATCACTCTTTAACTGATTAGGTGCAAAACCACCTTCATCACCTACAGCTGTAACGTCACCCATTTCCTTTATAAGGCTCTTAAGCTTATGGAATACTTCTGCACACCATCTGAGAGCTTCCTTGAATGAAGGAGCACCAACCGGCATGATCATAAATTCCTGTGTATCAACAGCACTATCTGCATGAGCACCACCATTAAGAATATTCATCATAGGTACAGGAAGCTTGTTACCCTGTACACCGCCAAGGAATCTGTAAAGTGGAATATCAAGTGCGATTGCTGCTGCACGGGCTGCTGCAATAGATACTGCAAGGATTGCATTTGCACCAAGGTTTGACTTATCCTTTGTACCATCTGCCTTGATCATAGCAGCGTCTACAGCATAAGTATCGGATGCATCCAGTCCTACAAGTACTTTATTAATAGTTGTATTTATATTTTCAACTGCCTTCTGAACACCCTTTCCGAGATAACGGCTCTTATCTCCGTCACGAAGCTCAAGAGCTTCAAACTCACCTGTGGAAGCTCCACTTGGTGCAGTTCCTCTTCCAACTGTTCCGTCAATCAGATATACCTCTGCCTCAACTGTCGGATTACCTCTTGAATCAAGAATTTCTCTTCCGACTACCTTTTCAATTTCAAGAAACATTTTTAAATCTCCTTCCTGCTATTAGATATATTAGACTGCATTCATATCAGAATGCCTATCCCCCTTAGAGAAGGGGAGGATGAGTAAATACAATTGAAAAAACATTTTAATCCCTACCACAAGATTAAGAAGACCTTATGATTTACTCATCCCTGGCTGTCATATTAGAGCAATATAACCATGGTTAGTTATATCATACTATTTAAATAATATCAAGCAGTTTTCCATGTGAAATGTCTTATTTCGATGTCATCGCGGATTCTTAAGTTTATCCCCGACTATCCAGTAATCACACATCGGTCCTCCTTCTGCTAATGTGTATTTTCTTAGCAGTTTTCCATGTGAAGCTTCTGCAAGCAAATGATCCAGCTCACAGCACACAGGGAGTATCTCCAGATATCCGTATTTTCGGGCAAAATTATTGATTGGGCATCTCGTGAAATAATAGAAGCTTCCATCCTGATGTCTCATTTTATCAAAGTTAAAATCCCAGGTTTTATCCCTGTACTGCGGATGCTCATCTACCCAGGCCTGCATATTTCTGAATTTCTGTTTCGCCCTCTCCACATCCTCAGGTTTATTCATATCACTTTTACCGATAAACTTTCTGGCAATGGATTCTGTAAGTAATCTCCTTATCACAATCCGAAAACTATCCGGAGTTATAGCTCCATCTGCCGCTTTCCATATAGCCATGAATACAAATGCCATATAGATATTGCCTGCCATAGGATTATCCGCTCCAATGTCATCAACTTTATTAAGCATATCCCTGTATATGGCCGGGGCTTTTTTAAACGCTTTCTTCGTAACCTCTTTTCCATATTGTTCTATCATGAACTTTCTCATCATTAACGGAAATGCTTTTATATACGTTCCTTTATATTTCATCATATCGGTCACCTCGTAATATCTACGCCAGCTTCCATGAAACTGCCTCCTGTCTCTCTGTAACGAAGTTCTTATATATTCCTTCTTTATTTACCAGCTCATCATGAGTTCCTGACTGTACTATATGACCTCCATCAATAACCAGAATCTGATCCGCATTTCTTACTGTCTTAAGTCTGTGTGCAATCATGATGATCGTCTTATCTTTTGTAAGTTCTTCAACCGCCTTGGTAAGCTCTGCCTCATTCTCCGGATCAACGTTGGCTGTAGCCTCATCCAGGATAATTATCGGACTGTCCTTCATGATTGCACGAGCTATGGATATACGCTGTTTTTCACCACCTGAAAGAGATGCTCCACCCTCTCCTATAATAGTATCGTAACCATCAGGAAGACTCATGATGAAGTCATGGCAGCGGGCTTTCTTGGCCGCTTCAATAACTCTGTCCATCGATGCATCAGGCTCACCGAATCTGATATTGTTAGCTATTGTATCTTCAAACAGATAAACCCTCTGGAATACAAAACTGAAGTTTTTCATAAGACTGTCAAAACTGTAGTCCTTTACATTTCTATCCCCAATAAGAACCTCTCCGCTCTTTACATCCCAGAATCTGGCCATAAGATTTGTAAGGGTTGTCTTGCCTCCACCTGACGGACCTACTATGGCTGTTGTTGTCTTCTCAGGTATCTTTACGGATATATCATCTATTACGGTCTTATCATCATATGCAAAGGATACACCCTTAAGCTCTATATTCATGTTCTTAGGAGCAATAGCCTCTCCCTCTATATCCATCGGAGGAAGTGCAAGCACTTCATTAGCCTGACTTACTATGATATTTACATTTCTCATAAGAGCAGAGAAGCCTCCCATAAGATCCAGACTTTCATAAACCATGAATGATGATATTACCATCAGTATAGAATAGAGAAGCGGCATGGAACCGTTCAGATAGAAGCAGATTGCAGCAAGGCACATTACAACACCTGTAAGCTTTGTTGTAATACCCTGAAGACACATGAAAGGAATAACCTGATATTCAAGATAAGTATCTGCAGCCTGCTTTTCTACTATTGTACTTTCAAGCTTTTTAGCAGTTTTATCTGTAAGATTAAAGTTCTTTACTTCTGCGATTCCCTGCACATATTCAATAACTGCACTTACAAGATTCTCATCAGCTTTTGCCTTTCTCGGAGCCGCCGGAATGGTTGCCTTCTGCATCATGGTATTAAAGAACGAGAAAATCATAATACCGCATAAAACAATGAGAGCTATTCTTATATCAAAGAACAGTATGAACAGGAATATAACACTTGTTGTTACTATTCCCTGTGTTGTCATCATTACAACAAGGGTTGCCACATCAGCCAGCTGTTCCATAGTGTTTGTTGTTATATTTGTTATTCTTCCCAAACTATTCGCATTAAAGAATCCCATAGGAAGATATCTCAGGTGTTCTGCTATCTCTATACGTTTTCCTGAACATGTATTGTATCCTGCCTCTGTCTGAAGCATAGTTGTCTTAAGTCCTACAAGAATCTGTCCCAGTAGTGAAACACACATTATCCCCAGCGACAGCCATACATTTTTCATGGTCATGTTGTGGTCAAGTATTCCCTGAAGGATAACTGCTATTGCCGGGATTCTGAGGGTCGCAAATATAGCCTTAAGCACGCCGAGCATCATAGCCTTTAAAAGTTTTTTTCTATTAACCTTATTGCAGAAATCAAAATACGTTTTTAATGTCTTAAACATTTATGCCACCTCCGAATCTCTGGATGAAATATGTGCATCCCACATTTCTTTATACAGCTCGGAACTCTTCAGCAGTTCTTCCTGTGTACCGACTGCATCAACTCGTCCGTCATTAATAACGATTATCTGATCCGCTGTAGCAATGGTTGATAATCTGTGAGCTATAACGATAAGCGTCTTACCTGCAATAAGCTTTGCTACGGAACGCTGTACAAGTGCTTCATTCTCAGGATCTGTATATGCTGTAGCTTCATCAAGTATTACAACCGGTGCATTCTTAAGCATCGCTCTGGCTATACTTATTCTCTGTCTCTCACCTCCTGACAGATGTCCTCCTGCACCACCGGCTATGGTGTCATATCCTTTTTCGAGTCCCATGATGAACTTATGACATCCACAGGCCTTTGCTGCACTGATCACTTCCTCATCTGTTGCTCCCGGGCGTCCCATTCTGATGTTGTTTATGACAGTTTCATCAAACAGATAATTATCCTGAGAAACATAAGCAATATACTTGTTATATTCAGCAAGCGGAATATCACGGATATCTACTCCGCCATAAGTTACAGATCCCTCATCTGTATCCCAGAAGGATGCTATAAGCTTTGCAATTGTTGATTTACCGGAACCTGAAGGACCGACCAATGCATTAACTGTTCCTTCTTTGATTTCAAGATCTATACCATGAAGCACTTCCTGGTCTTTATATCCGAAATGCACATTGTTAAGTTTTATATCATTTCCATAAGGCAGCTGCTTTATGATATCCGGACGCTTAAGTTCTCTCTTCTCGAGGATCGCAGTAACTTCACCTATAATAGAACCCACCTTCGATATATTATCCATATGACCGGATACGATCATAAACGGAGATACCAGTCCCAGCGTAAGAATAATAAGCATAAGTCCGTCTTCACCTGTCACACGGCCTGTAAGGTAAAACCATCCTGTGAAAGGAAGCAGTGTTATAAGCTGTGCCGGCATAATAGTCATCGCCAGATTCTGCCACAGGTTACATCTTCTCATCCATTCTATAAAGCAGTCTGCTCCCTCTTTGGCAGCAACGATGAACTTCTCATATGACGACTTTGACTTCCCAAAAGCTTTTATAACTTCGATTCCGTTAATATATTCAACTGCCGTATCATTTAAGGCTTTAGTCTTTACAATGGTATTATTAAAGCTTTCTCCTGATCCGACCATCATAAGGCTGAAGAATATAAGTCCCACCGGAACACTTATCAGTGATATAAGTGCCAGCCTCCAGTCAACCTTCAGCATCATCACAAATATGCCTATCGGTACGATGCAGTTCGATATTACCTCCGGAATGATATGTGCCAGGGTTGTTTCCATCGAGTCAACTCGTTCAATGATTATATTCTTATATGAACCGGATGACTCCTCCAGTACATCACCAAGAGGCATACGGCTCATCTTCTTTGTAAGTCTTCTTCTGATCTCCGCAAGTACGCCAAAGGTCGCTTTATGTGACATTGTCGTTGATATAGCGTGGAATATCTTATTCACTAACCAGCATACGGTTATGAATCCACACTGTATCAGATAGAAGCTCAACTGCTTTTCTCCACTTATTAATGCCTTTACTATATTTGCGACAAAAAGATATGGTGCAAACCCAGCCAGAACGCTTACTATAGCCATTAACACACTGATGATATAAGCACTTCTGTCTATTCCGGCAAATTCCATAACCCATCCAAGGGTTGATTTCTTTTTAGCTTTCTCCTTCATGTTATCCATCCTTTTCTGTTTATATATTTCTAATATTTATTAGATATATCTAACTTTATGGTCAAATAAAAATGTTATCCGGTTAAGTCGTCTCTTCCAGACTAAACAAAACCTAATAACATTTTTAATCTTCTTCCAACATCAGTTTCTTCCATCCTGCCACACTGAACTTATCCAGGTGCCTTGCATAAGAAAGTGCCTCCTTTTCAGTAAAGTCATGCACAACTGTTTCAAAGATGGCATTGATATTGGAAGTCACAAACAGATGATATTCTTTCTTTGGAATCATCTTCAGATTTATTCCGAATTTCTTCATCTTGTTTATATATTTTTGTGTGGAATTCTCCTCCATAACCGCAAGTTCATGCACATAGTCTTCATATCTTGTCCCCTGTGATCTGCAGACCAACAGTTTAAATGCATTAAAGTGCTGGTATATGTATTTTATTATCCACACTGTATCGGCATTATCTTCCCATAGATTATCTATAAAGCTTTCATCTACAGAATCCAATTCCTGATCCATCACTTCAAAGTACTGCTCTTTAAGTCCTGCGTAAGCCGGTTCAACCAGAGCCGAAAACATTTCTTCTTTACTCGGAAAATGTTTATACAGTCCGGATGCACTCATCCCGCAGGCCGCAGCAATACGCCTCATGGAAGCTTCATTGAAGCCGTATTCCAGGAACTCATCATAAGCCGCTGCCAGAATCTTTTCGTGATTCTCCGTTTTATCTCTGGGCATAACAACCTCCTTTCTTTCAAGTTTACATCAAACACAAAATAAGCGAACAGTGTTCACTAACATTTGTTAGAATACACTGTTCGCTTAAAAATGTCAACCGTGTTTTTTAAATTCTATGTGCTGACGAAGAAGTAGACTTGTCTCAGGCTATCTGCCAGTTCTCAGCTTTCTGTCTTATCTTTACAAATTCGCTGTACTTTCCACCTCTAGTCACCAGTTCTGCATGTGTTCCCTTTTCGATTATACTTCCGTTATCCACAACAAGAATCTGGTCAACTGATTCTATAGTTGCAAGTCTGTGAGCTATGATTATTACGGTCTTTCCCTTTGAAAGTTCTGTTATAGCTCCCTGTATAAGATGCTCATTCTCCGGATCTATACTTGCCGTTGATTCATCAAGGATGATGATAGGAGCATCCTTAAGAATCGCTCTTGCAATCGATATTCTCTGTTTCTGTCCTCCTGAAAGAGTTCCTCCGCCTTCTCCGATCACAGTATCATATCCATCAGGCAGCTCCATTATGAAGTCATGACATCTGGCCTTCTTTGCAGCCTCTATCATCTCTTCCTCAGTCACACCATCTCTTCCGAAACATATATTAGCTCTTATAGTGTCATTGAAAAGATATACGTTCTGAAATACCATTGAAATATTTGAAAGCAGACTGTCGCATGTATAATCTTTCAGATTATGTCCTCCCAGAGATATACTTCCTGAAGACACATCATAGAATCTTGCTATAAGATTACATATTGTGGTTTTACCGCTTCCGGATGGTCCGACAATCGCTGTCGTACTTCCCTGTGGAAGGCTGAAAGAAACATCCTTCAGAATACTTCTGTTCTTTTCATACGCAAATTCAACATTTTTAAACTCTATATCAAATCTCTCCGGTTTAATATTTCTTCCCTCTGAATCAAGCAGGCCTCCCTCAGATATTTCATCCAGCTTATCCAGTGCATTATTTATAACCGCCAGTACATGGGCACTGTCAGATATTGGCTCGATAGTTCCAAATATAGACATAGATAAGAACGCAACAATTATCACATAAGTAAGATTCATCTCACCTGCAAGACCGGCATACATAACCGAAATTATCATCCATACGCTTGCTGCCTTAAGAGCAAAAAGATGCAGGCAGTTATATGGAATAAACCCCCATTCTATCTTAAGTGCAATATTCTTGGCGCTGGATACAGCATTTCTAAATGCTCCGATAGATGCACCTTCCATACCAAAAGATTTAACTACAGGAAGTCCTCTTGTGTACTCCAATGCAGCTCTGGTAAGACGTTCATTTTCATCATTCAGAACCTTTGTATTTCTTGTACTATGAAATGATATCATACAGAGGAATAAGAATGAAACTGCAACGCCGATCACTGCAATTATTGCAGCCTTTGGATTCATAACTATGAGGAAAAGTAGGATACATATAAAGTTAAGATATCCTCCTATAAACCCATCCACCATTCTGATTCCCATGTTTTCAAGTGTATGAAGACCAGTGGTGATTGCATTGAGAATCGCTCCGGTATCATTGGTCTGAAAATATCCAAGTGAAACTCTTTTCAGTGTTTCTCCGATTTTTATTCTGTCCCGGGCTATAAGTTCATAGCCAATCTTCTCATGGAATCTGGCCTTAAGATAATCAAAAAGGAATCTTCCTATTACGAGAAGTGTTATCACCCCAAGACTCTTAAGCCATAAAGACTTATCTATCTCTTCTCCTTTTCTTAATGTTTCTATAATCCCTCCGATCGTATATCCTGCATACGCCACAGGTGCCGCTACCATCCAGGATGAAAAGAAGGAAAAGATAAAACCTATAAACAGGCTGGCTTTAAAGTCGCCGCACCACTTTATAATTCTTTTTACTGTACTGAACATTTTATGCTCCCTTCAATATAATCCGTACTCTGCTTATGCTCTTCCGGCAGCCCAGTTTCTGGCTCCGATATGTGCCTGCCACATTCTGTTATACAGTGGACAGCTCTGCATAAGCTCATCCTGCTTTCCTGCAGCTTCTATAGATCCGTCGCTAAGTACAACTATATTATCTGCATCCTTAATCGTTGACAGTCTATGGGCTATAACAAGCAAGGTCTTACCCTTTGTAAGAGCCGCTATGGACTGCTGAAGCTTATCCTCATTCTCAGGATCTGTAAATGCAGTCGCCTCATCAAGGATTACGATAGGAGCATTCTTAAGCATCATTCTTGCTATCGCTATTCTCTGTCTTTCACCTCCGGAGAGCCTCTTACCTGCTTCACCGGCAGTTGTATTATATCCATTCGGGAGTTTAAGTATAAACTCTTCGCAGCATGCTGCTCTTGCAGCTGCCTTAACCTCTTCATCTGTAGCATTCGGATTACCGAGTCTTATATTTTCCAGAAGTGAACACTGGAACAGGAAGTTATCCTGAGTAACAAAGCTTACAAGATTTGCGAGACTTGTTACTTTTAAATCCTTTATATTCACTCCACCGATTTCGATGCTTCCTCCTGTTACTTCCCAGAATCTTGCTATAAGCTTTGCAACCGTTGACTTTCCGCCGCCGCTAGGCCCTACCAGTGCAGTAAAGCTTCCCTCCGGCAGAGAAAGATCTATACCATGCAGAACTTCTCCTTCCTTCTCGTCATAAGTAAAATGTACGTCTTTAAGTTCCACATTATAGTTCTGCGGTAATCTCTCTTCATCCGGCTCGCTGAGTTTCTTTATATCGAAAAGCCCCTGAATCTCATTTACTGTATATTCCATCTCTCTGAGACTATTAGAGAAAACCTCGATCTTTGTCATACTGATCACCATAGACATAGCCAGCATTACAGCCAGTGCCATCTCTGAAACAGACATGCTTCCTTTTCCGACAAGAGCTACACTTATAGGCACAACACCTAAAAGTGTGGCTGGCATAAATGCAAAGGCAAGTTTCATGGTAACCCATGTATCCTTCATCCACTCGATGACAAAATCTCTGTAATCTGTTATAGAACCGGCGTACTTCTCATAGCTTACACCGGTTTTTCCAAAAGCCTTGATTACTTCTATTCCCTCAATATACTCAACTATAACGCTGTTCATATGAGCATTGGCTTCCTGATACTTAGTAAGATTTTTACCGCTTATCTTAAAGGTCAGAGCCATAAAAACTATTCCTATAGGAAGAGCTGCAAGAGCACCCAGCCCAACTCTGATATCAATTAAGCAAATCGCTATAAAACTGACTATAGGCAGTACCACATGTCCCGCTCCTTCCGGAACAAAATGTGCAAGCGGCGGTTCTATCGCTTCAATCTTATCTACGATTATCCCCTTAATCTCTCCAATCGAATGAGCATATACCTCACCCAGAGGAGCCTTCATAAATACATCTGCAACCTTGAGCCTCATACCTTCCAGAACATTGTATGCTACAAAATGTGATATTGCTGTTGAAAGGCCAAAGAACAATACCTTGATAAAATACATTCCGAGAGCTATAAGTCCCCAGAATATAACTGTATCCTTATCCAGATTTCCACTTATATATCTGTCCAGGATTCTGTAAACGCAATAATATGGAGCCATTCCGGCAATAAGGCTTATCACTGAAAGTATTACTGATACACAGAGCTTCTTACCGCTTTCCTTTGCGTAAGACAGCAGTGTACCAAACCAGTTATCTGATTTACTCATCGTTTTACCTCTTTCATAATTCTTTTAATATTAACCAGCAAATTACTGATCATTTCTATATACCACCGGTGTTACCCCCATAACACACTTAAATGCAGCAGAAAACTTTGACGGATTATCATATCCGACCCTTTCAGCAATGTCCGATATTTTAATATCTGTTTCGCTTCTCAGAAGTTCTGCAGCAAAACTCATCTTATGATTCTTGATGTACTGATATATCGGACTTCCATATATGACTCTGAAGTTTTTTCGGAGTGTCGATTCCGGAATATCAAATCTTTTAGAAAGTTCTTCAACCGTATAATTCTTTTCCGGATTATCTATGATAAGGCTGTGAATACTCTTTATACGATCCGCCTGTGCTCCCGGAATATACAGATTCTCGTCCTTATATAACGAAGTTTCCAGAATAGACAGCCTAAGAATAAGCTCCATAATCTTCACCTTAAAGAATTCAATCCTGATTTCCTTAGGAACTCCGTATAATTCATCGAATATACCGATTAAGGCCTCATCATTTTTTAGGATTCTCTCTTTTCTCATCAGGAACTCATTTTCATCCGGACAGAACCTGCTTTCTATCTTGCCGATATCAGCCTGCATCCCCGGAAGTTCTCTCTTTATGGATTCTTCAGCTTTCCTGATTTCAAAGCCTATCGTGATCCCGTGATAATACCTTGTAGGCATGTTAAACTTTCCGGAGTGATGGTTTCTTTTATCCAGGCGTATATCCCCGGATTCCATATAATAGCGTCCGTGCAGACTGTTCTCATATTCCATTCTTCCCTGTCTGCAGTGATCTATACAGAACACTGTATCCATGTTCTGAAACTTCGACTCACAGGATTCAAGATGGAACTCATTGAACATAAGATATATGCCGGGCATAACCTGATACATGGTCATATATCCTTCTCCTGTGGGAGCTTCAAGTCTAAGGACGAAGCAGTCTTTCTCCTCTGCCACAAGATATACATTGGATCCAAACCCTTGTTTGTCCAGTACATCAGTCATCATTTTGTCTTTCATAATCGATTATCCTTTATAATTTATGCTGTCAGCCATACGGATTAATCCAAGTTCTAATTAGATAAGGATTATCCAGATTAGATACATTGAACCCGCACCTAATAATAATGGCACATTCTGAAAGAATGTGCCACTCCATTTTAATATTTATAATCCATTTTATTTTTATTTATGCTGACAGTTTTATCATTCGGGAATACTGTCCTTCGATTGACAGGAGCTCCTCATGAGTTCCTCTCTCCCTTATCTCTCCGTCAGATATAACGAGTATCTGATCTGCATCTTTTATAGTCTTAAGTCTATGAGCAATAACCAGAAGTGTCTTGTCTTTACAAAGCTCAGATATAGCCTCCTGAATAGCTCTCTCATTATCAGCATCAATACTCGAAGTCGCTTCATCAAGTATTACTATTGGAGAATCCTTTAATATACATCTTGCTATGGATATTCTCTGCTGCTCTCCGCCGGAAAGGCTTGCGCCTCCTTCACCTATTACTGTATCAAAGCCCTCCGGAAGATTCATTATGAAATCATAACATCTGGCCTTTTTCGCAGCTTCAATTATCTCTTCTCTGGTCGCATCCGGTCTTCCTATGGATATGTTATTAGCTACTGTATCCTGAAACAGGTAAACTCTCTGAAATACCATACTGATATTATCCATGAGACTTCCCAGAGAGATATCCCTGATATCCCGTCCTCTTACCTTGATGCTTCCGGTCTTAATATCCCAGAATCTTGCAAGAAGATTAGCTATAGTCGACTTACCGCCTCCTGAAGGACCAACGAGTGCTGTCATCTTTCCCTGATCAACAGAGAAGGATACATCTTTTAAAACATCCTTATCAGTGTAACCGAAGGTTACTCCCTGATACTCGATCTCAGGGACAGCCGCACGAACATTCTCTTTTTCGTTCTTTGAAAGCTCTGTTCTTCCCTTATCCTCAAGTTCCTTGGCATTAAAGACTTCTTCTATTCTGTCCAGACATGCTGATGTAACAGTCAGTCTGGCTATCTGTCCATAATAGGCTTTCATGGATACAAAAACATCGAAGAGAAAGATTATCAGGCCCACCATATAGTCAGGTCTTATCTCGCCTCTGTTATATAACATATATCCCAGTCCCAGCACAGCTGAAGTACCTATTCCATAGGTAATATAAAGTGCTCTTGCCCATGGACCGTAATCAATCTCAAAAGCTATGCTTTCATCACAGGACTTCTTGAAATTATCAGCAAGCGACTTTGATCTTTCTCCAAGAAGATTATAGGACTTTATAATCCCTATGCCTTCTACGAAGTCAAGAACCGCATCTGTCAGATGTTCGCTGTATTCCTGTTTCTTTTCCGAATGATCCATCGTTGTTTTCATCATGAGATTTCCAACAACAATAAATATAAGAGTTACTATAAGCGTAAGAAGTCCGATCTTCCAGCTCATAAAGAACATCATGACTATCATAAGCCCCTGAGATATCATAAATGTCATCAGTTCAGCCAGAACAGCCATACAGTTTTCCTCTATGAAAACCATATCTGTTGAAAGAACCGAACTGATCTTTCCGATATTACCTTCAGTAAAGAATCCCATCGGGAGTTTTCTCAGGTGATTTCCCAGCTTCATTCTCATATCCGCAAATACCATATAACCGGCTGCCGACTCAAGAACATTTGTTATATGTTCAAATACCGCCTCCAGTATAACGCTTACGATAACTCCGATAAGAAAATATATCGCGTATCTTTTACTCATTGATCCCTGCATGAATAAGCTGATAGCCAGAAAACAGAGTACCATCGGTGCCCTCATCATAATCCCTTTTACGAACGAAGTAATATATGATGCTCTGATCCTTCCCTTATATCTTCCGGTACTGTTTATCAATCTATGCATTATTTTTATCATCTGTTCATCCTCTTATCTTCCATGTGCTGGCACTTACCGATGCGTTCCAAAGATTACTGTATTCCTGACTCTTCTCCAACAGTTCATCATGAGAACCTTCCGCAATACACATTCCTTCTTTCATAACACATATCTTATCTGCATTTTTTATTGTCGATAATCTATGTGCTATTACTACAACTGTTTTATCTTTAATGATCTCATCTATAGCCGCATTCATCTTCTCCTCATTCTCAGGATCCATAAATGCAGTAGCCTCATCAAGAACTATAACAGGAGCGTTCTTCAAAATAGCTCTTGCAAGAGCAACTCTCTGTCTCTCACCGCCTGAAAGCATCTTGCCTCCGTCACCTGTTTTCGTATCTATTCCGTCAGGAAGTCTTTCAAGGAATTCGTTACACTGCGCACGCTCTGCTGCCTCCAGCACCTCCTGTCTTGAAGCCCCGGGCCTTCCCAGAAGAATATTCTCGTAAATGCTTGTATTAAACAGGAACTGTTCCTGAGCCACATATGCGACCTTTTCATTAAGGGCCTCGAGAGACATATCCGTAATGTCCTGACCTCCTATACTTATTGCTCCTCCATCCAGATCATAATAATGAACAAGAAGCTTTGCGAGGGTAGACTTACCACTTCCCGACTCACCTACCAGAGCCGTGGTTTCACCCTGTCTGAAGCTGAGGTTTATTCCATGCAGTACCTCTGCATCCTTATATGAAAATCGTACATCCTTATACTCTATATCAAGGTTATATCCCTCAAAACCGGATTTACCTTCCTTAAGCGGTGGATGCTCCAGCAGCTTTTCAAGCTCTGTTATCTTATAATCAAGCTGTGGGAATTTTCCCGCAAAGTTTAATGCCTTCAAGAAAGATGGTCCGACAGCAAATGAAAGACATATAACGAACACAAGTTTTTCGAGTGTTATAGCCCCGCTAAGTACCATAAGCGAACCTATCGGCAGGATCAGGACTACAAGACACGGAAGTACACTTGTATAAGTTGCCATCCATGGCCAGCATACCTTAAACCATCTTATAGTAAAATCTCTGTAATTCCTTACCACTTCACCGAAGCGCTTATATGAATCACCATCTTTATTAAATACTTTTACAACTTCCATACCGTTAACATATTCGATGATAGTGTTGTTCATCTTTGTTGCCGATTCATAATATGCATTCATCTGAGCATATCCGGCCTTCATCATCATTCCCATCGCAAACAGGCCTACAACAATAGGAACCATTGACAGAAGTCCCAGCTTCCAGTTAGCAATAAACATTATTATGATTATCAGAACCGGGATGAATATATTTGCAATTCCCTCAGGAATCGCATGAGCAAGAAGAATCTCAATCTGGTCAATATCATCGATAAATACCTTCTTCAGTCTTCCTGTACCAATATCCTTTATATTTCCCAGCGGCTGCTTCTCCAGCTTTCCCTGAAGAGAAGTCCTTAAATTCTTCAACGTGTTATATGCGCTGATATGCGAAAATGTAAGTCCCTGAACATATAACACCGCAAACAGAATCTCGCATACAAGAATAGCCGCTATTCTGATAATGGCATATTGAAGAGTAAGTTCTTCCCCTCTTAAAAGCGGCCCCAACAGCTGATACACAAAGAAATACGGCAGTACACTTGCCACTATGCCAAGGGACATACATATAACCGCAAACACAGTATATTTCTTATATTCCCCGATATAGGGTGAAACCTTTTTAAACATAATACATTCCTTTCTTCCGGTTTATTTCACAAAATGCCATATGGTTATATATCTCTAACCACATGGCATTCTATTATATCTTTTTTATTTTTTCTAACACTTATGTCTCGATTTTTAACACTATTGTGTTTTCTATGTTCAACTGTTCACTATTGGCAGATAATCTTCGAATAATTCTTCGGTGTTGTCCCGAACTTCTTCGCAAACTCTCTGGCAAAATAGCTCATATTATTGTATCCTGATCTGGTAGCAACCTCTGTAACATTCTGATAACCCGACTTGAAAAGTATAGCCGCATATTCCAGTCTCTGATCCAGTACATACCCATGAATGGATATGCCATACATATCATTGAACATTTTACTGAGCTTGCTCTTACTGATTCCGAGCCTTGTGGATATTCCGTCCATACTGTAATCCTCTGCCGGTTTCATCTGAATATCCTCTCGAAGTTTTTCCATAAGAAGGGTATCTCTTTTATCCATTTTCATCGACTCTCTGACAGATACTTCATCTTTATGAAACACCCCATACAACACAAGGCCGGTAAGTTCTAACATTTTTCCTTCAAGAAAAACCGGGCTGAAGTCTTCATATCTTTCAGCGCTGTCGATTTCCAGAAGCACGCGATACATTTCCGGAGTTATAACAGTCTTCTGAACATGGGAATACACCTGCTTCTTTATCTGTCCTGCTTTATCTCCCGGGAAATTCTCCTTAAGATACTTCTCAAATCTTCTGGTCGTCATCTGAAGACTCTTAAACTTAAATCTGACTCCTCCCTTATAAACCATGGAAGTGCTTTCATTCTTATATCTGTATATACACGCCTCTCCACGCTTCATAGGGACAAGTTCTTCTTCATCGGTATAATCGTTTCTCTTTTTCCACTCTATATCCTGATTAAGATTGAAGATTATCTGTACCTCATCCACGCCCTGATCCTCATCTCGTTCTGCGGATATATCGCGATTAAAGCTGAAGTTCCAATCATAGTAAATGATATCGGTTCTGCTTTTCTTACCGAAGACTTCCATTGTTCCATACTCTGCCGGAAGACTCTTTGCTCCTGCCGTATACTCTGTTAATTCATCTCTTGTCATACGATTACTCATAATCCTTTACCTTACCTCTGTCTATACATATGACATAATCACAACACTTATCTATCAGCTCCGGATCATGTGTTGATACCAGAACCGTTTTCCCCGAATCAGCCAGTGACTTAAGCAATCCCCCTACCTTTTCCATATGGGCATAATCCAGTCCCGACGTTGGTTCATCGAATAGAAGAAGCTTCGCCTCAGCCGCCACCGCTGATGCTATGGCCACTCTCTGCTTTTGTCCACCTGAGAGTGCCATTGGATGTTTATCTTTATATTCAAGAATCCCCAGCTCTGATAGTATATCTTCGCATTTCTGCTTATCTTCATCTTTCATAGACAGAAGAACTTCAGATTCAACACTATCTGTAAACAGCTGATGATTCACATCCTGCATAACCATGTAACTGAGATCCAGCAGATGCTTCCCCTTATATGTTTTGCCATCTGCTTCTATAACTCCCGTACACTCTTTCTCCAGGCCGCATACACACCTGAGAAATGTGGACTTACCCGCTCCATTCCTTCCAACTACAGCTATAACACTCCCCTTAGGAAGTGCAGCTTCCGGAATATTAAGGCTGAGTATATCCTTATCCTCTTTAGAAAGCTTATGCTTGAAGAAAAAATATGGTCTTCTGTTATACGTAAAATAAAAATCTTTTAGAACTATATCATCCTTCTGCTTTTTTCTGTTTAAAACTGACGTTCCAAAACCCGCGCCGCTCCTGAACTCGCTTATGAATTCCTCTTCCAGCTTCACAGGTCTGAGCTTCATACTCTTTATCTCTTCTTCATTAAAATGATTAAACTCAGCGCTGTTCCACTCATGTTCTATGTTACCATTATTCATATAGATGACTCTGTCTACCAGATCCTTCAGGTACCATAATCTATGCTCAGAGATAACTATGGTCTTCCCTTCCTGTTTCCATCTCTTCACTGCATCTCTCAGATCATCCATGGCATTCCAGTCAAGATTCGAAGACGGTTCATCCAGCAGTATGATATCAGGAAGGAGTGCTGAAACGGATGCACAGGCTATCTTCTGCTTCTCTCCACCTGAAAGTTCGAAAAGGCTCTTCCCAAGAAGCGGTTCCAGCTTCATCTCCTTGATTACATTTTTTGCTCTGTTTCGTATCTCTTTCGGAGGGAGTCCGATATTTTCCGGTCCAAACGCAATTTCTCCATCTGTATCGATAGAGAAAAACTGGCTTCTTGGATTCTGGAAAACAGTACCGACAGTTCCTGCCAATTCATATAATTCTGTATCCTTGATGTTTCTGCCTTTAACCACTACATCTCCGGTAATATCTCCCTGATAATAATGAGGGATCAATCCATTGATAAGTCTTATTATTGTAGTCTTTCCCGAACCCGATGCTCCGCATAAGAGAACTGTCTCTCCCTTTTTTATTGAGAGTGAAACATCATTCAGAAGTCCCTGTTCGGATCCTTTATATTTAAAACTTACATGTTTTATCTCGACAACATTTTCCATTATCTGATGTATTTACAGAACACAAAGAATGCCGCAGCCGCTGCGAAGCCTGCCATCAGCACATAGTCTGCCGCCTTCAGCTTCAGCTCTACAACACTTGTTCTTTTTACCTTTCCTCCGAGGCCTCTTGTAATAGCCGCCGCAGATAATTCATCACCGATATTTACACAGGAAAAAAGCAGAGGAATCATTCTGAATTCAACCATTCTGAGCGCATTTCCGCCACCAAGCATAACCCCGCGCATCTTCATGGCATCACGTATAGATGCATATTCTTCCTTGATTGTTGGAAAGAATCTCATAACTACAGCCAGGGAAATTGTTATCCCATCCGGTACATGCATCTTCTGCATAGCTGACATGAATTCATCAATTTTAGTTGTTCTTACAACGTACCAGGCTGTAATAAGCGCCGGAAGAAACTGCACTATTATTCCGCAATATCCTGTGAGCAGTGACTTTATAATTCCTGTTGATTCTTCGGATAAAAACATAAAAGTCAGAACCAGTGCAATGGAATATAAAAGCAAAAAACGTATTGCGCTTGCATAACGCTTCTCAATTATCAAAAGTGCTATCGGAATCAACGTAATGACTATTCGTACCGCCCACTGAATCTTAGTAGTTGCACTCATCATAATAATAGTCGATACTATCAGCACCATAAAAAGCTTTGTTCTTGGATCAAGCTTCATACTCATTTATACTATTCCTGCTTTCTCAAAATGCTTCTTTACAACAGCTTTACCAATAAATGCACCTATACATCCAAAGACAAAACAAAGTATCAGAAGTACTATGATTGTCTTTGAGTTGATTGCTGCAAAAAGATTATTACAATACTCTGCTGAATAACCTGATTCAACAAGATTCTTTCTATATGCATCAGCGGTTATAATAACCGGAAAATAATTCGCACATATCCACAGACAGAAAATACCGTAGCTTACGACTATCTTTTTGAAACTCTTATAATTTCCCGCCTTTGCTATGAGGTCTGCCACAAGGCCTGCTGCTATGATAAGCGGTGCTCCCAGATATCCCATACCTGTTACAAACATTATTATCGCAATGAGAACAGACATAATGGTTATCATTCCGAATTTATCAACCTTTGAATAGAACAGCATCATCGGAATAGCTCCCACAAGCGGTATCATTACAACATAAGAAGCTACTATGTAAGGATGAATATAGCCCAGCATTCCACAGGCAAATTCCACCACAAATATGATCGCAGTAAATATTCCCACCGTAATAAAATCCTTCGCCGTCAACTTCTTCTTGTCCATCATTAGACCTCCATAATCCATATTATATATATCTAACTTGGGATAATAGCACATAACATTTTGTTTTGCAATATTGAAAACTAAATAAAATAACACGCAGTCACATGTCACATCATTTGACTGTCACTGCGTGTTTTTCATCTAAATTCTTATTCAAGCCCCTTAAGGGTTCCGACCATATCAAGCTTTTTAATTCTTTTTGAAAACATAAGGCTTACTACTATTGCCACAGCAAGAATAAATGCCGCTGATAATGCATATAGATATACAGGTACCTTTATATAATAATCAAAGTTATCTCCATTACTGTTCATCATGGCCGTAAGCGAAGGCCTGCCCAAAGGTGATCCTAAGATAATTCCTATGACTGCAAACCATATATTCTCCTGGTTCAGCACTCGTCTTATCTTTTTTGTGGAAAGGCCCATGACCTTCAGTGTCGCAAATTCCTTAAGCCTCTCATGGAAAGAAAGATTTCCGGCATTATATAAAACAACAACTATGGTAACAACCGAGAACGCCATCATCATATAGAAAAGATATTTTATAACATCATAACCATTGATAAACACCTCTTTCATCTTTTCCATGTCATATACTCCGGCAATTCCGTCCCTGTCCTCATAATCCATAATATAACGTCTTGTAAGAATTGCCGTAGGAACATATTCACATCCGGTCTCTTCAAAATCCTGCCTCAGAATAGTTATTCCGGCTGTCTCCGGAGTTCTTATGATCATTCCTATTTCAGACTCATACCACTCATTTTTTGAATAGATATGCCAGTATATCTTGTCACCTACGCCTACTCCGATCTGCTTAGCAAGGCGGCTTGTTATAGCAACCTTTCCGGGAATCATGGAAGTTTTATTTGTTTCTTCGTCAGTTATATTCTGCAGACCCTTTCCTTCTATGACTGTAATAGTCTGCTTGAATCTATCCTTAGATACCGCATAAGGTTCCTTTGCGAGCTCTATCTGATCGGTCATGATCATCTCACCTTCAACCTCATCACATATATCATCAAAATATTCCGTATCCTTATCCTCTGACAGAGCCATCTGATATCCATAATTCTGTATCTTATTGAAGTTCCAGTCTACAACATCGTCCACCAGGAAGTAACATCCAAAGGCATATATTACAAGTAGAGTTCCGATTGCCGTTCCTACTATTCCCATAACAGCTCTGAGCGGAGCTCTTGATACATCTCTCAGATTATACTGTGTACTGAATCCCAGCTTTTTCCAGAATGGAAGTCTTTCGGCAAGAATTCTTTTAGCCTTCTTTGGTACCGCCGGTCGGAGAGCTGCAGCCGGAGGAACCTGAAGGAGTTTCTTGCAGCTGACATAGGAAGCCAGAACACATACTGCCACGATAACTGCTGTCACAATATAAAACATGCAGTTGATATCAACATGCACATTTGGAATCATATACCATTCCATCAACATATTTATCATAAGTTTTCCTACCACCTTTGGTCCTGCAATAAGACCTGCAACGGCACCTATAAGCGACACAAAGAAACTGTAGCTCATATAGTGAACTGCTATCTTACTTCGCTTCATTCCCATGGCATTCATGGTACCGATCTGTGTACGCTGTCTCTCCACAAGCCGGCTCATTGTTGTTGAAATAACAAGAATAGCAACCACAAGGAAAATAAATGCAAAGGCGTAAGAGAAGGAATCATGCTGCTTCAGCTCATCTGCTATTCTCTGCACACCCACGATAGATTCTTTATCTACCATTACTGCATAGTTCTTATCTATAGCATCACTGATCTCAGATTCATAGAACATTGCTTCGCTGATGTTACTCTTATCCTCTTTTATCTGCTTCGCCGCTTCCTGTTTCGCATCATCCGTAATCGTAACAAGCATAGTTGAGTATGGTATCAGCTTTATCAATTCCTCATCACTCATCTTATCAAGCTTTTCAAGCAGCATGTCATTATCGATATCATCTATTGTCATGCCTAAAGCCGCCAGTTTGTCTTCGATTTCTTCGATCTTATCCTGAAAGGCTTCCGATTCTTTAAGATCCTCTACATCAATCTTGCCGCTCTTCACCTGATTCTCGGCATACTCTCTGATAGGAAAAGCCTTGTAGCTCATGTATACATAAGCAAGAGTCTTAAAGTTTATATCGCTGTCTTTCTCAGCCTTTGTATATTCATACTCCGGCTCCATAATAAGACCGCGGACAGTTCTTTCAAACTTCATGCCGTTATGTTCCAGTTTGATTTTATCGCCTACAGAGATATCCCACTCATTTGCAAAGGACCAGTTGAGCCATACGCCTTCTGCATCATCACCATCAAAAGGAACACTCTCGGATTCCTTCAGTCGATTTTCCTTACCAACGGCTCCCTTATATAAATACGGCTTTAATATACTGCTCTCATCCATAAGATATATGTCCAACTGTGCACCTTCATAATCTACAGTTGTACCTCTTATCTCTGTTCTGAACTGAGCATCCTCAACAAAATCAAGGTTCTTCACCTGATCCAGATTCTCCTCTTTAAAGCCTTCACTGTATATCCATGCATCAGCTATATTTGTTTCTTCATGAAAATCCTCTACGGCCTTACCGCTGCCGACTACATTAGATTCAAATCCTGAATATATAAATGTTGCGAGAAAGGAAAGTATCATTACCGATATGAACTGGCCAAGATTACCTCTCATTTCTCTGAGCATCTTTCTAAACAGCATTTACCACTCCACCTCCTCTACAGGAACCGGAGCTTCGTTTATTTTTATCTCCCTTATTTTTCCGTTCTTCATACGGATCACCTTATCTGCGCACTTAGCTATATCCGCGTTATGCGTTACTACTATAACTGTATTACCGTATGTGTGAGACATTTCTACTAATAGTTTAAGAACACTAACTCCTGTTTCTGAATCAAGGGCGCCTGTCGGTTCATCTCCGAGTATTATCTTCGGATTCTTGGCAAGCGCCCTTGCTATTGATACTCTCTGCTGTTCTCCACCGGACATCTGTGATGGAAACTTCTTCGCGTGATTTCCCAGCCCGACTCGTTCCAGCATATCCATGGGATCCAGCGCATCCTTTACTATACTTTTCGTCAGGGCTACATTTTCATACGCTGTCAGGCTCGGTATCAGATTATAAAACTGAAAGATAAATCCTATCTTGTCCGCTCTGTAATCTGAAAGCTTCTTATCCTTCATGGAAGAAACCTCAGCTCCATCCACCGTAACAGTTCCCGATGTCGGTGTATCCATGCCTCCCAGCATATTGAGAACCGTGGACTTGCCTGCTCCTGACTGACCCAGAATAACCACAAACTCTCCTTCATTTATAGTGAAATCAATATGATTTACAGCCACCTGCTTACCTTCGCCTTCACCATATTCCTTCACCACATCCTTAAACTCTACTATAACATTTCCTGTATTCATTTTTTCCTCCCGGACAATAGTTCTATTAATTCTTTTTTTGCATCTTCTTCAAAAAGAAGATCGATAACTCTCAGCTTAAGCTCCGTCTGCATATGCTCCATCTCCACATCATGGAACATATAGCTGTTCTCGTAAGCAAGAACTATAAGCTTGATATAATTCGAAAGCAGTGCAACATTTAAATCTTCCTTTACGCCTTCCATATGACACATCAATCTCTGTGCAATATAGGTTTCTCTTTCAAGACTCACTTCCTTACCTCGTGCCTTATCCGCCTCATAAAGAGCCCTCTCATCCTCTGCTGAAAAGTTTTTATATATGGAATTGCTTGAAAGAAGCGATGTGAACCACATCTGAAAAACCTCAGCCGGCTTCATCTTCTTTCCCGGCGGAAACTTCCTGTCAAGTTCATCTAAAAGCTTCTTCCTGTTATGTTCAAGAGCATAGCTCACATACTCCTCTTTTGAGCTGAAGAAGTTATAAAATGTACTCTTACCTATACCCACCTTCTTTGTTATCTTATCTACAGACATATGTTTAAGTCCGTATTCTTCAAGAAGTGGAATGGCCTGATTCAGCATGGCTTCACGTAATTTTTCTTTTTCTTCTTCTGTAAATACTCTTGGCGGCATATCATTTCCTCCCAATGCTCTGTTACCTTTTGCCTCATGATCTCTGCACTTTCGACGTCGTCACGTCTTTGCGACCATTTCCGGATTATGGTCGCATAAAAAGCAAAAATCTTGCGACCGTTTCAAACTTTCGGTCGCAAGATGAATTATATCACTTTGTAGTTAGATGTCAATAACTATATTTATATAAAATTTACTGTGTCAGTACTATTCTCTG
>JAEEGL015822126.1_pt1 | contig 34763 bp, 30 predicted proteins | sample 9134231 | NCBI WGS metagenome assembly JAEEGL01 (sample SAMN16246548, study PRJNA631951) | gut metagenome | biome: gut microbiome; feature: rumen; material: fiber-attached | host: Bos | place: Iran: Karaj | collected 2018-10
AATTTTCACTACATATTTTATAGAAAATCCACCAAAAATTTCAAGCCATCAACTATTGACTTTCAGAAAAATGATTTATAATCTCAAAAATTATTTCAGAATTTTTAAAGATTTTGAGAAAAGTGGCTTTATACGGATAGCAATACATCTAAAACATTATTTTCACTTCATCTTGACTTTTTTTAAAAGACAAATAAACTAACAAAAACATAAACCAATAACTTAGGAAAATGAGAAAGAAAAAAACAAAATTAGAGGAGACTTCCCAAAACATAGGGAGGTTGATTTGCGAGATAAATGACCTAGCTCGCAACATTAGAAACCGCCAAAGGGCCTACAACAAAAAGATGTGGAAACTGTACACAATGGTCGGTTCTCTACTTGAAGAAAAAGAGCTTGAGCTTAAAGATCCGGAAGACGAGGAAGTTAGAGAATGTCTTTCTCTGGCGGAAACCTTAAGAGCCAAGCTCCAGAACCACTTTAAAAAGTGACTTTCTATTCAATCCATCCTCTGCTCATTTCTGATGCAGGGGATTTTTTCTTAAAAAAATCAAATATCTTTTAAACAAATCATTTAATCATACTAAATCGAAGGAATTGGAAAATGACTACAACATTCCACTACTTCAGCACGAATTACTTTCAGCTTTTCTTCATCATTTCTATTCTGAATTGCTTCATGAATAAATTTCGCAATATGTTTTGTATCGTCTTCTTTTACTCCCCTAGTGGTCATAGCCTGCATTCCAATTCTTAGTCCTGATGGATTAAATGGTGGATTTGGATCATCGGGAATTGTAGATTTTGATGTAGAAATTCAAACCTTATCCAAAACCTTTTCAATATCTCATCACGTAAAACTTTCACCAGAAAAATCCATCACTATCATATGATTATCCGTCCCTCATGTCACAAGTTTATATCAATATTTTAGCATTTCTTCAGCCAAAGTTTTTGCATTGATTAAAGTCTGATGTGCATAATCTCTAAATTCAGAAGTCTGAGCTTCTCAAAGTGCAACAGCTATTCATGCAATAGTATTCATATGAGGTCCACCTTGCATTCCTGGAAAAACTGCCCTATCTATTCTCGTTGGTAAATTTTCAATCGTATCTTCAGGCTTTTTCAACGGATTAGAAACTACTCATTTAGAAAGAATCAATGCTCCACGAGGTCAACGAAGTGATTTATGTGTAGTAGTCATCATCGCATGGAATCCATAATCAAACGGATTTTTCAGCTCTCACGCAGCAATAAATCCTCAAATATGAGATAAATCTGAATACAAAATCGCTCAGACTTTTTTTCATATTTCAGCAAATTTTGCATAATCAAGCTCTCTTGGATACGCAGAAAATCCTGCAAGAATCACTTTTGGTTTATATTCAGTTGCAAGTATTTCTAACTCATCAAAATCTATACTTCAATCCGATTTAGTTTTATAACGCTGAAAATTGAAAACCTTAGAAAAAAATGTAACTGGTGCTCAATGAGTAAGATGTCCTCCATGAGATAAATCCATTCATAATATCGTATCTCCAGGCTCCATTACAGCAGTATAGAAACACAAATTCGCAGCTGCTCAGGAAAGAGCTTGAACATTTGCATGATCAGATTTGAATAAACTTTTGACTCTATCAATAGCAAGTTGTTCTATTTTATCTGTATTTTCCTGTCATCCGTAATATCTTTTTCATGGAAATCATTCTGCATATTTATTTGCGAAGACACTAGACTGCGCCTCCAGAACTTGCTTTGATTGATAATTTTCACTAGCAATCAGTTCCATTCAGTCTTGTTGTCTCTTTTCTTCAGCAGAAATTGCTTGCTGCACCTGTAAATCTTTTATCATAAATAACATTATACAAATTAAATCCGATTCATTTTAATGATTTAATATTAATTATTCAACCAAAAACTATTTCATTTTGAGAATTTCTTCCAAATTTACTCTTTTATGAGAAAGTTTAGGAACTTTTACCTGAGATCAGAGTTTATTTTGGGACTTCATCCGAGCATAAAAAGTTCATTTCTTCACAATATGAATTATCGGCATCTTAAGCAACATGTCATTTTTACGTTTTGCTTTATAATCTGGATTAATTTCCTGCAAATACGAATCAATCTTTTTGGTCAAATCCTCATCAGATAAATCAGACTTTTTCTCAAGTTCAATTATCCATTCATGCCTAGTCGGTCAATCCTCACTATCAGGTCATATAGTATAATATGTAATATTTATTCCATCATCATTTGATAAATTTTCAATTACTGAATTTACATGAGTTTCCATCAATTCCTCTCATTTCAAATTTATAGATTGCCTAGTTCTTCAGACAATTTTAAATCTCAATTTTTCATCTACAAAACTAATCACATCTCCTATCAAGTAACGAACCAATCACGCATTCGTCGTAATCACCAACGCAAACTTTTTTCAAATATCATCCTTTTTTATCTCTCGAATTGGTTTAGCCTTAGCGGATTTCTTTACATTTCACTCATCATCAAAGTTATCCGAATTTAACTCCAAGAATTCATAAAAGATTCCATGATTAGTCAATAATTTATACGGAGCATCTCAATCTGAATTATCATAATTAATAATATCTTGATAACCAAAATATCCTTCAGATGCATTATATGCTCACATATACTTAATATTATGTTTCTTGAAATAATGCATATACGGAGCCACATCTACTCATCATCAGATTATGAGTTCCATATTTTTGGCTAGCTTTTCAAACTTTTTCTTATCTTTATTTTCAATGTAATTCAAAATCTCATACGCCCAACTCGTTACTCCTACCATCGTATTTTCTCTATTCTCATTTATCTTTTCATAAACTATCTTAATTTTATCTTCCCAGCTTGGATTTAGCAATACAGACTTCGGTAAAGAATATCTACTAGCAGTCGCTCCCCTTCTTTCCAAAAGAATTAAAGCTGATACATCTCAAACTTTATAGGAACCATTATCTTCCTGTATCGTTCACGTTAAAGGAAAAAAATCTCCCCTCAAAAAATGAATTCATTTATATCAACGTAAGATCTCCGCAAACATATATGCTCAAACTTTCGTCGTACTTCTCATCGCTTCATTTGTAACAGGTATATGTTTTTTATTTCACGTCGTTCACGATGATGCAGAAAATTTACTAATTTTTCATGGTCGAATAATATTTTCTTTCTCTTTGGATAATTCTATATAATCCCTAAAATCCTTATACTCAAAAATAGGAACATTTTTACAAAAATCTGAATAAATATTCTCAGATTTATAAATTTTATCAAATTTAAAATCACTTCAAAACTGAGTATTTTGAATTTTATTTAATAATCATTTTAGGATCTTTTTCTGATTTTTATTCTGATTTTTTTCATCTCTTTTTACCGCTACATATACGGTATTAAATGCTAATCTACTAGCATAATCAAACAGAATATCATACAGTTTCATTTCCATATTTTAGAAATTAAACTACTTTCCAAATGGATATTTCAAATTTTTAATATCCTGATTTCTTAATCACAATTTATCCAAATCTATACTAATTTTTCCTAAATTCTCATTTGGATAATAACCAGAAATAGTATCATAATAAGTGCCTATCTTCATACTCGATTTTGAAGAAATTGCAACCCTTTTTATAAATCATGCAACATAATCGAACAAAATATCCTTATACTGTTTCTCTTTCATATGCATAAGTGTATCATCCAGATTATCCAACTTCTGCTGGATTGTATCATTTCATCCTAAGAATAAAGGAATCGCAATCTTTCTAACAAAAAACGGCATATCATCTATTACAATATTCACGAAACTTTTCACCATCAATGCAAACTCCCTTTTGTTATCAATCTCAAAAATCAGATTTCAATTATTTCATAATTTCAAAACTCAATGATTAGAAAAGTAAGAATTTAATAATTCTGTTAATCTATTTTTCGCTTTCTGTGATAATTTGAACATTTTCACATCCTCATCAAAGTAGTCCAAAATAGCATCAATAATAATTTTTGGATTCACTTTAACAGATTCCAAGCTCTCAGTACTTCAATCTGACACAACACTATCTCTATTCAAATTTTCAAATAATGAAGTATTTATACTATTTACACAGTCATTTGTATGATTACAAAACTCTGCATTAGAATTTAATGGCATAGTAGCAAAGGCTACGGAAATCAATGGCACTTTTACCGAATTTTTCATAAAATTTCAAAGTTTTTAATCTAAATTAAGCAAGTAATAACATAACAAAAATATATAAAAAGTCAAAGCTTCTTTAAATATTAAAAAAAATCTGTCTATAAATTTTCAAGTTATGAACCATATTTTCTCGTAAAAATATAAGAGTTTTCCGCATTAATAAAATTTGTGCCAAAAAATTTGCAAAATTAAAATTTTTGTATAAAATTACAGCATACAATGTTTCAGAGATTTTTAAATCTGAACATGATATTTATTCTTTTATTATTTACACACATGAAAATGAAAAAAATGTTAATCGGAGCATTCCTAGGAATCTTCGCCGTAGCTGGAATCGCTATTTTACCTAATTATGCTAGTGCTCAAACAACTGCTAAAGTCGCCGATTACCAAGACACAAACAACCGAGCAAATCCTAATGCAGAAGCTAACATGATGAGTGATGGTAATGATCAGGTTCTAACATGAGCAAAATTTCTTGACACAATCAAAAATGCAATCAACTGGATTCTATGAATCTTAGCAACTATTGCCCTAGTTATCTGTTTATACGGATGATTCAAAATGGTTACAGCTGCTGGAGACGAGAAGAAATATGGAGAATGACTTAACGTACTTAAATACGCCGCTATCGGTCTAGCAATCATCGGGTTATCATGGATGATTGTCAGTGTTATATTCTGGTTCGTTGGTACATTATCATGAGGAGATCAAACTCAAGGTAAAGCAGTTACAGAAACAAGTGATGTTGGTAATATACAAAAAGGAGCTACAGCAAGCTAATTTATAATCAACAATATAACCAAAAAACACTATGAAAAGACTTATTTTGTATATCTGATTCATCATTGCATGACTATTCATGAGTTCAGGTTTTCTGTTTGCTCAAGAAAACTGCAACAGACGATGAGGAGATTGTCATATAGAAGACATAAACACCATACATACGGAAGACCATCCAAACTCCAGATTATTAGACACAATTAAAAATGCAATAAACTGGTGCCTTGGTATCCTAGCAACTGTAGTGTTATGTTTCTGTATATACTGATGATTTCAGATGCTTACATCCTGAGCAGATAGTAAATGATATGATAACTGATGGAAAGTATTAAAGAACGCTTTACTCTGACTAGCTATCATATTATTAGCATGGATGATAGTCAGTGTTATATTCTGGTTTGTCGCTACAATGTCTGGATGAAATGAAACTGCTTCAGCATGAGTACAACCAACCGGATAAAAAATATTTTCATGTGATTACATATCAAAAATAAAAATCATATGATGCATCATAAAGAAGATCAAGTCGAACGACTTGATCTTTTTTTACATATTTTAAAAATACCCTCCTAAGATTTAGAAGAGTATTTTTCAGTTTAGAAATTTACCAATAAAGTATCGTCCAAAGAATCATCAGTAGAAACTCCTAACATATTCTGCTGATTACTTTCCCCAAACATAGCTGACTCATTATCCCAGAACAAAGGATAACCACACACCGACTCATCATATACAACTACCACGCTCAACAATCCTGGATGGACAACCTTTAGATAAAGTTTATCCGATTGTTGAGACGCTGTACAAAATAAGATAGTGGCAGTTCCAAAGATTGGAAATCTCACAGCTCCTGAATGAATAGAATCCTGAGAATTGTTAACAAGCTCAGCAAATGAGATATCACAGAATCGTGTTTCATTTATTGAATCAATATTCTCCGATATCCCAAATGGGAACATGCTATCTGCCACCATAAGTCTCGCTGCACACATAGAATCATTTGAGAATCTTATCGCCTGCGTTGCATAATCCCATTCAACAGAATCTCCAGCTTCATTAAGCAATTTGCACAAGGGAGCCAGTCTGCCACTCTCTATAATGATTCTATAAGGCTGTCCTGACATGATATCAGTACACAACTCAATCGAATCACTACCTTCCACAGACAAAAATCCCTCATCAGTAGGAGTCTCTTTAGGAATTACCGGTACAACAATACTTTTTCTCGGATACCCATGAACGACATTTTTAACTTGAGGCATAACAACCTCATCATCCTCCATGACAACGTTTCCGTTCTCATGAATCTTCTCATTCCAAATACTGCACACACAAAATGCAATAAGGAGTAGTCCCACAAGTGAAACCAAAATTAACTTAAAGTTCCTTTTCATAATATTATAATGTTTTTGTTTTTTCTACCTAATTTTATACAATCGCCACTATAAAGTCAATATGAAAAAATATACATTTTCACCACAATACATAACATGTTTTCATAAAAATCGTATGATATAAAATATTTTGTAGATTGTATTTTTTAACAAAATCTATATAAATCATTTAGCTTTATTTTCTTCCACATCCAAATGGCCCAACAAAACACAGCACTTGTCCTAATTGGACTTCAGGAATTATGGAGAGATAAAAATTCTGACTACCGTTTACGTAATATGAACTGACTAATAGATAGAGCTTGCTATCTAATTCAGTACGCCAGAGAGATGAATTACAAAATCATCTTTATCAGACACACAGAAAAAGACTGACCATTTGCTGATAAAGATCCACTTTCACAAATCATTGAAGATCTCTGCCCTCAGCCAGAAGACGTAATCATCAAAAAACGTAAAATTTCAAGTTTCTTCAACACTGATTTAGAGCAACATCTCGAATGAATCAAAAATATAGTATTTGCTTGAATTCCAACCAATCTATGCGTTAGAATGTTTGCAGAAGAAGCCTATGACAGAGAATATAATCTTGCTTTAATCGAAGACATCTGCCAAACATACAACGAAAAATTACAAGATTTCACACTTGATGATTTAAATGAATCTAGACCAGATTTAGATATCGTGAGATTAGAACAATTCTTAGGATAAAAAATCTGATTTTTAATTAAATTATTGTAAATAAAAAATGCAATGAGCTAAACTTGTAAGTGAACTAATCCAAGAATATGAACCACAACGCATTTTAGATCTGAAAGCCAGAAAATGATATTTCAGCATTTTAGCTGCTAGTTATTGAGCAAAGGTCGATGTATTAGATGATATAGATAATGCTGAATATCCAGATTATCTCAAAGATCATCCAAATATCACATATTACAAATGAAAGATAGAAGACTTCGAATTCAAAGAAAAATACGATTTCATTGTAGCTAAACATGTTGTAATGTACTACCCTAAAGAATTCATATTGGAGAAATTGATGAATGATATATATGCTCACTTAAACAGAAACGGTATATGTTTCATTACGTACCATTTACCAGATTCATATACTATGACCAACCATCCTGATTTACACCAATATTGTCTTGATGATTTCAAATGATTAAAGTGAAAATTTGTAGTAAAGGATTTTGGAAACTATACTAATCCTGTTTCATGAGAAATCAACAAAGAACATCATGTAGAATATGTAGTGCTAGTCAGACAATAATTTATAAAAATAATATGCGAAATAAAAAATGCTGATTGATATAGTAGATCAATACGATTCTGAAAAAAAGCAATACCTCAAAGAACTTCGAACGAAGATAATTTTGCAATTATCTACACAACAAGACCATAAAAAAATCGTAGCATTTTTATCAAAAGCATGAATTATAAATATCGAAGACTACGAAAAAAAGATATATATCGGATTCTCAAATGACTTTGTGATGACACAAGCCAAAAAGATTTTTAATAAAAGTCTGAAAGAAGCTGTACAAACAGTTTACAACCCACAATATACAATCGAATACATAATTTATCCACCATTTTCCACTGGAAGTGATTTACTCATAGACCTATGAGAATTACTAAATATTAAAGCCACAAAAGACAAAAAACCTGATCCAATATCCAATTCTATCAAAGATGAACTAACTGATTATTTCTGAATACTTTTTGATCCATCATTCAGATTCGATAATTTTATTGCATGAGCAAATAATCAATTCGCCTTTTCCGCTGCAAAAGCCGTTGCTGAGAATCCATGAAATGCATACAATCCCCTATTCATATATTGAAATGTCTGACTAGGGAAAACTCACCTCATGCAAGCCATCTGAAATGAGATAATCCAAAACAATCCGGATAAAGTAATTATTTACCTCCCAGCTACAAAATTAGTAGATGAAATAGTTTGAGCTCTACAGCACAACAAAATGTCCACTCTCATGAGAAAATTTGATGACGTAGATGCTCTATTAGTTGATGATATCCAATTTTTAGCAGATAAAGATAAAACTCAAGAAATTTTTCATAATATATTCAACGATTTTCAAGCGAAGAAAAAACAAATTATCATTTCATCAGATCGTCCTCCAAAGGAATTATTACATATTGAACCAAGATTAAAAACCAGATTTGCCTTGGGATTAGTGGCAGACATTCACGCTCCTGACTATGAAACTAGAATTGCAATTCTCAAATCAAAACTCGAAATTAAACAAGAGACTATCGATTCAGACTTATTGGCTATTATTGCTCAACATATAACTTCAAATGTTCGTGAACTTGAATGAGCCCTTAACATATTATTGACTAGAAAAAAGCTTAGTTGAAACGAAATAACTGAAGATGATGTTTACGCATGTCTTCAAACTCTCGGATATTCTACACAGCATCATATGTCTACTTTCGATGCAGTTAATCAAAACTGAAAATCTCAGAAAAATTTTGATACAATAGTCGAAATGGTTGCTAATTATTATTCCATTTCAGTCGCTGAACTAAAATCAGATTCTAGAAAGAAAGAAATCACAACCGCTAGACAAATATTAATGCTTATCGCCAAAAAACATTTCAGACGAACATTAGAAAAAATCTGAATGTATTTCGGATGAAAGAATCATGCTACAGCAATTTATGCAATCTCAAATATAGAAAAAAAGCTGAAATCCGATGAGGATATTCAGCATGATTATCAAATTTTCACTGAACGAGTAGAACAATAATTACATATTCTTTATAATTTTCTTTACTACTCCGACAACCTTTGTTTCATCATAAGGATCAATTTCTACTTTGTCGAAAAATCTATTCACAGATTCTAAGAACACTCATTCATCAGTTTTTATGATTTTTTTTAGTTTAGGGAGCTGATTATGCACTACAAATACATAATCATTTGGATCATAACTCTCCTGCTGATGAATCAAAACTAAATCTCAATCCTGAATCTTTGGCTCCATTGAATTTCATTTTGCACGGACAAAGAAACAGTTTTCTAAATCCTGCATACCTACAAACGCCATTGTCACAGGAATACGTTCCTGTGTATATTCATTAATCACAGCTTTTCATTGATTTCCACATTGAGCAAATCCAAAAATAGGAAGCTGAACTATATCAGTATATTTATCTGTAATAGATTCACGTACCAAACGATATCATCTTTCATCTTTGACAAAATATCATTTCAAAACTAACTGATTTAGTTTATTAAGTACAGTCTGTGGATGTTTTACACCAATTTCTGCAGCGATTTCTCTAAGAGTAAGTCACTCCCCGTTCGTATTCTTTTTGAAGAATAAGATTAGAGCTTTCTGCACATCATCAAGTTCATGCTTCATTAGTAGTATAATTAATGAATAAAAAAGATTCTGACATATATTCACATTTTCTTTATAAGAATTTCTTTGACGATGTCAAATCTTTTTTTGATAAAAAATTAGATTTTTTTGACGATTTTGGAAAGACAGTTTTGAACTAATAAAAAATCTCTTGCATTTTTGAAAATTTTTATTACGATGATTGCGTTATGATTTTTTACCCCTTATACAAACAAACATGACAACGACGAAAGATTCAGCTGAACTCAAAAATGCCCTAGCAAGCATTGAAAAACAATTCGGAAAATGAGCCGTAATCAAAATGTGAGACCATTCTACATTCGGACTAGTAAATACTTTCCACAGTGGATCATATATTCTAGACTTAATATTATGATGAGGTTATCCAGAAGGACGTGTAGTAGAAATCTACTGACCAGAATCTAGCTGAAAAACCACAATAGCATTACATGCTATCGCAGAAATCCAAAAACGTGGTGAAGTAGCTGCATTTATAGATGCAGAGCATGCTCTCGATCCTCATTACGCCAAAAAACTCTGAGTAAATATCGATGAATTATTACTCGCCCAGCCTGACTACGGAGAACAAGCTCTACAAATCGCAGAAGAACTTGCAAAATCATGATGAGTAAAATTAATCGTTGTAGATTCTGTAGCTGCTCTAGTTCCAAAAGCTGAAGTAGAATGAGATATGTGAGATACTTACATGTGATTACAAGCCAGAATGATGTCTCAAGGACTTAGAAAATTAACTTCAGTTCTTGCTAAAACATGAACTACATGTATCTTCATCAACCAAATCAGAATGAAAATTGGTGTAATGTTTGGTAATCCAGAAACTACTACATGATGAAACGCTCTCAAATTCTTTGCATCTCAAAGAATCGAAATCAGAAAATGAGATAAAATCACAGAAGACAAAGAACAAATCTGATATTATGCCAAAGTTAAAATCGCAAAAAATAAAATCGCCGCTCCGTTCAAAACTGCAGAATTGCCTGTTAAATGGAACATGTGATACGACAAAATCAGTGATATAATCGAAGCATCAGTATTGCTAAAAACTATCACCAAAAGCTGAGCCTTCTACACACTATGAAATCAAAAATTCCAATGAAAAGAAAAATTAGCTCAATATCTACAATGAGACTCAAAAGCTCTAGCTGAGCTCGAGAAAAAAATTGAAAATGCTATCAAGGATATGAGAATGTGAAAACAAGTTCTTGATGATGAAACATTCGAACATCTAGATGAAGTAATTGAAGATATCGCCTGAGTAGAAGAAAGTGATGAATAAAATCGAATAAAAAAACAGAAAGCTCCTAGGAAATTAGGAGCTTTTTTATCAAACAAGAAAACTTGACTTTTTATATAAAAAACATAATAGTATATACAAGGATATATTTTACCATAATAATCACTTACACTCATGGACGATCAATTAAATTCTCTCAATTCTATCGAATCTCCCAAAAGATTATCAAAAACCCAAAGATTCATAGAAAACACCAAAAGAGCTGTAAGAAAAACATTGACTGCTACATCAATGGCTGTTAGTACCATGGGACCTATGGCCACTACTACCACATCTACAATCGTTCCTGCTAGTGTAAATACAATCAGTGTAGTAGCTCCCGTAGCTAAAGCTGTTTCATTATGAACTGCTGTATCTTTACTAACTGCTTGTAGAGGAGATGACCCTGATGATCCAATCGATGTAAAAGATGCTACCCCACCAACTATCAATGTAAGCAAATCACAGGTAGATATCACATGATGAAAAGAAATTCGCATAAGCTGAAGTCAGCTTTATATATGAAATGAATTAGTAGCATCACGAAGTGATAATAAAACTAGAAACTGTACAGTTTTGTTATCTATCAACTGAAAAACTATCACCTCATGAACAACGATATCTGAAGAGTGAACTCTAACTATCAAAGTAACTGATGAAGCATGAAATATAAAAAGCTCTGATATCAAACTAAATATAGTAAAAAATGCACCAAGCATAACAGTAAACCAATACGAATTTAACATCTTCTGATGAGTAACAGTAACCGTAAATAATAATCAATTACTATTCTGAGATGAAGTAATCGCATCACGAAATGATGACAATCCAGAATCATGTAAAATTTCTCTTAAACTAAACTGACAGGAAATCAAATCATGAGATACAATAAGTGATTCATGAACACTAACTATCACAGTAACAAACAAAAACTCAATCTCATCTACTGCAGAAATTACGCTAAAAAATGAATCAATCTACGGACTAGAGAATCTCAGAAATGCATCTATCCAAGTAGATAAAGAGATCAATCTATTAAATTGAATCACTTTTGCTGATGGAGTAGAATTGGTAAAAACTGAAGTAGAAGCAGATGGAACTAAATCTACACTGTCAGATCCCCATCATTATACACCATCATACCCATGAACACTAACAGTAATCTTCACCATAAAATGAAAAAACTGAAATACTGCAGAAGTAAAAGTAGATAATCTATCCATTAAACCACTAGACCACAGAGCTATGGAAATAACAAATATCAAACCTGTAGAAATCCTTCCTATCATTTGACAAATAGAATCGTGAGACAAACAATGCTATGAGCATATAGAACATCTAAGAGTAGCTGAAGCTACTAGAATTAGGGATATGATGTGGGAGTATGGAGCAGGTAATCATAGTGCTGAAGAGTATAAGCAACTTATGATGAGACTCAACACTGGAATGACAATGGAAACTCCAAAATGATATAACAACTACGAATCTATATGAGAATTAAGTGGAGAAACATCAAACCATGCACATAATGAACGAAATATTTTGAACACTTTGATAAATCATGCAAATTTTATGGTTTTAAACCCTACATGATCGCATCGATATGATGTAATGTACGATTTCACAACAGAAAATGAAAATAAAATAAACATATTTTGAAAATCTACATCAACAGAATCCAATAAAAACTGATACTTAGAACGAGATATTAATGCTATCAAAAAATTATTAAAATTAAAAAATTTTATAATATTTTGAGCATGAACTAATATTCGTAAATGAAATGATTGAATTCTAAAAAATAAAATTTACCAAGAAAATATAGATACAGATGACGAACATTGAATCTACGGATTTCCATCTACCGCAAACTGAAAATCTGATTCAAATATAGATAGACATTTATTAATAACAATTTGAACTAACGCCGACTGAGATATTGACCAAACCAACATGATTTACGAAAGTAGCAAATATCCAGTAGGATTTCATAATAAAGTATTATTCGCAGGACGCATGTTCCCATATTTATCTGGATCTACATGAAAGATTCAAGCCGATGGAGGGACTTATACCACATCCTACCCAAACTATGTGAATGTAGCTATAGCTGATCTATGCTTCCAGATGAAAGCTGATGTAGCCGATGTAGACGAACTACTAGAAATGATCAGATCTACTTCACTTACAGATCATATCAAATTCAACTGAGAAGATCAACCACTTCAGCTCATGAATCCTGCATGATTTTTCAAAAAATACCTGATGCCAAATAATCTACCATCTAGTATTCAAATCTCAAAAAACGTATCACTAAACAAATGATATTATAAATGAATAATCTTTGATATTCCATGAGCTGAGGTAAAAATTAACTGACAATGGATAGCATACAATGATGCCAACAAATCTCAAATCAAGAGTCAAAATCCTATGAATTTAGAATGGAGAATAAATGGAGATTTATGCAAAAAACTATGATATAAATGAAAATCAATAAACTGAAAAATAATAGTAGTGGACGATAAATGGAATGGACTAAACATCGATAAAAAATTCTCTGTAAATATACTATAAAATAACTGAAAAGGAAAAAGCTGAACCAAATTTTGTTCAGCTTTTGGTATATAAAATATTAATCATGTTTATAGACAAGCCATCCATTAGGGTTACTTCCACAATATTTACTTCCATACACATCTTTGTTAAAAGCTAGTTCATCATACACCGGCACCAAAGTTCATCACACACTATCTGATCTAAATCCTCTCGGATGAATTGCTACTATTTCTAACTTATCAAGAGTCTGGTCACCACCTAAATAGGATTTAGGCATTCATGTTGTATTTCTTTCACCATATGAAGGTGTCCCTCAAACTCTCAAAGTGTAACTTTCTCGCTCTTGAGTCCCCGACTGATCAATTGGACTTACTGCAAGGGTAAGATATCATACATTTCAAGCTCTTGATGTAAATTTTAATTCTACAGTAAACCAACTAACATCACTTCGATAAAAATTATCTGGCCCCATTCTCAGCGTTCCTACAATTCAATTAATGATTGAACCTGGAGTAAAACTAATTCCAAAATAAGCTACTTTTTTCCTCTGTAAACAACGAGTTTCTTTTCAACTTACATTATGCTTACATATCCACGTCCAAGACTGAGGTCCACATCAGTCTATATACTCGCGTCAAGCTTTTGTATTATAGTCCGTAACTCAAGAATACCAATCACGATAAGTTGATTCAGAATCACATAAGCTACTATAAGAAACTGGTGTCTTATTACGCACATCTATATTAGTTCAACATGATGGTAATGCATTCGAAACACATCATGTTTTATCAGAATTCACAGTATATCATGCTGACTCATCGCATGTCCATTGACAACCATGCACCATAGAACTAGTACCTGCATATTTCCAGCTATAAACACCGTTTCAAGGAGTACTAGAAATTATTCTTACTCACGCTCATTCTGGTCTTGTTCATCCACAACTAGAAGGTGTAGCACCACAATCAACTATAGTTATATCAGGATCATCTAATAGAAAACCATCAATTTCATATGTAGGACGCGCCGTAGAAGTATAATTCCAATCCCAATAATTAGTATATAAATCCCAGTGTCTAGCATTTGGATACTTAGGTAATGTATTTTGATGATGAGGTTCACTTGTATTCTGGTTTTGTGGTATAGTATAAGTATCCGTATATACATCATTTGTCCAACTACACACTTGAGTATACTGTGTAGGTCATCCATCCATATATCACGCACAGTAATTATATTTCTCACTTTGTTTTAATATCAAATTAAATGGCAAGTTTCATCAACCCTGAACATAAAACTTAACACCATTTGTTTTCAACACAAACACTTCACTCGAATCTCAAAATCTTGTTCATTGCTCATAATCAATCTGACGACATATCGTATAAGAATTTGGAGAATCTTTTACACAAACACCATCGTGTACATTAGGATTCTGAGGTTTCCAACCATTTGCAGTATCACATATATAACAACTATTTCCTCCACATTCCCACGTATATTTATGACCATCTGAATCATATTTTGTAGAAGATCAATCAGATCAATCGGCACACTTATATTTATTTTCCCAATCACAGTCAACATTCATTCATTCATAAATCGCATACAATGTTCTATCTTCACAAGTACTTGTCAATACTCCATTCATTACCCCTGATTTTGGCCATGTATAACTTGTAGCTCCCGCATTTAATGACCATCACAACAACGTAGCATTACTCTTAGTACATACATCTCCTCTTAAATTTAATGGCGTTCCAAATGTTACCGTTTGATTTTGTGGATTTCCACTTCATCCATTACAGTTATATGATATAGTATATGTCTTAGGCGTCCACTTTGCATACAACGTTATATGACTATTTACAGCATTTGACCAATTGTATGCTGTAGTCATTGTTGATGGTGTATACCATCATTCAAAAGTATTACATGTCTTTCCTGGATCTGTTGGTTTCGCTCACTGATTTCCACAATACAACGTCTGAGTAGATGGTACTGGAGTTCCTCAATTAGTTTCAAACGTAATTGAACACTTATCATTTTCTGCGTAAACTGCATACAATGTTTTAGTATCACAACTATCCGTTAATGATCCATTCATTGTCGCTCACAATGCCCATGTTGGAGTTGTGGCTCCTTGACTCAATGACCATCATATTAATTTATAATCTTGTTTGCTACATCCACTACTTCTAAGGGTTGGAGTATCTCACCATGTCACATAATCATAGAATGGACCTCCAGTTCCTCCATCACAATTATACATTATAGTATACTCCACTGGTGTCCAATGAGCTACCAAAGTAGCATCAGCTGTTACAGGCCCATATTTAGTTCATACAGGCATTGTTCCATCCCATTTGTTAAACTCGTAACAATCTCTTTTCGCATTTGGCAAATATACAGATTCTCCATGATTTACTATATCATACTCTACTTTACTACCATTACGTCTTGCTTCTCAACCATTTCCATCATAAGTAATTTTATATTTATTTATCTCACAACCATTTCCATTTTTATGATATCACTCCTCACATGTCCATTCACATGGTCACAACTCTGACGTTGAAACATAATCCCATGATTTATTATGAGTATCTGGAGTTCATTCTCAATAAATTACACCTTCTCATGATGGTACATTCACTGAAGAACATTCATTTATCAAGCATTCACCAGGGGTAGAAGTTTTATGGTATCCTTTTTTACATTTATAACAATTCAAATCATCACCAGGTACCGTACAATATGGTCATGGTCTTGTTAGATTTGTAGTATTAGGATTACTAGGATCTTCATAATTAGTAGGAATTCCTGCACAATCCCAAGTATATTTAGTAGGATCTGTACTTACCCTATTCACTTTCACTCAATGTTTACAGTCATAATCTACTGGCCCATTAGGATCTAGATCATTATTACATTCACCTTTTACATTTGGCACACATTCATTATCTTCAAGATGATATCCTTTTTTACATACTAAACACGATTCCGTCGTTTTACCGTTAGTACATTCCCATCTCCATTCACCTTCTCAAGCTCACTGTCCCTCTTTTTGAGTATGTGCATCATCGTCTACACAATCGTATGGTGCATCATTTGTACATGCATTTTGATCTCCTACTGGATTACTTTCATCCCGTGCCGGATACCTACATGTTGTTTCTATATATCTACACGTATTTCCATTCCTTATGTATCATGTATCACATTCCCATTCACAGGCATCTTCTGGAATTGGCTTTTCCCAATACTCATCACCGCTACCAGACCATGCTCAAATCCATTTTTTAAGGAAATATCATTGATCAACATATTTTGTACCCAATATAGAAATCCATGGATGATCAACATAACCTGCCTCACGTAACCAATGAGAATGCTCTGGTTTATTTAAGTTAATTGTTTTACAATGTTTCACATCGACATTAGGAATACACCATTTTCCATTTTCACTATGATACCCTTCTTTACAACCAATTAAATGATATACATAACGTTGAAATGTACATTCGTACTCATCTTTCTGAGGTGGATTCCTATTTACTCCTGTAAACTCATCACAGCTTTCATAGATTGAAGTTCCTGACCATATATCATATTGTTCCTGTGATACATTATATTTATTTCTATCACATAATTTATCTTTTTGCGCACAACTAGCATATGTATACTCATCTCCTGTCAAACCTTTTCGTTCTTGATTAGTTGATGTATTTATAAATTTTCAGTCATCACACCTAAATGTTTGCCATTCACACAAATCTGTACACTCTTTATCATTTGTTTTATAGAAATCTCTAGTCTGACCATGTATCACATTATAGAAATGTCCATTCTTTAAATCTACATTACATCTTTTCATACATTTATTAGAATCTGCTGGAAGTCTATCATATCAAGGGTTACATTTAACAAGCTTATAATGTGCTTCACGTGGATTTCATTTATGAACATCATCACACGTTTCATTATTAGTTGAAACACTATTATAATCCAAACATAATTTATATGTTCATCTATCTCACTTAATTGCAGAAGATCTATCAGTCCTATTCCATACCATATTTGTATCTTGTAATCATGAATTAGCAAAACTTTTAGTAATCATCTCTGCAGTTAAATCATATACAGCAGTGTTACATCTAAAATTAACTGTTCCACAATTAAAGAACTTATAACCATTATCTGCAGCCTTTAGATTTGTAGCTACTTTCCCATCATTAGTAATATACATTGTTCAGTCCTTACATATCAACGTCTTTTTGTGTTGATTATTACCACAATGTTCTGGATATGGATCATTCTTTGTACCTTTATCTAAATCTGGCTGACGAGCACAATTCACCTGCCCACTATTATATCATGTTACTGTCTGATTATGTTTATAAATTTTCTTTCCTACATCCGCCCATGTATATTCACAATCACTGTGACATCTAAATTTATTTGGATTACCTCCAGCCACATCTCCAGTTAAATGATAACCAGGATCACACTGATATACACATTTATTTTCATTGACCGCTGGACATGCTGTATCAGAATCTATTAAACTAGTTTCAAATACAACATTCTGATATTCTTCAAGTTCTCATGTATAACACATATGAGAATGTCCTGTAAAACTACCGCCTGTCGGATCTGACACACAATAAGCTGAATAAGAAGGCTCAGGTTCTATAACCTCTCCTGTATAAATACAATAATTTGGATTTGTCTGACATATACTCTGACAAGTTTCTCAACGATCTAACATTTCCCATTTATGAGGAATCGTATTTATTCAAGCTTTCGTACATCAAACTACACAATTTTGATAACTTCATTCCACTCAAAGATTATCACTATTACATGGAATTGTTGTTATATCGATATATCCAAGACTAACAGCACCTTTTACTGCTAATCCTCTATCTGATGCATCTGTATTAATTCCTACTCCTTTTTTTACATTTAGATAAAATGCATTAGAACTTTCAGGTCTAAAATCAGCATCATCATTTGAATAAACAAATATATTATCAACATTTTCTCCATTTTCATTAACTTCTACATTCTTTCATCATACAATTACATTATTACTATTATCTCATATAATATTATATTCTCATCACAAAATAAACGCATTAGATACAGAGTACCCTATTTCATGGTTAGATCATCAAATCAAAGCTATACCATCATGAGAATCTCTAGTTACTATATTGTTGTCTCATCAAATTAATACTGCAGGCGTACCTTCATTTATATTTTTTCAATGTAAAATAAGACCATCTCATCATAAAAGTACAGCATTATCATTTCCATTACTCACTTTATTAGTGCTTCATGCGACCAAAGTCACATTTTCCGAAACTACCTCATTTTTATATCATCATAGAACATGTCAATAAACACCATCGTGTACTTTATTTACATTCGTTGTATCTATATATTCAGTACCTCATGCCGCTATCAAAGGGTTTACAACCACCGGATTCGGTGTAATATAAAAGGATTTATCCTTTATATACATATTATTAATCACTGTCCTCATATCTGACGGATTGAGAAAACGCATACCATAAAGTACTTCTTGTTTTTCATCCAATCATGTATAATAAAACTCTTTGACCTCTCACAACTCTGCAGCTCGCGCTGTCGAAGTAATCAATGAGGCTGATCATATACATAAAACCACCGACAAAATTAATAACACCGCAGTTAATAAAGAACTACGCCAATCATTTTTTTGCGGAAGTAAGCTTTTTACCTTTCGTTTTTGTTTCATTTGGTCATAAAGTATAATAAAATTAGATACTCAATTATACTCTAAAGATCAAATTTTGTCAAATTTTTGGGGACTTTTTTTACATAAAAAAGAAAATATCAAAAAAATCTGATTATTATATAGGTTTAGACATATATGTTCATTTTAATTCAAATCAAAGGCTCCTATAATACTCCCTCACTCACACTCACGAGATTACAGAAAACTGTTTATACCCAAATGATTTTGAAAGCTTTTCTGCGAATGAAAGCAATCTCCTTCATAGTCATGTATGCTGAGTTCACTGACCAGATTTATCTCAAATTTTTTGAAGTTCTCCATAAACATGAAGCTCTCTAATTATCGCTGTTCACATTTCTAGTCACTCAATTCAAGCTACACTACCATGTTTCGGTAATAATAAACGAGCAAATCAATACAAATATCCCAGCTCATCTTCAAATGAGATGAAACACTCCTGCCCTACTGAAGATTTATACCAACGCAAAACTAAATTCAATAAATCTGATTTCTTTTTTTCTGTTCTATTCCTAATCTCTCTAGATCTAGTATCCAAGCATACAAAATTACGAAAAGATTTTAAGTCAGGATGTGTTCAGATTACCTCGGTTTTAACCTCTCCCACCACTTCGTCATTTCCCTCTCCTAATAGGAGAGGGGTAGGGTGAGGTTTTTGCAACAATTTCTCAAAATACTCATCATCACTTTCATACAATTCATAATCTCAATACAAACGTGAATAAAATTTCTCCACATCTATACTACCCTTTCAATGAAAACTATCTTTCATTTCTTTCAATAACGATTCATGCGCCATCTGAGAAAGATTTGTAATATTAGATCCAGCAACGATTTCAGTCGCAGGGATATCACGAATCAATCTCTTAATTCTCGTATAAGGTGGGATTATATTCAAAAAAGTCTCACGAATCTCAGATAAAATTTGTTCCGTAGTTATCGGAGTATATTTTCACTCTTTATATAAATCATATAACTCCGTATTAGGTATAACTGATGTTGGATAAAATTTTATTTCATCGGGTTGAAATGCTGAATTCGAATAAATATCCTTAAAACTCTGAATATCTTTTTCAAAGTCTGAGCCATAAAGTCATGGCATCAAATGAATCGAAATTTTCAATCCATACTGACGCATAATGTATATAGCATCTTTTATTTTCTGTACATTATGTCCTCTCTTATTTAATTTCAATACCTCATCATCAGTAGACTGAATTCACATCTCTACTCTTGTCACTCATAATTCACGCCAGAATTTACAATTTTCATGACTAACTAAATCTGGACGAGTTTCTATTGTCAATCAGATTATCCTATTTTTAGCTATTTCATTACGCTTTATTGCTCCTTCCAAGCTATCTGAATATTTAATTTCATCCAAATTCTGAATTTCAAAATGATATCTCGACTCATCATTACCACCATCTCCAAAATTTTGTTTAATCTTCAAATCAGAAAAAGTATTACATGCATCATAAAGCTGCTTAACAAAATCTATCTTGTAATCTCTAGGATAAGCATCCCACGATCATCATAGAATTATCATCTCAATTTTATCAGTCTGATGCCCTGTTGTAGTCAATGATTGCAAACGATTGTAAGTCTGTTTCATCGGATCAAACTGATTCAACCATGCACGCATAGCTCCAGGTTCAGATTTTATATAACTTTTGGGCATTCATGGATCATTAGGACAGAATATACACTGTCCAGGACATGGCCACGGTTTAGTTAGAACTTGAACAGGCACGATTCATGATAATGAACGAATTGCTCTTTTGCGTAATAAAGTTTCAAAAGTCTGATTTTTCTCTAATTTTCACTCCTTCACGGCAGCAAAATATGACTGCAATATCTGCGACTTTGATGGTAAATCTTTCATTTTTTTCTCTTTTGCAAAAGCACGCTGCATATCTTTAATTTCATCAACAGTTATATTTGGAATCTTATCATATATCGCTTTCACCAGTGGAAAAAAATCCATCAAAAATTAATTAATTAATCATAAACCAAAACATAATACTGATTCACCACTAAGTTTCAATTGTTTCTATTTATATACACACAAAATAAAATCAAAATTGACTTGCTTTTTTCACTCAGAAAAGCACACTAAACAAAAGTAAAAGTTTTATAAAATAATTCTGAATATGTTAAACAATCTGATTCTAATTCTAAGTTTCACACTTGCGACATTTTTAATTGCTATGATACTCTATCCATTATATATCAAATTACTCAAAAAATGGAAAGCGTGAAAAACAATCCGTAGTAATACAGCCACTTGAGATAAAGCTGTTATATTCTCAAAACTACACGAACATAAAGCCTGAACTCCTACTATGGGATGAGGACTTTTCCTTGTAATGATGATTGTTATGATCCTAATTTCACGAATATCCCATAAATTATGACGAACTAATTATTACCTCCGAAATAGACAAGAAACTTATATTATATTATTCTGATTTTTCAGTATGTGATTAATTGGATTAATAGACGATATTCTAAATATTCGCGGGATTGGAAAAGTTAAATGACTAAATATGAGAGCTAAAATGTTTGGTCTGGTTCTATTTTCTGGATGGATCTCATATTGGTTTTACCACGTATTATGAATTGATTATATAAATTTGTCTCCACTATTTTCAAATGTAATCCACCTATGACGATGATTCCCTATACTTACATTTATCGCTACAATATTCATAGTGAATGCTGTAAATATTACAGACTGACTTGATTGATTAGCATGATGATTAAATATTTTTGTACTGATTACACTCGCCGTAGCTCTATTCATTTCTCAGAGATATCTAGCCACAACTGTATTAGGAATATGTGCTGCCACATTAGTTGCTTTCATGTTTTTTAATATCAATCCAGCTAAAATTTTTATGTGAGATAGTTGAGCGTTTTGTTTGTGATGACTTATTGCAGCTACCGCATATTTATTAAATATGAAAATCTGAATATTTATTCCAACTTGTATCGTATTTCTGATTTTTATAATAGATTTGTGTACAAGTGGATTACAAATGTTTTGGAAAAAAGTTTTTCATCATAAATTATTCCCTATCGCACCATTCCACCATTATTTGGAATACAAATGAATTAAAGAATATACAATAGTAATGTATATGCGATTAATCCAAACTATTCTGACTGTATCAGCTATCATCGTAATCTTTCGACAATTCTTATAAGACAAACTTAAAATCTAAAAAACAAAAGTTTAAACAAAAATCAGACTCTCTTCTTTTAGGTCTTTTTCTTACTCATCATGAAAAAACTTACATCTCGACGGTCTAATATTTGTTCTAAACCAATCAATTTTCGAATCAGTCTATTATGCAAAATCTTTGTAATCTGACTTTTATTACAATTTTTCTTACAAACATTCGTAACGTTTAAACTCGGTCGAGATGGTAAATTCCGAACATTATTCTGGATGTGGAAAGAGTTTATATTATTAATATTTATCGTAATACTGCTACGATACATTTTCACAAATTTAAAATGACGAATTAAAGCCATAAAGAATAAAGAAAATACCGATAAAATAACTTGGAAATTATTACTCAAAAACATCGAATCAAAATTCATTATCCAGTTCATATTAATATTCATAATTACAACTATAATTCTGCTACTTTTGGCTGTATGATTACAACACACTTGAATTAAAGCTTTTGTTTTAAGTGCAAAATACGATTTATTCTGATTTTTCATCTTTGGAATCTGAATATGTCTAGCTTTACTTTTCTTCACCGAAAAAGATAAAGACTTACTAGAGCTATACAATAAATTAATCCTCCGATCTTTACGACTAGGACTATTCCGATGGTTTATAGTACGACTAATGCCAAATACACTAAAAATATTTGGATACAATCCATTCATTTATGAATGAACTGTTTGACAAAGTCCACCCGCAGCATACTACACGTTAATCAATCAATGAAATGTAAGAAACCAATATCTATTCGAAAGACCTACTAGTTTCGGATTCTGGTTGATAGCTTTCTTCCCCGTACTCGTATTGTGATTTCTAAGAAATAAAAAGAGAAAAGATCAAATATTCCCTGCTATAATATTCTGACTTTTGATTATTTCTACTCGATCTCGTGCATGAATAGCCGTTCGAGCATTAGAAGCTATCGCACTATTTTTCATAGTATATCGAAAATATGTTAAAAAATATTTCGTTTGGCTAATAGTTTTGGCGATAATTTGACTGTGTTGAGTAGCATATCTATCCAGATGAATTATGGTAAGAGAACATTCAAATACTGGTCATCTAGAACTAATGAAATCATGACGAAATATCGCAAAAAAGAATTTAATATTTTGACGATGAGCTGGATATTCTGGACCTGCTTCACACCAATTATGTTACACAGATGAACCCGTAAATATATACGCAGAGATAGATTCAATTCATATGGATAATCAACGTTGTGAATTAATAAGAAAAGAAAATATTAAAAATCAGATTTCTACTTATGGTTTCAATCCAGAGAACCAATATCTACAAGTTTTAATGGAATACTGAATCATTTGAATATTATTCCGATTATCACTATGCGTAATCATACTACGATACACTGCCAAAATGATACACATTTACCGCAAAAAGAATAAATCTCCCTATCAAGAACTATTATACTACTCTCTATTATGATTCTGAATGTGATTTATTTGACTTTGTATTGAATGATTAGTATTACATTCATTAGTAGATAGAATGGTAATTTACCCTTTCTTCCTATTATATTGAATCACAATTTGACTACGGGAAAAAGAAAAAAATAAAGATTACATACCACCCCAGCCTAAAAAGAAGAAAAAAAGAAATAAATCTAGCTTAAAAACTAAGAAAAAATCCAAATAAAAAATCTATTGATTTTAATATCATTTTAATTAAAATTACCTCTCGCGGGTATAGGAAACTAATTTCCCCAATATATGCCCCTTAATCTCCTCTCAAGGGGACTCGCTCTCACATTGTATCGATGTGGGAGCTTTTTTATTAAATAAAACTTGCTTTTAACAAATTTTCTATTAATCTAACTAAATTATTTATACAAAAAATAATGATTATGCCAAACGAAATTCAACCACTTATTATATGAGCAATAGTTTGACTTATAGTATGATTCATCGTTGCCAAATTAACAGTGCATTCTGCTGTCAAAACTGCACGTTCCACTTCTGTAAAACAAGCCCGTAATGTAATTCTCTGAGATGTAAATGAAAAACTCGCTCCTGCTTTACCTGGATTTCCATACGATTTCAAAGATATGGTATTTATATGAAAATGAATAGATTACCTTGTTTTTGACTGATTAGCTTCAGGCCATTTAAGAAAAATAGTTTTATTAGAGATAAAAAGCTGACAATCATTACTAAATAGAAATGAATCTATGGTAAAAAATACAGTATGACAGTGACTCGTTTCATATGAAGTATTTAGAGTACATATATAATTTTTATTTTTCACATAATAAACTATGAAAACTATCGTAATCACATCTGGATATTTTAATCCAATTCATCCATGACACATTGAATGTCTAGAACTCTGTAAGGAGCTGTGAGATGAAGTTTGGGTAATAGTGAATAGTGATTTACAAGCAAAACTAAAAACAGGGAAAAATAAAGTTTTTCAAGATGAGAATTATAGAATGAAAATAGTTAGTTCACTCAGAGTTGTCGATGAAGTGTTTCTTTCTATTGATAAAGACGGTTCTGTTTGTGAAAGTATTAGAGAAATTAGCAAAAAAATAAGAGAAAAATACTGAAATGATACAATTATTTATTTCTGAAAATGAGGAGATCGTTTCGCATGAAATATCCCTGAAGTACAAGTATGCCAAGAATGCTGAATAAAAATCAGAGATTGATTGTGAGCGAAAAACCACAATAGTTCAGATTATAGAGACAAAGCTTAAAATTTTTATTTACCATATTGCAATAACACGATGAAAAAACTTGTATTACTCCGTCATGGAGAAAGTCAATGGAATAAAGAAAATAGATTTACATGATGGACTGATGTCGATTTATCAGAAAAATGAGTAGAGGAAGCTATAAAAGCCTGAAGGTTACTCAAAGAACAAAATATCCGATTCAAAAGAGCTTTCACATCTTACCTCAAAAGAGCCGTAAAAACTCTAAATGTAGTACTAGACCAAATGGATTTAGACTGGATTCCTGTAGAAAAAACATGGAGATTAAATGAAAAGCACTATGGAATGCTCCAGTGATTAAATAAGAAAGAAACTGCAGAAAAGTATGGAGACGAACAAGTATTGATTCGAAGAAGAAGTTTTGATGTACCTCCTACTCCATTAGATAGAGATGATGAACGTTCTCCTTTTCAAGATCCCCGTTATGCAGAAGTCCCAGAAAATGAGTTACCTCTTACAGAAAGCTTGAAAGAATGTATCCAACGTTTGATTCCATGTCGAGAAAATCAGATTCTGCCTGCATTGAAAAAAGAAGAAACAATTCTGGTTGCTGCTCACTGAAATAGTTTAAGATGAATTGTGAAATTATTAAAAAATATTTCAGATGAAAATATTGTAAGTTTGAATCTTCCAACAGCTGTGCCTTATGTATTCGAATTTGATGATAATATGAATTTAGTGAAAGATTATTTCCTTTGAGATCCCGAGGAAATTAAAAAACTTATGGAAGCTGTAGCTAACCAGGGGAAAAAATAATAACTACATACTTTCTACTGCATCTATTCAAAGCAAATTTAACGCATTTTTCATCACTTGAAGGATAGACTGAAGCAAATGTAAACGAGCTTTACTTAGTTCTACGTTTGATTCGTCGATAATTTTGTGATTATGATAATATGAATTGAAAAGCTGAGCAATATCCAGGCATCGTCTAGCTACATAGTTTGGTTTGTATTCATTTGCAGCTTTCTGAACTTCTTCTTCGAATGATGCCAACTTTAATAGTAAAGCTTTTTCTTCATCCGTATTGAGTAAACTATAATCAACATTTCAGTTAAGGTCTCGTTGATTCTTTCTAAGGATAGAAGACATTCTCGCAGTTGTATATTGAAGATATGGTCCTGTCTCTCATTCAAAAGAAAGCGCCGTCTGTAAATCAAATATAATTTTCTTTTCACTATCCTGTAAAAGCATTCAGAATTTCATTGCTCAAAATGCTATTTTTCTCGCAGTTTCTTTTTTCTCTTGATCTGGAATATCTCTATCTACAACCATTGATTCAGCTTTTTCTAGTAATTGATCACGAAAATCTTCATAAAGAATTACATTTCATGCACGTGAAGACATTTTTCACTCTTTCAAATCCACTAATCCATGGGAAATATGTTGTAATTTATCACGATTAATTCACATAATTTCCAAAGTCTTGAAAAGCTGAGCAAAATGATGTTCTTGCTCCGATCAAACTACATAAAGTAATTTATAACAATTTGGATAATCTGCTTGTTTCCTGAATGCTAATCAAATATCTTTCGTGGAATATAAAGATGCTCAATTTGATTTGAGAAGTAAAAATCGTCATAGACCATACTCTTCCAAATTTATAGCTAATGCTCATTCCGAAATTACAGCTTTTCATTCTGCCTGCATTTTGCGAACTAGTTCAATTCAAGGTTTCTCTACCTCACTTTCAAAATACCATTTATCGATTTCCTCACTTCCTAATTCTGCGAATATTTTTTTCATATCTTGTAAACATAGTTCTCTAGTTTCTTTCCAGATTTTTACTAACTCCTCATCTCCATCTTCCAAATTTTTCTGTAAAGTTTCTACTTCTGGTTTATATACATCAGGATTCTCATCTACTTTTCTAGTAGCTTCCGTATAGAGAATTCCAACCCATTTAGTAAAATTTTCTTTTGGCATTTCTCATTGATAGAATTTTGTATAATACCAAAGCCATTTAGCTACGTGCGCTCAAATATCTCATGGATAACTGCATTTTACTACATCATTTCATGCATATCTCAAAATTCTTGCAGTCGATTCACTGACCAAAGCATTTCTAATATGTCCAATATGAACCGCTTTATGAGTATTTGGTTGCCATCATTCTAGAATGAATTGTTTTCATGTTGACTCTCCTCTTCCAAAATCAGCTTTTTCTTTTTCTATTTTTTCAATCACATTTTTTGCAAAACTCTCAGAATTTAGTACAGCATTTACATATGGTCAAACTGAAACAATTTCAGAAAAAGAACTTGAAGGCTGAATTTTACTCACAATTTCACTACTTATTTGAACAGGATTTTTTCATAAAGTTTTGGCTCGCTTAAAACATGGAAATGCAAAATCTCATTTTACATTATCTGGGGCAATTACTACATCTGATATAATTTCATCAACAGAAACTCAAAGATTTGGAGCGATAAGCTCTGCAAATTCGTACATTAATTTTTGAATCATATATTTTTACAAAAAGAATAAAAATATTTGGTTCATTGTATAAATTCCCGAGTAATTTTCAAAAGTTTTATTTTTTACTTCCGAAATTTATAATAATTTACAAATAAATATCAAAAACTATAAATATTTTACTTGACATATTAAGAATAATAATTATAAATATAAAAACATAATGTATAACACCCAAAAAAAATTAAAAAAATGAAAAATTACTATTACTCAAAAGGGCTTTCAGAGCTACAAAGAAAAATCAGTAGAAGAAAAAGACAAAGGGTATTTGTATTAATTCTATTTGCACTTCTCTGTTCTATTACTCTAACCGTAACTATCGTAAGAAGTATACAGTTCGATCAAAAGTGCGCAGGCTACCTTAAACAAGCTGCTGATGCTAACACCCCAGAGCTTGCTCTGGAAAGAATAAATGTAGCCTTAGAATATATCGAGGCTAATAACCTAACGGATGGTTACACATCCATACTCTGGAAGACTGAAGATGAAAATGTTGGTTTCTGGTACCGTAACATCGTTGCATGCCAGGAGGAACTCAAATCATGTTTGGCATCCTCTCAACTAGAAAAAACTAATGTACTGATGAAAGTGAGAGAATCTCTTACCGATGAAGGAGAAAAAGGAACTGCCTTAACCATTCCAGATGGAATTTCTAGACACCCATATAACTGGTTATGGGCTATAATTAATACCATAAGTTTTATTATGGGCTCCTTTCTATTCTTATGCACTGGATCTAAAAGTTAAGATAAGCCGTGGGGGGTTACCCACGGCTTAACTGATTAAGAAAAATTTTCTTCACACTTGAAAATAATTATATTTTATCTATATTTCTACTTAGATTTTTATTTTTATTAAAATAACGATATGCAAGTACCTATTTGAGTTTCAAACAGACACATCCATTTATCTAAAGAAGATGCAGAAAGACTTTACTGAGAATGATTTGAATTAACTAAAAAAAATAATCTCTCTCAGCCATGACAATTCGCTGCTGAAGAATGTTTAGTTTTAAAATGACCTAAGTGAGAAATAGCAAAAGTGAGAATTCTCTGACCATATAGACCTCAAACTCAAGTAGAAATACTTATGGCCGATCAGTTTAAATTATGAGTAATGGCTCCCATCAGACTTTCTGGAGATTTAAAATGATCTGCATGAATCACTATCGTTGCACCAAATTGAAATGAAATCACAATCGATGAATGAATGATTATTGCAAAAAGACACGTCCACATGTTACCTTCAGATGCTGAAGCATATTGAGTTCAAAATAATCAAATCGTAAAAATTAAATGCGGATGAGAAAGATGATTAATCTTCGATGAAGTAGTAGTTCGTGTAACTGATACTTCAAAGCTTGATACACATATTGATACAGAAGAATGAAACGCTGCTAAATTAAAGACTGGAGATGAAGCTGAAATTCTTACGGATTGAGAAGTTAGATTTTATAGCAAAAATTAGTATGAGAGTTCCTGTTTACGTTCAAAAAAGACATATCCATTTGGCCCAGATAGATGCCGAAAAACTATTTGGAAAGTGATATGTTTTTTGAATTGAAAGGAAGTTTACTCAACCATGAGAATATTTCACGAAAGAGAAGTTAACTATCAAATGACCAAAGTGATGAATTGAAGGTGTAGATATCATTATGCCATTTAGAAAATTCACCCAAGTTGAAATATCTCCTTCTGATAATGAAACACTTTGAATTAATGCAGAAAAAACTAAATCATGAGAATTAAAAAAAGCTAACCCCATAACTCTGATTTGACCAAAATGAACGATTTACCTGAATAACTGTGTAATTATCGCCGAAAAACATATCCATATGAGTGTAGCAGATGCGAAAGATTTTTGATTTAAAAATAATCAGATGGTAAAATTAAAAACTCCGTGAGCAAACGGAAAAATAATTGAAAATGTCAGAATTAGAACCAATGATAAATTTGAATTTGATTTACATTTGAATGAAGATGAATGAAAAAAGTGGTGATTAGAGACTAATGACCGAGCTGAAATTATATAATATTGAATAATGCATAAAAATTTATAATCTTTATTTTATATTTAATAAATAATATTTTTTGAATGAAAATATTCTCTCGACGACCACGGAAAAAACCAAAAAGAAAAATTTTGGTAATTTCATGATGATGATTCCGTTGAACTTATGCTCTCTGAATTATGAAAGCCATGGAAGAATACAATATAAAATCTGAAATAGATGCCATATACGGAGTAAGTATCTGAGCCATTGTATGATCAGTTTGGGCAAATGGAATGAAAGCGGAAGAAATTTTAGAATTATTAACAAGTATAAAACTCACTGATTTCTATTGAACTGATATACTTTCTATGTCAGGAGGTTTTGCATCAAGTAAAAAGATTGAATCTCTGCTAAATAAATATTTACCAAAGGATTTTGAAGACTTAGAATGCTCTTTCTATGCTGGAAGCGTGGACACAAATAGTGCAGAGTATAAACTATTTAATAGCTGAGATTTACGTAAAATTGTACTAGGAAGTATGTCTATTCCATGAGTTTTTCCACCTGTAAAATATAAAAACTATTCACTAGTCGACTGAGGAGTTTTAAATAATTTTCCAGTAGATCTAGCCAAAAAAGATTATCCAAATCATGAAGTAATATGAATTGCTCTCAATAAATTTCAAACAAATCAAAAAATCAGAGCAGCTCTTGATAACCTAATTATCACTTTTGAAGTAATGATGCGTTCAAAATTACTGGAAAATACAAAATTAGTAGATTATTTGTTCTATAGAGAATTGCCTATCCAAGTTTTATCGTTAAGCAAAAAGCAAATGCGTGAAGCATTTGCCTTATGATATGAAGATTGAATCAAAATGTTCAAAAAATCTAATTAATATTTTTTACTCACTCATCTCTTCACTGAGCCATCACATCTGAACCTCATCCTCTGAGATTATATTTTTTTGCCAATTCCTTAGCAGACACTGAGCCATCTGTAATTATCACATAATTTCATTCATCCGTATAGAGTAAAATCGATTTATCTGACGGATAAACTTCCTTTACTATTCCAGTCAATGCCTTAAAATTTGTACCAACCGGTAACTGAATAATTTTCGAAAAATCTGAATTTGAACGGCTTTGAGCTGACTGTAAAGTAGTACGAATTGATGCAGTCTCCAATGATTCTACACGCTGCTGTAATTCAATATTTTCTTTAGCATATTTAGAGATTTTCTCGTTAATCTGTGCATAAGATTTCACATCCAAAGTCTTGGATGCTCAATCTAGGATTTCCTCATAATTATGAAGTTTTTCTATAACTTTTGGTCACGTATATGCTGTAATTCTCTTGATTCATGATGCTACTGCCTCCTGTGAGACGATAGTAAATGCTCAAATATCTCTAGTATTACTCACGTGAGTTCATCCACAAAGTTCAACTGAAATATTCTCATCACCATCATGCACACGAATTACACGCACTTCATCTCCATATTTTTCTTCAAAGAATGCTTTAGCTCATAGCTTCACTCATTCTTCAAAACTAGTTTCAATCAAATCTACAGGAAATGCTTTGAAGATAGTCTGATTTACTTTATTTTCTATATCACGAATCTGCTCTGGAGTAAGTAAATTATTTGCATAAAAATCGAATCTTAATAAATCCTCATCAACCAACGATCCAGCTTGTTTCGTATTTGGAAAAATTTTAGCAAGTTCTGCATGCAAAAGATGAGTAGCAGTATGAGCCCTCATTTTCGCATATCTTTGATCCATATCTATCGCAAGTTTCATCCTTTTTATCACGAATTTAATCTAAATTATTGAGTTATTTGAATTGCATCTCACAAATCTCACTGTCTTACAATTTCAGTTTCTCCGTTTTCAAGCTGAACTTCGATAGTCTGATCCATTTCATCAATTTCTCCATCTTCAGTCATCAAAATTGGAGCTTCTGTATTTTCTGGTTCTTCAGGATTAACCTCTGGCAATATTTCTTCAATCTGTACATCTCACGTAATTACTTGAAGATCTCATGTATCTATAATATTATCTTCTCCTGCTTCTTGTTTAGGTGAAAACATATAAACTACATAAACTCAAATCAAAGATATCGTCATAAAAATTACACAAATCCATATTACAATCCTAACTATCAAAGGTTTTTGATGTTTCATTTAAATAATTTAAAAAATAAAAAATCTGAAAGTAAGTGTACTTTTACTGTACATTTTTTCAAGAGATTTATAATTTGACTTCTATGCTAAAATATGTATATTATCGCAGCATCTCATTAAACAAAACCACCAAAAAAACTACCTCTATGAAAAGTCTGCCCTTTATTCTGCTAATGTTCTTAGTGGGAACGTTAGTATCTCCTGCCAGACAAAAAGAGACTTTACTTCTCGTTTGCCAGGGAAATGAGGAATTCTCCAGAGAGAATCCTAGAATCGAACAAGTTCTACTTATGAGAGAAGAAGTAGAATCCCTCATCAAAAGCGGAAGTCTTCCAGTTGTTATTGAATGCGACAGAAATGTTGCATGGGTTTATCTCAATGATCCCGATGATGGAAGAGACTATCCTGTGGCTGATTTTAAGTCTGACTATTTTGAAACGTTAGACCTATTTCCACTAAAACTAACAAAGAAACTCAAAAAAATGCTCAAGAAGGGAAACAAAGAGTTCCTAGAGACCTTAGGTGTAGAATACATAGTCAGAAATGGAGAAGTTTTCTCCAAAATCGACTATGACAAATTCGAAGTATTTGCATTCTAATCCTAATCAAACCACTAAAAAGCTGACTAATTAACCATTATGCCAGCTTTTTCTTTATTCAAAAAAGAGGCCTATTCATAAATAAGCCTCAAATTCCTTAAACATACATGCTTTCACGAATACTCGCCAGCACGAAACCCACTCCTGCCGTCAACAGTCCAATAGTCACATCTACATATCCGACAATCAATGCAATTAATGCAACAATAACCGCTGTCACAGATGACGCTATAAAAATCGGACTATGATCCTCGTCGTAATCTCTATTTTCATCAACCAAATGCTTGGTAAAATGACGATGAATCCAAACGAGAACAAAGCAGACTAAAAGCACCAGACCCATGTAAACATACTTTTGTGGAGGTGCTACTTGCGAATAAATCGCCCCGCTTGCCACTCCGCAACAAACGAGACTAACCCAAACTAACTTTATCATACACTTAACATTTAAGTTTTATCATTATATACAAAATATCATCTATGTCAAGATTGAGTTTCTAATGTCCTTTAAATACTACTCCAAACGTAGCAAAAATCACATACAAATCCATCGCCAACGACCAATTCTGAATATAGTACAAATCTAATCTAGCTTCCTCAGAGAATGGTAAATTATCTCTACCAAAAACCTGAGCATATCATGTAATTCATGGTTTTATACTCAAAACTCTTCTCTCCCATTGCTCATATTGTTCTACTTCTTTTGGCAAATGTGGACGCGGTCAAACTAACGACATACTTCACCATAGTACCTGGAACAACTGGGGTAGTTCATCAAGTGAACTTTTACGCAAAAATTTTCAGACTTTTGTTACACGTGGATCATCTTTAATTTTAGGTAAAACTCATTTACGATTATTAGCATCTGAAGCTATCAATTTTGCATATAATTCATCAGCCTTTTTTCATCCATATCATACACACATTTCCGTTTTCATCGTACGGAATTTATAAAACGTGAATAATTTTCATCATTTTCAAACTCTCTTAGATTTGTAAATCGCTGGTCATTTTGAGTCTATCTTTATAATAATAGCTATAATTATCATTGGAATCGCAAACACTATCAAAGCAATCGTCGCCATCACCAAATCAAATATCCTTTTCCATACCAATGACCATCAATCAAGCTGTGAGTGTGTATATTCCATTGCAACGATTGATCAGATTTTTTCTGGTCTATAAACTACATCTTCAAGAAAGAATCATTCACTTACATGGAAAAATCTAGTATCATAAAATCTGATTTTTTCAAATATATTTTGCAAAACTTCCTGTCTCACATTTCATACTACAACTGCAATTGAATATTCTGATAAATTTATCGAATCAACATCATCGCTCACAATCGCCTCAGTCGGGAACGAAAAATTTCACTTTAACTTATCTAATAATTCTGAAGACTTATTCAAATTATCAGATATTATAAGAACTTTATTTCACTTCTTTTTTTGCAATTTAAAGTCTAAACGATACCAGATCTGATCAAAAAAGAACAAAACTACATATGCAATAATTGCTGAGATTAAAATAATATACCTAGATATTCAGAAATTGAATATAAATCCTTGACCAAAATATGAGATAAAAGCACTAGAAATAAACCAATAAACTCGGACCTTTGATAATGTTTGAATATAACTTCACGTCTGCTTATTCAATTCATATAAATTCTTTATCAACCCTATAAATACAAATATTCAGGCAGATAACAAAGCAAACAAATCCAACTCATGTCTATTAATCCATGGAGTTTCATGGAATATTTTTAACATAAAATCTCACCACAATCTAGATTTATATGCTAATCGAAACACTACTAAAATTATTAGAAAATGTAGTGCAGGTCTACATAAACGAAAGATTTTTAATCGTTTAGAATTCATAAATTAATATTTTATGAAATAAATCTATTTTTAGTATTCAAAAAAGTATCACTTTTTCAAGTTCAGATTTTTACAAAAAAATATATTTATATACCAATTAATAAATGCGAGTGATACGAATATCATTTTTAGGCTCATATCATTCTGATTCCCATTTTTTAAGGAGCGTCTCTTTCTCTTTTCATTTATACTCCTTTCA
>JAEEGL011881988.1_pt1 | contig 34758 bp, 38 predicted proteins | sample 9134231 | NCBI WGS metagenome assembly JAEEGL01 (sample SAMN16246548, study PRJNA631951) | gut metagenome | biome: gut microbiome; feature: rumen; material: fiber-attached | host: Bos | place: Iran: Karaj | collected 2018-10
ACTACTTCTGAGTAATTGGATAATTTTTTCGTTGTTACGTGCCATATTATAATATGATGATTTTAATCTTTATTCTTTATAAATATTTTTGTCTTTTACCAACGTACTCCATCAACGATAATTTCATCTCCACCATCAATATCTTCGTCAGGATGAAGACCATCGTTATCAATGTCACCAAAGTCGTGGTTTTTAGCCATTTGTGAAATCTTCTCTTCTATTGCGTCTAATCTTTCTGAAATTGTTCCTTTGTCAGAATCATAGTTACCAATAATATTTTCAATGATAGTGACCCTTTCTTTCAATTCGGTTAAATCAGCGATGATTTCTTTACTACCGTAATCTTTTTCAACAAGTTCAGCATCACCTGTTTCCTGATTAATCACAATATGATAATCTGTCGGTTTTCCGTCAACTACCACAGTGACTGAAAATCCTTCGCCTAATGAAGTACTAATCCAGTTTTCACCGTCCCACTCCAAGATGTAGTATATGACGGTTTGAGGAAGTTCCTCATCGCTACTGCAATTAGGTCTTAATGAACAATATTCATCACCGCTAACGCAAATGTTAGAAGCAGTCCAAACCATACGTTTGCCGTCAGCAGAGGGCATGATTACGGTTTCATATTCTTGACCTAAGATTTCTTCTCTTCCGTAGAAATTGTGCCCGTTATACTCCTTAACCAAACGCAATGAATGGTATTGGCTTGTAGGAACAATATCTTGTTGAACCTCAGTTCTGTCCCACGTAAATGTTTTGACGTATGCAACTGCACCGTCTCGTGTCATATCAGAAGTCCAAAAACTTGCCAATTTACCGAAGCCTCCACAAACTATATCACCAGCTAAGTTATCACCAAAACCTGCGGGAATAACATTAAATCCATAACTGTCTATACCCTCAGGTGTGATTTTTTCACCTTGCTCACAACACTTACCACATTCTCCGCAATAAACGGGTCTGCATGGGTCATTTCGGTGACAGCAATTGGCACATGGGTCTTCGGGTTCGTCATCGGTTGTTGGTTCTTCATATTTCCAATAATCAAAGTCGCTGGTATGCAATGATTTAAGATATTTTCCAGCATATTTTCCAAGCCATTGGTTGCTTCTTTTGTCATTATGGTTTCTATACTGTTCAAGTGGTTCGATTGCATTCAGCATATTGTCCCAATCCTCTTTGCTTGGTATTTTCCATTCACTGTCGCAAAGTTTTTTGCATATTTCGCCAACACCATTATAGCAATAAAGCATACCGTATTCATTGGCATAGTCTTTAATAAGATATCTTGCACCGACATACAGGCTTTCAGGCGGAAAAACATCTGTACCGTTTGTTTTGTCTATGATACCAATGACAGGTTCATATAAGCCTGGTTTAAATGATGGTGAAATACTAAGAGGACTATCAATAGTTCCTTTTCCTGTAATTGTTTCGTCAGTATATACGCCTTTGAAACAACAATCTTCACTCATGCCAAAACCAGAAATTTCGGTTGTTTGCCCATTTTGCGTAATATACAAAGTTCCTGTTTCACTGTCGAAATCAAATGTAAGGTCTTTTGCAAAGTTACTGAAAACATCATCAGAAGAAATTGTGTCTCCATTAACCAAACTGATTATAATTCTGTTATCCTCAACTGTAACACCTTTAATATCACGTCCTTCAAGAACATAGAAGTTGTTGTCTATTTCTTCTCCTGTTAGACCACAATTTTTAGCTGGGGTAGCACCTTCATAATCAGAATTTAATTTATAATATGTTATACCTCTTATCATAATGATTGTTAATTTATAATAAATAGTTTATTTTTTCTCCAAAACGTTGTTCAAAAACATAATTTTTAGATATTTCAGTGAAAGTTAGTGGACAATCATAAAATTTGAATGACTTTACATAGCCAAACAACGTACCAGCAAACTCTTTTTCCAAAGGAAGCACGTGTTCAGGCATTTCACAAAGATTTTCATAATATACAACATCAGCAAGCCCTTGTGTACCACCACCAAGTGATATATTGAAGGGAACACCTTCCTGTTTATCAGGCATGTCATTTAATTCTCTGAAATTAAACGTAGGTAATTCTTTTGTTATGAAAACAAGTTTTCCGTTTACATAAAAGTACATTATCATTTTCTGTGTGGATGATGTCTTTAGGTCGGTAATTTTGTATATTTTACCGATAGGTTCAATTTTTATATGTATCGTAACCCACTCATTTTCAGGAATTACACCAATATTTGAAAATTCACTCTCTATTTTATAGTCTTTTTCTTCACTATCACAGTCTTGAACAAGATATTTGTACCCAATGCTTCCATCATCTTTAATCTGAAGTGCAAAAGCGTTTCTGTACAAATCATTCTTAATGTTATAAGACTTATTATTAAAATGCGCTCTATCAGCAGTCATACCATTACAAGTCCTGTCAAACAAAAGGAAGTAGTTTTCTTTATCAGACATTTTAATATCCGTAAGAACCATAACGTCACCATCTTTCCATGTATCCACTGTAAATCCGTCACATGTTCTGTCAAAGATTATGAACTTGTTATCTGTCTTTATCTCGACTATGTTTGGTTGTCGCAACTCATGCCCGTCTTTCGTCTCCAAAACGGTGTCAGAAATAATTGGCACATCAGGTGTGTAGTAGTTATCGTTGTTATATATGTCACAATCACAGGTCTCTGGTAAGTCAACAGCATACCCGTCAATGAAATAATCACCATTACATTTGCATTTTTTGCAATTGTTGTTAGGCATGCCGCTTTGTATAGTAGTCCACTGCTCGTTCTCTACCCATAAACCACCGTTTATTTTCCTCCACCTTGCATTATCCTGATAAACGTTAAGAGCCTCTGGATATGACCAATAGAACCCAAAGTTATCAGACGAAGATTTCTCTTTTTCGCATTTACAGTTTCCTATACATTCATCAGAAAAGTAACCATCTGACACATAATCATCAGAAAAATACGTGATTGGCTCACTTTTTATAAAATAATTTGTTTCTTGACATGAATTAATATAAGCGTCTGAAAAGTAATCGTCTGAATAATAAGTGTTGAAAATACGTTCAAAACTTTCGTCAGTATCGTATTGTGTCCACCATTTGTTTTCTGAACGTGTACCCCAAAAAAAGAATATTCCCTTATTATCTGGATAACGGTCATTCAATGTGTAGTTATCTTTTTCAATAACACTGTCAGTTTTCTTTATGGTGAACTCTAATGAAATTCCGTGTCCTATATTATTTGGAAGCACTTGATAATCACATCCGCTTTTGTAGAAACCCTGAAAAAAACCGCCATTCAATCTCGCGGCACAAGTTTCGTCAACAGGCATAATGGTGTTTCCGTAATAAAAAATTCCGTTATTACCGTATACCTTATTTAATATAAAACCCAAATCATCCTCATTTAACGAATACTTAGATTTTGTGAACAATTCAATAAAATCAGCATTGCTTATTCGTGTCTTGTCATAGTGTATGAAACCGTTATCAACACCCGTATAGCCTATGTTTTCCAGTGTAATTCCCTTATTGTAAGCGTCATCCCATACGAAATCAGACTTAAATGTGTCTTTATCTTCACAACCCATTTCTTCAAAATCAATGTATGAACTAAGACATCTCTCAACAAGTTCACTGTTACCATCGTCATAGCCGCGCATTTCATCCAAGCTGAGAAAGAAATCCCAACACTCACTTCGGTCAATTTTAAAGCGTAAAGGTGTTCTGTTGTGGTTGTAAATATTACTCATTGTGAATTTTAAGGCTATTTATATATAAATAGATAATTGGCTCTAAAACAATTTTAGAAAATGCGTGTAGTAAAGATAACAGAACATCAATTAAAGGAAGCAGAAGGATTTACATTCTTGGATTCCGAAAATGATACACCAAACGGTGATGGTCAGTCACATATCAGTGTTGGTGGCAGGTTGGATGGTGACACAATGGCAAAACCAATTGACACGGACAGCGTGAAGGACACAATAACAGCGAATGCATATAATAGATATTACGACAGATACCACGGAATTAAAAGACCGTTGAACTGTTCAGTAAATGAGAATCAAGACTTGGATGGTGATACTGATAACAATGGTGTTGATGATTTTTTTGAGAAACCAGAACTTGATAACAGTTCAAAAAATGACATAGTACAAATACCTCAAGGCGTTCAACGCAAGGTAAATTTGCTGTTAAATGACATGAAAAGGCTATCACCAAAACAACAAGCAATAGTATTGGATAAGATAATAGAGAGTCTTAATCTTTCTTCATTACCACCATCATACTTAAAAAATTTACGATTAGATGTACAATAAATTATGCTGCATATTTTAACGGAAGACGGAAATAGGGAACTTAAACATAGGTTTTTCCCTTTGGGTGACAATATCAGAAAGCACCTGTTAAATACACTGTGTAATTATGACGGTGACAAGACCATTGACGGTTATAAGCGTTTGAATAACATTCTGTCAATGGAAAATGGTATTGCGTATAATGAAATGAAACGTCTTAAAAACTTTTTTGATAACTATCAGGGAACTCCCGATTCTGTTGAGTACATTTTAAATGGCGGAGACCAAATGAGATTGTGGGTAAATGCGACATTAAGCAGAGCGACAAGAGGGGTTAAAGACTTCAAGGAGGCTCAAAAAGAAGCTGGTATCAATAATGCATATATATCACCACATGAAAAGGATAGGCAAACATCAACAGGGAAGCCTACGGTTGCCAAACTTCAAACACAAAATGCAGCAAAAGACATAAAAACCAATTCTTCTATTAAATACGAAGGCAAAAAACGGACAATATGCATCACAGAAAATCAGATGCAAGATATTTATAGGAAAATAAACGATAAAAACTTATAAAGATATGCAATCATGTTTAGAGAAACGCGGTATAGAAGAAAGACACGAGGAAATCGTTCGTAATGACTATACACGAGATAACCAATATTCAGCAACCCATCCAAACGCACTTGCTACAGGTGACGAAAAGGGTAAAGGTACGGGACATGGTGGACACACCTATTTCCTTCCTGACTGTAATGGCCCAATGGGTGTATTTAACTACTCAAACTTCGACACCAATCCCGCAAGTGGAGCAGGTGGTAAGACTGATAACGAAACACGTAGAGTTGCAATGGCAAGAAGCATGTTTAATGCAGAATATGCTTACTCAGCAAAAATTGTTGACACCACAAAGAATGTACGAGAAGGACAATACGTTATGAAGTAATACAATGCTTAAAGAACTTCTGAATGAAATATTGCTTTCAGAGTCAGCATCAATAAGCGATGTAAATGCAGCATTGGATAACCATCATCGTATTCTTATAAATTACGTCAGTAAAACTAAGGAAATCGCTGATGGCCCAAGAATCATCGAGGTTTATGCATATGGACTCACTAAGGCTGGAAACCAAGTTATAAGGGCTTTCCAACCTTTTGGTGATACAGCCTCTAATGTTCCTGATTGGAAGTTCTTCAGGTTAGATGGGATTACTTATTGGGAAGATAAAAAGCAAGTTTTCACAACGCCCGCTTCAGATAGATATCCAGGTGTTGGAAAATTTAACCCTAATGATGATAAAACCATGTCTATGGTTTATAAAATCGCTAAATTTGACGATACAAGCACAGAAACAGGTTTTGAAAGACTAAAACAACAATTAGATAATCCAATTACAATTAACGACCTTGACAGAAACAGGCCAAAAGTTGTACAAACACCTGAAGAGCCAAAATCAGACGTTTATAGAACACCTACTGAAGTTGGTATGGAAAGATTGAGACAACAAATGCTCAATCCAAGAAAGATTGACCTTTCACAATTTGAAAAACCAAAAACAAAGGCAAAAATACAACAAGACCAACAAACAGACAAAGAACGTGTTGATAAGGTAAAAGACCTCATTCAGCAAAAAGAGAAATTCACAAAGTCAGAACTTGACCAAGCAAACACAGTAGAACCTCAACAAGAACCAGTACAAACACCTGAAGAACCGAAATCAGACGTTTATAGAACACCTACTGAGGTTGGTATGGATGCTTTGAGGAAACAAATGCAGAATCCGAGAAAAATCGACCTGTCAAAAATACCAAAACGTTAATTAATACTTGACAGTGACAATAAATAAGATTAGAGTTATAGAAAAAACATAATGGACATTAACGAAATTTTAAAAATTGGTAACAATACAGAGCAAACCAACGAGTCACAAGCAACAACATCCTCAATGGACAGTTTATCAAGCAGTGACGTTGATTTGTTGGACAGGTTAGTATATGGTAACGGAAACGGTGAATTTGTTCTCCCTGAACCAGAGAAAAAAATATATGATGTAAATGAGGATTTGAAACGAATGACTGATATCACAAGTATACCTGATGAAAATTTTCAAAGAAGTAGGATACCAAGTGCAATAAAGGAATCTATAAGGCAAAATCCACTAAATGTAACACCTGTATCAGACCCACAACTTGAAGCACTTGCTAACAGAATTGGCGGTAATGGCGATTTCAGTCGTTCACTTGACATTCTTAAACAATTAGAGGAAAGGGATGGCAACAAGAATTTTAACAAAAAACTGAATGAAGCATCAAACAATTCAGTGGCCTCTTCTGGTATTGATTATGAATTAATCAAGAATATTGTGGAAAGTGTGGTTGAAAAGAAACTTTCACAATACAAACAACAGTTGAGCGAAAGCGTTTCAAGAGGTCAAAACAACAACTCTTTGTCAGTAATGAACATCAGAAAAGATAAATTCTTATTTTTGGATGATGACAACAATATATATGAATGTCAAATGGTCTATAAAGGAAAAAACAAGGCAAGAAAAAGATAAAATAATAACATATGACTTATCATAATTTTAGGGCATTTCATCATAAAAAGATGAAATGTCTTGTTTTTTTTGTTTTTTTGTAGTATATTTGTGAAAAAAGCAAAAAAACTATGATTACTGAAGCAAAACTTAATGCCAACTACATGGCATATATTAAACGTTTGGAGAAATACAACTGCTATTCCGAGTCAATGATTAATGACATTGGTGAACTGATTAAAAAGTGTAGTTACTCAATGAAGGAGGATAGCGGTTCAGCGTATGAAGGTTCAATGATTGACGTTGTTCTTAATACTTTATGCAAGATTGCTTACGACATTAACGAGCATGCTTTTGGTGCTTCTGATAAGAACAATTCTATTGCACACCCACTTCTTAAAGTCAATTTTGACATGCTTATGCGTGTGTTGTTGCTGCAACACATAGGTAAAGCAGTTATGTACATTGACGAGGAAGACCAATGGGTAAGAAAAAATAAGAAGATGTTTTATAAATTCAACGATGACCTGAAATCCAACCTTAAACTTGGTGAAAGAAGCCTATTTCTTTGTCAGAAATATGGAATTAAACTGTGCGAGGAAGAATATGAGGCAATAAGAATTATTGACAAAGTGGATGATGGAAAAACAGAAATATACAATTCACCTTTGGCTGTAATGACAAAGTTTGTCTATGTACTATCTGCAATTGAACTCCGAAAGAAATTTGAAAAACAAAATAAAAAAGAAAAAATTGAAAAATAATGGGAACTTATGAAGGAAAACACAGCGGGCCGCTATCTATGCCAATTAATTTTGTAAATTTATCGCCAAATAAAGACCCAGAATACATTAAAATAGGAGACAGTGGGTTTGATTTAAGAGCATGGATTAAAGATGAAGAAGGAACTAACCAATATTCCAAAGAACCAAAGATTGTACTAAAACCGTTAGAAAGAAAATTAATACATACAGGAATTTATTTAGGTCTTCCTATTGGCTATGAAGCACAGATTAGGCCAAGAAGCGGCATGGCTTTGAAAAGAGGATTAAGTGTTTTAAACACCCCTGGCACAATTGATGCAGATTATCGTGGAGAAATTGGAATTATTGCCGTGAACCTGTCTAATGAAGAAATTACTATTGAAAATAGTGAGCGTATTGCTCAATGTGTAATCAACACGGTTAAATGTAAAGGTAATGGAATAAAATTAATTAAGACAGATAAACTTGATGAAACCGAGCGCGGTGCTCAGGGTTTCGGTGACTCAGGTGATAAATAAAGCGTAAATTTGTCTTACCCAAAAATGAGCAATCAAAAAAGAGTTGCTAAACAATATCTAATCACAAATGAAGAAAACATAAGGGTAAATTACGGAACTACAGATAGGAAAACACCATCTGTCATTTTTGCACGAGCCAAAGGAAATGTAGAACCGTTTGAAAACAAGAAAACATATGCGTCTGATATACAAGACTTGAAAAAGTATTTCAAGGATTTGACAAGAAAAAAAATCAACAAACTTGATATATTGAAGTCTGAAAAGATGCTATGCAATATTGATGTAGCAGAAAACGGGTTATCTTTTGGGAGAAAGGGACACATGAGGTATGAAATATTCATAAAGCCTTCACAAGTAAAAAAGTTAGAAGAATACGAAAGCGATATAAAAGAACTTACTAATGAAATAAATACAGAAATACGCAACTTTCTTAAAGAAAGAGGTATTAAAGCATTCTGATAACATATTTATCTAAAAAAGGCATATGAAGTACGATAAACTAAATAAAATTATTGAAGAAACCGTAAAAAGAGAACTCGTAAGGATAAATGCAATAAACGAAAGTATCAATCCTGACAGTCTGAAACTTGTAAAACAAAATCTATATCAAGCACATAAAGAATTGAACAAGATTCTAAGAGATATGATGATGCAAGGACAGGGTGAAAGTGAAGAATTTAATGCGCTTTCTAAACTTGACCAATACATCCAGCAAATAATGGAGCATCCGATTATTGATAGAATTAGCACCGTTTAATTTACAAAATATTAAGGAAAGCACACTAAAAACCACAGCCATTAATTGGTTTGTGGTTTTTTTATTGACATTTTTATTGCATTATTTTACTTTTATATAAAAAAATTATGTTTGAGAGACTAATAAGCGAAATGGCTGATAAGCCAACAATGGAAATTTGCCAATATTACACTACAATTTCTAAAATCAAGGATTCATATGCAAAAACAAGACAATTATACCCTGCTGATATCGAAATTAGCAGGTTATATGAAGATGCATCTAAAATAGAAAAACTATTACAGGATATAATAATTGAAAGATTTTTAAGATTTAAGAAAGATGAGTCTGAAAAGTAAATTAAAAGATTTATGGTACGGACTATTTGGTGCTATGAAAATAACCGAGGAAGAAGTATTAAAATCGCCTGGTATTGACGTATCACCAAATGTAAGTATAAACCAAGAAGTACATGATAAACGTGTATCAACTGCTCTTCTTGCGGGCAAAGAGACACAAGAAGTGAAAGAATTAAGATACAGAACATACAAAGTAGACAGAGAGGCAAAAAACTTTGAGGTGTTTTCGCCAACTTTGGCTATAAAAAAGAACGAATTGGAAAAACAAGATAGCAAATTTGTTTATTATGACGATTCAGATGGTTTAGAGGTAATAACAATACAGAATAATTTCCCGTTGGTCGAAACCGTAGAACAAGGCATTGAACAGATTGGAAAACGTGGAAAACGAACAGACTATTGGATTAAGATTGAACGTCAGTTTGGCTTCATGCCAAGATACCGTATTGAGGAGTACACAAAACGTCTTGTTGTAAAGGAAAAAACAAAAGGACAAACTGCTTTTATCGAGTTTTATGTATCAAAATATCCCAATCAATTGGATTTGAAATCAAAGGGGTTTGTAAAAGAAGTTGAAAAAATAAAAGATGAACATTTAAGGAGCGACATAATTGACATTAATTTAGTCTCATTTATGACTAATCATGCATATAAGGTTGTTGATATGCTTTATTATGTATTTAAGGCTAAAGAATTTAAGGGTGTCACTGAATATGACGGGCATTATGTGCTTAAATTTCTTGCAGATATTGTAGTAAACGGTCAAGATAGGACAGAAGAATTTTACAATGATGAAATGGCGAGAAAATATGAAGAAAAAGCACCCAAGAAAGTTATACATAATTTGACACCTGACGCAGAAGATAAAGTATATGTATGTGAAGAATGTGGAAAGAAAGTTATATACAGTCCAAAGGCAATTGATGAAATGGATGCAAGTGAAGAAGTGAATTTGGATGAGATAAGTGAAAATACTGCATATTTTGACTATCAGATTTCTCAAAGCACTTTCGGAAAAACCTTATGCAAAGATTGTTTACAAAAATATCTTAATGAATTAAAAATTATGGAAAAATATGAGTAAACGAGTGATACGCCTTAAAGAGATTATTGATGAAATCAAACGAGACAGAGAAATTTTACTTGAAAAAAGAGAAAAAATGTCATATTATAATAATATAAAAAAATAAGACCAATATGGATATTTTAGAAGAATACAAAAAACAGTTTGAACTTGACAAACAAAATGAAAATTATGAACTACCCGCAAACGAGGACGGCAGTAAACCTGTTTTAACAAGTGAACAATTAGATTCTTACAAAAAGGAGTTAGATAAATACAGACAACAAGACAATGATTTGCTTAAAGCGTTTCAACAGAAATTCATCCAGTTAACTGACAAAGAGTTAAAAGAAAAGGGAAAATTAACAACTGTTCAAGTAAATTTAAAAGTAATCAAGGCTTATTGCCCTGAATGTGGAGAAGAAATTGTAAGCATGTACCCATCAGCATATGATATGTTCACACTAAAGAAGATTGCAAGGTATGAATGTCCAAAATGTCACACAAAGTACAATCTTGAAAATGCTTATCCAAGACTTGCAGTGTTTGACATGTATGGAAATGAAATAAAATGTTTTTTGGATTAATTCTATGAGGATTGCGATTGACCTAAATGACGTGTTAAGAGACTACACAAGACAGTTCAGGTTACAATATCAAAAGTTTATTGACCCGTATTTTGATATTGAAGATAATGAGATAACCACGCTTAATTTCAATGAGGTTTTCCCGTTTGAAAGTGAAGAGGCATATAAGAGGTTCAAATACATTGATAACGCTTTTGAAATTTTCGGGCGCGCAGAACCAATGGAGAAAATGCTTCAGTACAAGTTCAATGATTGGTTACAAAACAACATGAGGGATTTCGACGATGATGATATACCTGAAATTATATTAATAAGTCCATTTGAAAGTGGACTGAGTATCAGTTCTTCATTGTTATTTTTATCAACATTCGGTGCAAAAGTAAGAGAAATATTATTTCCAATTGATTCCAAAAGTGTATGGAACAAATGTGATATCATTATTACAGCCAATCCAATCTACTTAGAAGACGTTCCTGAAGGAAAAACTGTTATAAAGATTAATGCACCATATAATAAAGACTTTGAAACTGAATACTCATTTAATTCCATGATGGATTTAATAAATGACCAAGATGAAATAATAAGAAAACTCATTGAAAATAATGGAAGAAATTAAAAAGCTTAAAGGGCGATATTATATTGATTTAGAAAACTATGTTGCTTTTGTTGCAAACATTGAGTCCAATGAAAGATTAACCAATTCTGTAATAACAGAAACATATGGCGAATCAATTGATGGAGATGCAGGTGATATGAACCTAATGACAAAAGAAATCGTAGAAACAAAAGGAACAGGTGGTGGAAATGAATTTTTCCATGATATTCGTTACAAAATGGTAACAAGTTTGTTGGATACACTTACTAAGGTATACACTTCTGACAATGAGTTTTATTTTGATGAAGACGATGAAGATGACACTCTATCAATTGGTCAAAAACTCGCATTTAACACACTTCTTAAATACAACATAATTGTAAAGAATAATAGTTAATAAAACAAAAGAAATGAGCAAAGATAAAGATACAATTGTCCTTCAAAGGATTGATGATACAATAAAAAATCTTGACACAAAGCAAAATACTCTTTTTTTCTTTGTAAGCGATTGCAAGAACACACCAAACAGTAATACAATGTACATTTATCAAATGGCATTAACGTTAAAAGAACTTGGCTACAATGTATGTATGCTATATCAATTAAATAATGAATATAGTAAGGCTGAAATTGACAGACTCACAAGGCTTGGAAAACCAATTGACCCCACAAAGATTTTTGAGGGTGTCGATAGATGGATGGGTGAAAAGTATTCCTCACTTGAACACATTAACATATCAGACAATAAATGGACGGTTTCACCGTCAGATATTTTGTTTATTCCTGAGGTTTTCTCAAGTTTAATGAAAGAGACGTTTGATAAGAGTATACCGTGTGAAAGATATGTAGTATTACAGAATTTCAGATATATCAGTGATTTCATACCATTCGGAGACCAATGGTTGAATTACGGCATAACAAATGCCATAGCCTCAACTGAACATCAAAGTGATTTAATCAAGTCTGTTTTCCCATATGTTGAAACAAGTATACTCAACCCGTACATTCAAGAGAACCTATGTGAACCACTTAAGGCAAAGAAACTTATTGTTAATGTCGCAGCACCGAGAAACAGTTACATTGAGCACATCATTAAAACTTTCTATTGGAAATATCCAGCAATGGAATTTGTAACATTTAGGACATTGAGAAATTTACCAACTGAAAAATATGCTGAGTTCCTTAAAGAAGGATGTATTACTGTATGGTATGACCCAGAAACACAGTTCGGTTACAGTGCATTGGATGCTATGGCTTGTGGAAACATTGTCATTGGAAAACTCCCTGAAACAGTTCCAGAATGGATGGAAGAAAATGGGGACTTCATTAATAATGGTATTTGGTATAATGACATTAATGATGTACCCGACCTGTTAGCAAAGGTAATTGGCTCATGGATGAGAGACGAGATTCCTCAAGAAATCTATGATGAAATGAAAAAAACCACAAAAAAATATACTTATGACAAGTGGAAGAACACATTAAAAGAAATCATCGAAAAAATCTATGCAAAGAGGAAAGAAAAGTTCCAATCAATCAGAGAAACAGTCGAAAATAAAATCAAAACAGAAGAAGCACAATGAAAGACATAGATATTATTATTCCTGTACACCAGTATGACCAAATTGTTGAAGAATTACTTACCGAAGCAATAGAAAGTGTTGTTGAAGCGCAGAAAAACTACACTGACGGTACTCTTAGATGTCTTATTGTGTATTCAAAAGAAGTCGAAAACACCAATATGGTGAATGATATGAAGACAATGTTCAAAGACAAAATTGAGATTGAAGCAATTAAAAATGATGGTGACAGTGACTACTGTTCGCAGATTAATTTTGCCGTAGAACACGTCAAAACTGACTTTTTCTCAATCCTTGAATACGATGATTCTTACACACCAAAATGGTTTAGCAATGCCAATAAGTATTATTATGGAAATGAAAGTGTGAGTGTTTTCTTACCTATCAATCTTTTCCATAACGGCAATTTCGAAGGTTGGGAATATGGCAACACAATGGGTATTTCTCCAATGTTTATGACTTCTGACGAAAATGATAAAGACGAATTAGGTATTATTAATTTCATGCGTCTTGAAAAATGCTCACTATTTAATATAACAGGCGGAATCTTTAATACAAAAGACTTTATTTCTGTCGGAAAGTATAAGCCATCAATCAAGGTTGCCTTTAATTATGAGTTGTTGTTGCGTTTGACAAAGTTGGGTCTTAAAGCAATGGTAGTCCCAAAAGAAGGATATGTTCATGGTATCGGTAGAAGTGGTAGTTTAACCGAACAATATTCTAAGGAATTAACTAAAGAAGAACAGTTCAAATGGTTTAATCTTGCATTAAGAGAATGTGTTTATAAAGAGGATAGAAAAAAGGACATTGTTAACATTAAAGAAGAAGTTGTTAAATAATGAGTAAAACCGTTTTTCATAATGCCCGAAAATGTAAACGAAGAACAAGTTTGCACAAAAACAATCGAAAATGGTTGTGTTGAAGAAAACCAACCAAATGTAGTTGTTCCTGATGAAAAAAAACCGAAAAAAAGAGGAAGGAAACCAAATCCAGAAAAAAGAACAGGATATTTCTATGAAGAAGAAGAGAAGGCTTTCAAAGAATATATCCAAAGTGATGACCAAAATTTCAGAAATAAGATTTTTAAAGAAAAACTTTTTCCAGCTTTCACAAAGATGATAGAGTCCATAAGTAGAAGATATGGACTCTATACACCATCTGAAAGTTTCGATGACACTTTTTATGACACAATGTCGTTTCTTATGACAAAAGTAAATAATTTTGATTTCACAAAAGGTTATAAAGCATACTCATACTGTGGGACAGTATGTAAACGTTATCTTCTTCTTAAAAGAACACAAGATATGAAACGTACTGAAAACGTTTTATCCTACGATACGGTATTTGATGGAGCAAAACAGGATATGAGACAAACAGATGATAATGAAGACTCACATCTTTATTATGATTTGATTAATAAAACCATAGATGAGATAACATATATGGTAAGTGATGAATATCCTGACAAAATGACAGAAAACGAACGGAATGTTGGATATGCATTACTTGAAATATTGACCAATTGGGAAGAAATCTTCACAAGAATAGAAACAAAAAAATTCAACAAAACTTCAGTTTATTATTTCATACGAGAGTTCACCTTACTATCGTCAAAGGAAGTTAGGGAAGCAATGAAAAAATACAAAAATCTGTACTTTTTTCAAAAGCAAAAAATGATTGAAGAGTAATTATAAATGTAAACACTATTAAATCATGGTACAACTTAAGAAAACAAAGATAAAACTGAATAATCCAGCACGTCTTGAAGATTTGCTGCAGGAATTATATAATGAGTCTTGTCAAAACATTGAACAGATACAGACTGAAATGAACAAATTGTCCAATTCAATTAGACTGAATGATGAAATAATGGACTCAAAGGTTAAGTATGCGAAAGCAATGAATGACTACATCGCAAATAAGGGTAAAGCAATAAATACAAAACTTGATATTGCAAAACTATTATCCGAGATAATAAAATATCAAGGAAATGCGTCAAAGGCTTTTAATGAGAGTGAAGTACCAGGTGATTGGGATGAACTGATTTCAAAAGCAAACAATATTGAAATACAAGAAGAAGAAAATAAAAAAGAGGAATATGTCCTGAAATAATGGCAGATATTAAGAAAATAAAAAATGAAGCCATTGCAACAATAGATGCTGCTCTGACCATTCTCAACAAGTTCCCTGAATTTGATGAGACTAATATCAGTCTTTCCTATAATACGTCATTCAACCCATTCGATTTTTTAATGGACTTGTTCAAAAGTACTATGGGTTATGACAAGTTTCTTGAATATATTTCTTACTTGATAGTCCTTGAATTACCTGCTGTTGAAATAGCAGTAAAAACAGTTCTAATTACCAATTTCAAGAACCTTATCTCATGTACATTGAATCCTTTAATAAGTGATGATGTCATACGTGAAGGCTTTACGTTTAATTTGGAGGAAATCGACATACTAAAAATACTTAATTATTCACCACTTTCAGTTAAATTTGGAAAATGGAACTTAAATCCTGGTAAATATTATTATTTCGGATGCGATAGCCTAAACTATCCGTCAGAACTTAAGACAGCAGGTGATTTCAATGCTTTTTTGTGGTATGTTAAAAATGTTTCTGTTGAACGTGAAGTGTGGACAGGTGTACCTGCCATACAAGCAACTTTCGGTGATGAAACATGGGGAAGAAACGACTATATACAGCAAATTCCTATGCCATCAGGCGATGGTGAAAACCCTTCTGAACCTTTCTACAACGTACCGAAAGAAAAGTGTAATAAATCAGCAGGTATATTGACATTAGAGTTCAACGAAAGGGGAACTGGGGTTACTGATGCTGAAGGTAACGCCAATTACGATTTGCGTACGCCTTATAACAATTGTCTTCATGTTTTCATTGGTAACACTGCGCCTGTCAAGTGTGACGATTTGGACAATTATAGGGAAGATATAAAAAATTATGAAGCACATTTAGAAGAACTGAAGGAAGAACTCTACAAAAAACAAGACCAACTTCAAAATTTGGTTGAGAATAATTCAGAAGAAAACAAACAAGATACAATAAAGGGTAAAAAAAGCCCATCTCTGGCAACAGAGACAGAATATTCTTTCAAAACATTAAAATCAAACCTTGAAACGCAAATAAATTCCTTAAAGGAAGAAATTAAACAAACAAACGTAAATAAACTTAATGCTGAAAAACAACTCAATGAGTATTTACGTCATAACGATTCTGTGCATTATAGACGCGTTTCTGAGAACTATTACCATAATAGAACTATAATGGAGTTCAATACGGACTACATTATGTCACTTAAACTTTTTGATTCAAAAGTTGTTACAGCACAATTGATAGACGCACTTACAAGTTGTTTATCAATAGACCTCAATCTATCTTATGAACAACTATTCATACAGAATGAGATTCAAAAAATGGTAAAAGCCATAAACGAGACTGATGACCTTGTTGTGAATGACTGTTTCTTCACTTTTTCTAATACTGAGTCACAAGCAATGATGCGAAAAAGTGAGTTGATTAGAGCTGGACTCTTCAGTATAAATGGCGAAATGAATAGCACAGTTGAGATTGATGCTGAGAGCCTACTTAGGTCACTAAATGAAATCAACCCTGATTCTTCAAAAGAGGAAATGACTACTATAATTTCTGGTGCATTGACTGAGATAAGCAAGATGATTTCAAATACGGAATATGAACTTACAGACAAGGTTAATTTCAATGTACAAATGAATTTCATTGAAAAACTTCTTTCTAATCTTGCTTATGTTATAACAAGTGCAGTCATTTCGCCAAAATTGTATATATTGCTTGGTATCAATTTGCAACTTCTTGGTAAAGAATCCAACTTTGACCTTGCAGGTTTTATTGAAATGTATAAGGAAATGCTTGTTTCAATAATAAGGGAGATACGAGACGTTCTTATACAAAAACTTGTTGAAAAACTGTACCAAATTGTCGGTTATCTTGCAGAAGAGATTGGTCAAAAGATGGCAATAGAACAAATACTTTATTATAAAGAACTGATAAGAAGATGTATTGAATGCTTCAAATTATGGGGAATGGAGCGTTATATGGGGTTTGACGTTAATAATATTGACTATGCTGACATTTTACAGGATGAAAAAGAAGAAGTAGAAACAAATAAAAAATGTTAAACAAAGAATGTTATGGGTTGGATAGAACAGATAGCAAACGGCATAAACAAGACATTTAATGCAATCAGACCAGCATTTCCTGTAATACCTGCAATATTATTGGTCTGTGAAGCAAAACATAGACCTGGACTTTCAGCAATAGCATTGACAAGTGCTATTATACAACGTTTGCCTGAGGTCGGAATTGAAACGGGTGTAAATTGTGACGGCTCACCAAACAAAATAAATGGGTTTGTACGTGTAATGGTTGAAGAAATTGTTAAACATATAAAGAATTATGGTTATGTAAGGGTATCAACAGCACCTGGTGAAATGAATCTACAAGTTACTGGGGTTGTAACCCCGACTGGTGAAGTTGTTGGAACAGCAATAAACATGCAGCCAATTGTTACCGATGGAATTTCAGGCTAAATAAATCACTTAACTGTTACTTTATGGAAATTAGCATAGAATTAATGACAATTGAGGAGTTGGAAAATATGCAGGTAAAACTCCACAACGAATTTGAGAAAAAAAAAGAAGAGTGTTATAACAGATACACAGAGATGCTTGAACTCTCAGAAGAATATGAAAAAATTGAGATAGAATTAAATAAGAGAAAAGGAATTAAACAATAACAATGGATAGAATTAGTAATATCTATTTCTCAAAGGTAGAATATGTTGAGGATGACCAAGCAGGTTTAAGAATTAAAGTTAAAATTCCTACAATAGACTTATATGATGACCCGCTCGATGAAAGATGGCCATGGGCTTTCCCATTATTACCCAAACATTTACACATTAATCCAAAAGTTGGCGAGTGTGTGCTGATATTTTTAGAAAACCCTGATGCACCAAAAGGAAACCGTTTTTTTCTTGGGCCTGTTATTTCACAACAATATCTTCTTGACAAAGACCCATATGTCTTTTCTTCAAGATGTATGTTTCAAGGGGCAATAGGCAAACCGTTACAAAACCCAGATATGAATCCAGAGAACGAAGGGTCTATTCCTGAACGTAATGATATAGTTCTCCAAGGCCGTCAAAATGCTGAGGTTGCATTAAAAAACAATGAAATAAGAATAAGATGTGGTTTCAAAAAAGACCCCAAGACAAAAAAAATTGAAAATAGACTCCATTATAATAGGAAAAACCCTGCCTATATACAGATGCGTTATCAAAAAATGAAAGATGCAAAAGGTAAGGATTTTGAGAGTCTAATCAATATTGTTGCAGATAGGATAAACATTCTTTCACACGATTCACCATCCTATTTCAAACTAACGGACAAAAAAGAACTCGTAACTGAAGAAGAACTTAAAAACGTGTTCGAAAACGCTCATCCTTTACCCTATGGTGACGTACTTGTCGATTTTCTATACGGACTTGTCAGAATATTCACAACACACACGCATCCATTTCCTATGGATGCACCTGTTTGTGTTGAATCTGACAGAAAACTACTTGAAACTAATCTTGACGAAATGTTGTCAAAGTCAATAAGAATTAACTAATAAAAACGGAAGTGGCTCTTAATGAGTCACTTCCTTATTATGTTTAGGTAATGTTATGTTTATGCAGTTGCTGTCTGAACTGTCCAACCTGTTGGAATGCCATAAGAGCCAGTAGTAGTCCAAGTTGCAGAACTGTTCTTGACGAACGTACCCGTTGACGATACTCCACTAACCCAACTATAAGTATATGAACTTGATGGTGTTGTGGTGAACATCGCCTTGATATAGTTAAGATTTGTGCAACCAAAGAACATAGAATTGTAACAATCGCTTACCAATGTTGTAGCAGGTAACTCAGGCGCAGTAGTCAAATTCGTGCAAGCACCGAACATAGTCTGGTAGCAATACCCAAATAACGTTGTAGCGGGTAATTCAGGCGCACTTGTCAAAGAAGTACAACCATGGAACATAGACTGGTAGCACCTTTCAGCCAATGTTGTAGCAGGTAACTCAGGCGCAGTGGTCAAATTCGTGCAACGACTGAACATGCCGTAGTAGCAACCTTCAGCCAATGTTGTAGCGTGTAATTCAGGCGCAGTGGTCAAATTCGTGCAATCACTGAACATAAACTGGTAGCAATACCCAAATAACGTTGTAGCGGGTAATTCAGGCGCATTTGTCAAAGAAGTACAACCGTCGAACATATTAGCGTAGCAACCTTCAGCCAATGTTGTAGCAGATAATTCAGGCGCATTTGTCAAAGAAGTACAACCGTCGAACATAGAAAAATAGCAATACATAAATAATGTTGTAGCAGGTAACTCAGGCGCAGTGGTCAACGATGTGCAATCACGGAACATAGACTGGTAGCACCTTTCAGCCAATGTTGTAGCGGGCAGTATCAGATTGCTTGCGTCAACAACATAACAAGAAACCGCTCCAATACCATAACTACCCCAAGTGTCAAAAAATAGGCCATTAAACATGTATTCTGTTATAGTCGTTTCACCAATGAATGTGTCACCATGTGTTAATGACATTATATTACCATAAACATTGAACTCAATATCTGAATAGAAATGTGAATTGAAGTATAGTTCTTCAAGTTCATTGTAAGCCTTTAGAGTATCGTTACTACCTCTGACAAGTGCTTTCTCACCTATGGTCATAGAAATTGTCATAACTACTTCCTCATTGTCCACATTGGTTGCTCTTGTCCACGTCTGACCGTTATCCTTGGAGTATTCCATATACCGTTGGTCAGTAGTTGTTGCAAATGACAAGTATCTGAAGTACACGTTACCGTCTTCAAGAGCCTCAATGGTGAAGTATTCCTTAGAATAGTCCCTAACGTATTTGTTGAAGTGAACCTCATTAAGGTCTACGCAATAGGATACGTTTGGTGTCAGATAGTCCTGACTCTCTACATATGCAGTATAGTCACTATGGTTTTCGAATAATTTGATGTATTTCATAAAGTCTATCGTTTTATCTATAAATAGATGATAAAAGCAAAAGTGACAGACTCATTTATTGTAGAACGGGTTATCTTTTAGAGAAATTATTATTTCTTCTTTCTTTTCACAAAGTTCTGTGAAATGTGAAATATCTTCAATATCAAGGCTAAACCACTCATTTAGTTCTTTTTTATTAAAAAAATGGTTATGGAGCATTTTTTCCAACTTAAACGGATATTCGGTTTCATAATGGTTTACGAAATGCAGTTCAGTCCCATTGCCTGTTTGAAGTTTTTTAATTCTGTTTTCTAACTTACCAGTGGTTACACCGATTTTGAACAAATCAGTGGACGGGTCGCAAATCAAATATACAAAACCTTTTTTAGACATATCTTATATAAAGATAAGGCTTCTTATCGGTGTTTTCAATACAAGTTACAAACTATTTATTATAAAAAGATTGTGACATGGCAATAAACACCAAGACATATATTTCAAAAAGCAATACTATTGTAAAGGACTCAAACGTAAATCTAGCATTAAATCCCGTAATGGAACTCAATTACGGTGTTATGCTTACACGAGGAATTATATACTTTGACGTATCAAAGATAAAAAAACGCATAGAAGAAAAAGTTTATCCTGATATGTCTAAGTTAAGACATGTACTTAAAATGACAAACGCGGCTTCTGTAAATGACCGTAGGATAAATTGTTTTATGTCGGACAGTGAATATAACAAGAAAAAATTAAGGGCTGTTTCATTTGACCTCATTTTCTTTCTTTTGCCGAAGAATTGGGATGGCGGACGCGGTTTCGATTATGTTCAGGATTTGTATAATAAGCATGGAAGAGGTATATCTGATGATGCGTCAACTTGGTACAAATACAGAAACTACTGCAAATGGGACGAAGAAGGAATTTATTCTACAGATACACTTTCACGTGAACTTGACAAATTCACTTCATTGGAAGGAAATAAATCAGAGATAATCATTGGGTATCAGCATTTTGACAAAGGTAATGAACCAATTCAGTTTGATATAACCGAAACTGTGAATAAGTTCATAACGGGAGAGTTATGTAACAACGGTATTGGAATTGCGTTTTCTCCCGCTTTTGAAGAAACAACAACGGATGTTTCTCAGTATGTTGGTTTTTTCACACAGCACACAAATTCTTTTTATGAACCATTTGTTGAAACAACTTATGATGATTATGTTAGTGATGACAGATTGGCTTTCTATCTTGACAAGAAGAACAAACTGTATTTTTACGCAAGCATTGGTGGTGAATCGGTAAATCTCGATGAAATGCCAGTCGCTGAAATCAACGGTCAGGTGTATCAAGCAAAGCAGACAACGAAGGGTGCTTATTATATTGAGGTTGAACTTAGTTCTGAAAATTATGAGGAAAACACCATGCTTTATGATGTATGGAGCAATATTAAATATAACGGAAAAATATTCCCCGATGTTGAATTAAGTTTTGTAACCAAAAACAGTAGCGGCTATTATTCATTTGGTTTACCAACATCAGACTACACGCAATCTACTACGAAATTTACTCCATATATCAACGGAATTGACCACCAGGAAAAGATAAGACGTGGAGACATAAGGAAGGTTAATGTGGAATGTAAAGTGCCTTATACATCAAATAAAATGTATGCTGTTGATAATATAGAATACAGACTTTATACAAAAGACGGTGTAAGAGAATTGGATGTTATTGATTACACAAATGTCGAAAGAGGTTATAACACAAACTACTTCCTCATCGACACAAATGACCTAATACCTTCAAGATACTATATAGACCTTAAAATAAAATATGACATGGAAGAAGTATTCCATAGAGATATGATTGAGTTTGATATAGTGAATGATGTGACTGAAGTTTACAACTAACTACTTATTCGCGAAATTATTGATACCGTCAAATGTTTCACCAAGTTGTTCTTGTGCAAGTTTAATCATTTGCCGTCTATCAACCAACACTTCACCTTTATCAACTATTGGTGCTGTAAGTTTATCATTTATGTAGTAAAATGACTGTTCGCCATCCCACGCGGCAATACACAATATTTGGTCATGCTTCAAATTCATTGGATTAAATCCTGATACAATTTCCTTTCTTGCTCTTGTATATGCTTCAAGTTCTTCTGGCCCCAATAGTTTCTTAGCATCACCTTCAGGTGCAAATCTATCACGCTTTGTTGTCATGCTTTTAATGACATCATATGGTATTCCTTCATCGGTTATGATTGTACCGTCAGCGTTAGCAATATAAGCCTTACCTTCGAAATTTGCCTTGCTCATGTCGAAGTCTATTGATGGATTTTCCGTTTGATTGAACTGCATTCCGTAATCGTTTGTCCATCTTTGATTGTGATTATCTCCAAGGAAACCGTCTGATTCAATTCCAATACCGTATTCTTGTCTCAGCCTACGTAAAGGTTCTGCATAATTCTTACCATATTCATTTTTGAACATTTTCGGTGTTTTCCAATGGAAAACGTAACGTTGTGTAACTATTATTGCGTTTGCGGCTAATGGGTTTTTCGTTGCACTGGCATCATTATTGAACTTGTCAAGTTGTTTATGCCAATCTTTTTTTCCGTATTCTTTTCTTGTTTTGTCCAAAACATCTCGCACATCATCAGTACGCCAAGTTCTTTTTGTTTTGTAAATTTTTGCAGCCTTTACATAAGTAACACTTGCGAATTTTTCCTTCGTCTTTTTTTCATTGTCGTTTGTTCGGTTAAGAAAGTCAAGAATTTCGTCTCGACTCACTTGTATGCGGTTCTTATAGTTTTCATCTAAACGTCCGTACGGATGTTCCAATTTTTCCATCAATATAACAACGTCCCTATAAGATTTGTTTTCAGTAATCAATCCCATATTTCATTATATCTTAATCATAGATAAATATCTTTTTATTTATTAAAATTTATTAAAAAATAACAAAACCGCCAACTAAGTTAATAGTCAGCGGTTTATAATCAGAATTTGCGTCTGGGATTATCTCAGTTCGTTGATGTCCCAATGTACAAGACCGTCGCAGACGATTGCACCATAGTAGCGGTTGTTAACCAACTTCTTCGCATAACGTGTGCAAATGCCCTTTACAGGAGCGAAGTTGAATGGGTTATACATTGTTGGGGTTAATGCCATAGGAATATATGGAGCATAGATATAACCCGTATCCAACAATGAAGTTCCGTGATGTCCCATGATTAATGACCACCAAGGAGCATATGGGTCAACGATTACCTGATAGCGTCCCTGAAGTGAACCAATCTTCTCAATACCCATGTTGTACTGGTCGCTCTCAGCAGAAGCGTCAGTTACGTGGAAGTATTCAAGGTCGTTAAGAACGGCTGAAATTTCAGCAGAAACAACGATGAAGTTTGCACCACCACGAAGGGTTGATTTCTGAATCTGTGCGGAAATCATATTGATTTTGGTCATTAAGGTCTGGTTCCAGTCCTTCTGCGTATAGTTTGTAGAAGGAACTGCCATTCTCTGCCATCCGTTGTAGTCCCAACGTGCTTGCCATGGAGCAGCCTTACGAAGGTCACGAAGGATTTCACGGTCAATCTCAGCAGCAATCTGCTCTGAAAGAATAGCGGTCAACTCTGCTTCTGCGTCAATGTTATGGAAAGCAGCAACGTCCTGTGCTAACTCAGGAGACCAAGTTGCACGAAGTTTTCTTTCCTCAACAGAAACGGTAACTGAAGTAAGTTGGAAGGATACCTCACCCATTTCGGTTTCAAGTTCAAGACTGTCGTACTGTGCCCATGCAATGGTGAACATTGTGTCAGCATTGAAATCTTGGCTGATAACCTCAGGATTAACACCAATGTAACCAAGAACTGTCTTACCAGCTTCTTTTACAGGCTTAGTCAGGTCAAGTTCGATGTACATTTTACCGTTAGCATCGCAAGGACTTTCGTAGTCAACCATACCTGCACCGTACTTCTGAGTAACAACGCGGAAGTGGATTGATTCACCCTTTCTGAAAGAAGTAAATTCGTCACCACCGTCAATTGCCTTATTAACGATAACTTTCAGAGAAGCAAGGAATGCTTCGGTGTCCATTTCGTTTCCATCAGGGCCAGTTAAACGACCTGCATTGTATGAACTGAAACCTGTAACCTCAAGCATCAGTGAACTGATTGAACCGTCATAAGGATTGACGAATTTGTCAGTGTCAGTCAGGTCAGCATCAACGTAACTTCCGTCAGGAGCAATCTGAACGACCTTAGCCTTACCAACTTTGATGTGTACTTTACCCTTACTGTTGTCGAATAGGAAGTCCTCATAGAAAAGGTCATATAATGACTTCTTCATGTAGGTAGTAACATCAGGTGCTGATTCGTCTTCGCTCATCTGAATAGGTTCTACAACCTCATCAGGCAATGCGTAACGATTGTAACGTTCCCAAGAAGCGTCACCACTGTTTCTCTTTGTGATTTCGCCACTATTTTCGTCTCTTTCAAGGAAAGGAACATTGTTGTTGTTGGGAGTTGCCTCTGTGTCATAGCGTCTGTTACGACGGGTGTATCCCATAAGACCAACGTGTGAGCCAGTATCGCCTTCGGTAAGAGTAGTTGGGTCTACGATGTCCCACTTGCGCTCTGATGTCACAGGCTTGATGAAGAACAACTTACCGATAGGAAGGTTCATAGCCTGTACTGATACGATATCGTTAGCAAGAAGTTTGCTGAAGATACGACGAATCAGAGGGAATACAACGGTTTCGAATGAACCTGAGTTGTCGGCTGCGGTTGCCTCACTGATAAGGTGCTTTGCCTGGTTCTCGTACAGGGTAGCAACAGTTTCCTGGATGTGTCCCTGAAGACCATCCACGAGGTGGAGTTTCTGCCATCTCTCTTGGATGTCTTGTCTGATTTTCTTTTGTGCATTAAGTTCAATATTACCTACTGCACCGCTTGTTAAAAGTTCTCTCATAATATGTTTTTAAAAAGCTTTCTGTTTTATTTTTATCATTTAATTTTTGCTAATCTGTCCATGAAGTCGCGTGTTGCCGCCAAATCGTCAGACTGATACATTGAAGTTTCAACTACTGCTGTTTTTTTGGCTTCTGTCAATTGTTGTCCATTAATTGCGTTATCAACTGTGTTGTTGATTGGATGAGAGTTTTTGAGTTCTCTTGAAATGGTCTCATACAGTTTGTTAGCGTCACTTACAGATTTAGCCTCATTGAAGCGATTAACTATGTCAATCTTTTCTTCTCTTGTGGTTGTATTCTCAGTGATTAATTTGATAATTTTACCAAGACTTGCGTTAATTATACAAGCCTCTGCGAGACGGTCTTTAATTTGACTTGCTATCTCTTTAAGTTGCTTGTTTTCATTAAACGCCTGAATTGCCTTTCTTTGAATACTTGACAACTGTAATGCTGAATTGGGTTCATTAGGTGAGTAAGCGTTGTCAGCAGTTCCTTTGTGTCTTTGACCTGCTACAGAACTTTCTCTACCAGGTGTGTGTGATGTTTTAGGACTGTGTTTTTTAGTAACGCTGTTGTGTTCGTCAGCAAGACCAAATTCACCACTGTCCTCGTTAATGTTAATATCACATTCGTAAACACATTCGTCACCCTCGCAACCTTCACCTTCATTCACTTTCTTTGTGAAAGGACTGTTGTCACCTTTACCTGCCCAAGGTTTTGCTGTTCCTTTTGGAACACCTGCATCCATTGAATAGGTGCTTTTTGGGTCAGCAGGTTCATCATTAGGAGGTGTAGTCATTGCAGTTTCTTTCTGATAGTTGTCAGTATAACCAACGTGACTATCGTACTCATTAATGTGACGATAAGATTCCTCTACGTCATCACCTAATTCAACTTCGTATTCAAAGTTATCTTCTTCAGGTTCGTCGGCTTCGATTTGGATAATATATTCAGTGTCATTGTTATCATCGGTCAATGTAATGTTACCGTCACCATTCTTAACGACACGGATGCCGTCTTCAGGTTTCATAACACGCAGAACCTTGACAACGTCTTCACTTCCCATTCCTGTCAGGTCATATTCACCGTCAACGTCCTTGTACTGTTCAATAGAATCCCAGACCTCATCATCACCTTCACTATCAGTGTCGGCTTCACTGTCGGTTAAATCACCAATGGAATCAGTATCGTCTGATGTATCGCTATCATCAGAACTATCATCTTTACCATCAAACGGATTATCACCCTTTCCTTCTTCGTCTTTATTTTCTGTTGAAGCAGTTTCAAGTTCCTTTTCGGGATTGGCCTCTTCCTCGTCATATTCGTCCTCGGAAGCCTCTAAAATCATAGAACGTAAATTTTTGTTTACAGCCTCATCAACGATGTCTTTAAGAGCATCCTTTGTTGATTCACGTAAACTTGCATCCATGATTTCTTTGTCAACCATGAGATTCTTGATATAGTTACTTCTAATATTTTTTGCCATGTTAGACTTATTTTTTCAAGACATTATTTTAATTATAAATATAGTTAAATTTCCAAAAGTTAAGTATTTTAGGGTATTAGACCTTTAAAAATGAAAAAAATTATGCTAATGCGTCATATCCATACCCAGCAGGAAGCCATTTAAGTTTTCCTGTATCTTCATCACTGAAAAAATTCCGTAACTCATTCTCGACATTCATTAAAAGTTCATAACAGTTAGTCGCATCAGGGTCATCATATTCAGTAGAGAGAATATTTTGCATCTCTTCAATTGCTTTTATTAAGTTTTCAAATGCAATCTGTTCTTCTCTATCAGATTCTCTCAGCAACCTTCTAAGGGACTCTTTCAAAGATTTTCTTATTGTATTTTCATTTATATACAAAGGTCTCATATCAGTATGTTTTTTATCTTGTTTATTTTTTCATTAAGCAATGGAAAATTGTTTCTGCTTTGGTCACTTTCAATATAAGGCTTTAATTCATTGAAATCAGTTGCACACCACGCATTAGGTGTACTTGGTTCAAGCACATTATCAAAACATATAAGTTCAAGGTCATCACCAACCATAAGTGTACCAAACTTATCTTCAACACTGCCAACGGCACGTGAAGACACGCCTACTCGTATATCATCCAAAATCATATTAGCAACCAAATCTCCACTTGTTGAGCACACACCATAACGCTTATAACCTGGTGATAAATGAAGTTTCATCTCACCGACCAAAGTGTGTCCCTCCCATCTAAGGTCAAGAATCCTATGTGCTACGTCGTGCCCTGATAGTGAAGAACTTGACGGATGGTCTAATGCGCTTACTGAGGTGTGCATTGCAATTTGATTTTCCAAATATTTTTGTACTTCACGTTTAAGGATTGCCTCAGGATAAATTCTACCATTTGCATTTTTAACGCCAAACTTCTGGAAAACAGCAGATACGATGAAATCGTCAGGTATAACAAATTTGTCATGGTGTGCGATATCTTCCTTAATCTGCAATATAGTGTCTTTTTTGCCTATAATATGTCCATCATGCTCAATTAGCAGACCGTACCCTGTTTGACCTGCCTTAATTTCGTTTAATTGTTCTAAATTATGTCTTGTGAGCATATCGTTATTGTTTTTCAAATAAATATGTTATAAATGAATAAAATGCAGCCATTTCTGACTGCATTTATGATATATTATGACTATTTTTTCACTTAGTCACCCATTACGTTCATTACTTCTATCATTTCGGATATGTCAACAAGCACAGATTTGTCGTTGTAAGTTTTATTATTAATCTTCTCGATTACGAGTTGGAGTTCACTTCTATCATTACCTTCAAATTTATTTAGACATTCTGAAAGAGTACTTAACGTTTTAGTTTTATATTCATTAAACAATTTTTCTTTATTGTCAGAATTTTCAATTTTCTCTATAAGACGTTTTTCGTCATCGTTAAGTTCTTTTTCATATTTCTCAGTGATTTCAGAAAGTTTTTCTTCAAAATCTATGTTTGGTTTATTGTTGGAAATTACGTGCTCATTTAGATATTCTTCAATATTTTCTTTTGCTTCTACAATATCATGCAGATGTGAAACCTTTTTGTTGTTGAACATGATACATTCTATAGATTCATAAAGTTTCATTGTATCATCGTCTATCATAACATTTTCATTAAGTTTGTATTCCTTAATCATTCCGATGAGTTTTTTGTTATGTTGAGACACAGTTTTTCTGTCATAAGTTTCACACATTGAAATCAAGTTGTCTACATATTGTTTTGTTTTATCTGACTTTTGATTTTCCCACAATGCTTTATTGGTAAATGTGTTATATAGTTCAAATTGTTCTTTAAGGACTTTATCTTTTTTAATTTCATTAACAATTTTTTGAAAAGCCTTTTTATATGATTTGTCACCTTCATATAATTTGTTTGCATTTTCCAAGATAACGTCCATGATTATGCCAAAATTAAGACTTTCTCCATACACCATTTGTAATTTACCAGCATCGCTTTCGGTATATTGCATCAAAAGTTTGAAATGTTTGTTTGCTTCTTCCCAATCTTTTTTAAAGCCTTCCATGTCACCGTCTTGAAGTTTCTCTAATGCTTGTGTTGCAAAGAGATTGCCTTTATGTTGTAAATCATCGTATTTTTCATTAAACGCCATTGTCCTTGATTAATTTTATCTTTATTTGACTATAAATAGTTATTCTTCTTCTTTACTTGTTAATTGTTCCAATTCTTTTGCAATGTGGTCTAATTCCTCATTAACGAAAAATGCATTATCCAACAATGGAACATTTGTTGGTTCTTCATTCTTTTCAGCAAACATTTTAAGCATTTGGTCATTTGCTTTTCTCTGTTCATTTAGCATGTTTTTCAACATTCTGTTCATTTGCCGTTCACCCATAGGAGGCTGTTCAGCATTAGGTGCAGGTTCATTTCCATTACCGTTATCCTGGCCAGACATTGCCATATCTTCACCTACAGCATCATTCATTCCCATTTCACCTTCTTCTCCCATGTCTCCCATATCGTCCATTCCTGTATCAAAAGCACCAGCTCCGCCACCGAAGCCTCCGCCTCCTCCGCCTTCTTGTCCACCTTCTTGTCCGTCAACCTCATCACTGTATTCAGCACCAATTTCACCATATATATTATCAACGGGGTCAAAAATATTGGTACGTTTGATAATCTGTTGTGTTTTCTCAAGTTCAGCAGCCAATGCACGTTCAAGACGTAATTCTTCAAGGTTTTCTTTAATTTCTTTTTCTGACCATCCCAATATATCTTTCCATGCTCTTGTAACTGACATCAAAGGGATGCCGTTACCGCCATCAGTTATAGCGTCTTTTGCCGTTGTTACTTTTTTTGCCATGTTTTCTATTTCAAGCATTTCAGCCTGAGAAGAAGGATTATTCATGGTAAGTGAGAAGTTCATAAGGTCATCTTTGAATCCTAACAAATAAAGGTGTATAACACAAACTTTGTTTAGTTCCATAAGAAGTGCCTGTTGTATCCTGTTCACAGTTCTTGTAAACCTAACATCCATAAGTGAAAGATTTTTTCCATCACCCTGCGATTCTTCAAAGTTCAAGAAAGATTTCGGAACACGCAATGCAGTCATAACTTTATCTTGAACGAACTTAATATCGTCCATTGCTGTCATATTCTGCGCTCCTTGTAATGTATCAATAGGATTTGCCGCATTTTCATCACGTACTGGGATAAAGAAGTCTTCTGAAACATTAAGAAGGTTTTTTCTTAAATCCAACTGACCTGTCTGTGGGTCAACTATAGGTGTTCTTTTGAAGTTATTTGCAATCTCTTGAACATAAGCGGGTACATCAGCCTCGTCAATTGCTCCGACATTGATTTTAAATACTCTTCGTTCAATAGAACGTTCCAGTCGATAAATTAGCATCATATCTTCCATCATTGATAACATCCTAAAATGACGTCTGGCTTTATGAAGAAAACTAACGCCATAAGGAAGAAACAACGAATCATAAAGCAATCTGAAATGCGCTATTTGCCAATTCGGATATGTTGTATACGTTGTTTGTTCAACCCACAGGAATTTTGTTGTATCAAATTCTTCATCATCATTGTTAGTTCCGATAGAGGCAAAACCACCGACATAAGGGTTTTTCATTCCGTTTTCATAACGTTCGATTTCATAAACAGGAAGTTGTTTCCAACCTATAATTCCGTTTTCAGAAGTAACGTTTAATAACATGAAGGTATTACCGTATTTACACATACTTCTGCAAATCATAGGCAGGGTTGTATTGATTGTAAGACGATTTACCAACAGGTCTTGGAGGATTGATTTAATTCGTTCGGATTTTGAACTTACATTTACCATGAAACCGTTGTTTTTAATAAATGTTGCTTCTTCCGAAACAATGTCAAGTGCAGCACCAATTTCAGGAAAAGTATCCATTAAATCAGCGTCGCGATACATCATTTTAACCTCAGTAAGACCTGCAAGCGATTTATTCGTTAAATCCACCTGTGCTCTTCTCCACTGATTAGCAAGAAGTTTTTGCTGCTTTAATTCGAGTGATTTTCTGTTATATTCTTCACGGTCTTTTGTTTTGAATAAAACATCACTATCCTTCAAGCCATATACATTGACGTTATTTCTCAGATTTGTCAGACCTGAATTTCCGCCAAGAACATAACTCAATTTTTGAAATATGGTTGGTTTACTCATTGTATCTTATCGTTTTATATAATTTTAATGGTTTTATTGATGAAAAATCAAGCCTTTCTAAAACCGCCAAGAAGAATCATAGCATTTATCCTACGTTTTTCTTCACGTTCAATTTGTCTGCTGCTGAAAAACGGCATTTGTCTATTTGTAGCCATATCAACAGAATCTTCAAATTGACGTTTTGACAAGTTTGAATTTCGTGTATTATTGACGCACCAAGATTTTACAATCGAAGTGTCTTTTGATTTATCTTTTTCGTTTTTAAGCAAGAAATAGTTCATAATGAAAACACCCATTGAAAGACAAGTCAATGAATCATCATGACAACCATCCATATGGTCAGGTCTTCCGTTTTTATAAACCCAAGTTTCCATTTCATTGATTACCCTCATTGAACGTACTTTAAACACATTTTCTTTGACTACTGTTATGAATGATTGAATCATTTGTGTCCTAAGTGCATTGTTTCTAAATCCTGGTAATTGTTCTCCCGCTTTCAGATTGAATTTAGAATATGCACGTTCAAGGGTATAAGTTTTAAGCGTTGGTTGTTCATAATAAAGGTTTGGATACCTCAAACGCTGTAATGTTAAAACTGTTGCGTCACCATATCCACCGATACAATCAACAACAACCAAGGCGTTGTTAAACGAAGAAGCGTATTGGTTTACCATTTCACCGATTTCATCGCCCGTTCTTTTTCCGTAGTATTCCAAAACCTGTTCTACACAAGGGAAACCGTTATCGTCTAATGCGTCAACATCAAATATTTCAATGGCAGTTCTATCTTCAGCAGCACCTGATGAGGCATCAACCGCACAAATGTATCTATGGTCAGGAACTGGGTCTTTCCAAATCCACGTTTCTTTTACAAATTCGTCTCGTAAATTCCAATCATCAGGAAGAACTCTAACATTGGTTTTTAACTGCATTTCAATCACCTCTGCTGAAATAACGTTGTCAGATGAACCAAGGAATGAAATCTGCAACTCTTGCGCTATTTTCATTTCATCATTGTTGAACGTCTTGCACATATCCTCAAACCATGGTGATGTTGGTGTCCATCCATCTTGCTCCATGTTTTTCCAGTGCTCCTCGTTATACTCAATGTTTCCTTCTTTATCAAGCGTTTTTTCATAAAACCACTCGATTTGTCCATTGTCTTTGTTGCGTCTGTACCATTTAAGATTTCTATTGTATCTTAAATCTTGAAACCATTTAAATTCAACTGAATGGTAATTATTTTCTTTCTTTATCGCCTTTGAATAGGTTCTGTAATAAAGTTGGTCTTTACCATTTGGTGTTGAAATCATAAGGATTTTTGCGTCTCTAACGGAAGCGGTTGCTGCAACTGCTTGAGCATAAACAGACAAACCGTTCTGAATAAACGCTGCCTCGTCGAATATAAGGATTGAAACTGCTGAGATACCACGGGCTGCGTTTTCTCCCGATGACCTTGCGTAAATCCTACATCCGTTGAAAAGTTCTATACGTTGTTTATTTCTTGCCTTATATATTGATTTTTTGTTTTTTGGGCTGTCAGGGTCTGGTGAGTAGTAATCACTTCCCCAAAACCATCTCGGAACTTGGTCAAGAAAAGCACCAATTTTTTCTACCAACTGTTCTGAAATGTCAAGTTTATTTCCAATACACAGTACAGTTTCAGGTGCTTTTTTAGAAGCAAATACACATTGTCCTGTAACCCATGCACTTGCTACTGTTGTGATACCCGCCTGACGATGCTTTACTGTAACAGTGTTTGAGTAATTGACAAAACTCTTAAGCAGTTCAACCTGCCTTGGGAATAACTTAAAAGGAACTTCTTTTCTTTCATCCGCATTGAAGGTTGAAAGAAAACTTTCTATAAAGTATTTCCTTGTTTTGTCTTGAAGACATTTGTAATATTCTTCTTGTTTATTCATATTTAATTGCTTAATAATATCTCATCATCGCTGAACACATCATCATCCAATGGGTATTTACTGTTACGTATTTGAATATAATCTTCAAAATCGTCAAGCCGCTTCTTTTTTTCAATTTCAGCGACCAATCCGTTTATGAATGATTTGCCTTGTTTAGTACATGCCAAAACTTCTTGCATGTTCTCATTAAACTCATTAACGCCTAATTTTGATAACTCCATAAATAAGAAAGTAGGTTCTACTTCATTGTCTATGAGTTTAAAAATCCTTTCACTTAAAGGCAAACCTAATCGCAAATCCCAAATCTCAGCCAATTTGAAATCAGCCTTTTTCATTACGTATTTCTTTTTTTCCATGTCATCTGGAAGACCATGGGAAATAGCAAGTTCCAAAATACCTTTGATTGTCTCTTCAACCAATATTGGAAAAATTATAGCCTTAGCGTCTATAACTGGCATTTCATCCATAGAAGTCAATGTGACATCAACAGTTCCACCTTCTGTATTTCCGTTTTCGTCTTCGTTGAATTTGTCACTTTCAACATAAAGAAGAAGGTTATTTATTGCCAAAATCTTCTTATAAAGAAAAGGTAATTCAGGGTCAATCTTGAATAACTCTTGTATGTATAACGAAATGTCATTAGCGTAGTGCATCGCGGCACCTGCAATAAGACAGTTTAATAATCTTCGTTTATATATTTCATCAGTCAGGCTATTCATGTCCTTGATGTTATCAAAAGTATAATCCTCGGTTTTTTCAGGGAACATTCTTTGATTTGACGTATCAATCTTTGTTGTCAAAGAAGTTCTTATATCAACGGCATCCTGTGGTATGTTGAATATCTCACATACAACTTGCCCTGCTAACTTTTCTAATGCATCGTGACAGTTGCTTTCTATTTTTAGACATTGAGAAAGCAGTTTGCTTAATTCTTTTTTAAGCAAACCAACATCATCACTACCAACCTCTTCTAAAAGTTCATTGTAATATTTTGACAAAACATGTACAAGAAACTTTTCTTCATCTTCAGGTGGTAGGGCGGGATGTTCACCTATTGACGTTTTGTTATTTACTAACGCTTTGAGTATATGTTTTGGGAGTTTTTCCATTACTTGTTAATCATGTTTAAAAATTCTTCAACTGAATAAGATTTTGTGTGTTGTTCTAAGACTTTCTTTCTATTCACAGTTATATCCTTTCTTGAAATAACGTAAGATTCAGTGTTTAAACCATTATTTGTCTTATCAACAATTACAAACTGAGTATCTGGGTCTTTAGGATTTTTAAGTTTAGATTGTGCTGTCTTAAAACTGTTATCCAAAGAATTTGTGTTTGTTTTTTCAACAGGAATTACCTGTTTTGGTTTACCAGAAGTTGAAATATTTCCAACACTGTCAATGACTTGTTCTTCCAATGCTCTTTTATATTGTTCTTCCGTTAATTTAATTAATCTACCCATAGTTCAATGTATTTTAAAATAAATAGTTATAAAACAACAAAAACCACGATATTCTCGTGGTTCTTGATTTTGTTATAGCAGTCTTAGAATTTTGGCATGAATGGAGAGTTTTTATATCCACGTTTAACCTTAGTCTTTTTAGGCTGAAGGTCTTCTTCCTTCTTGGCAATGCCTGGTCTTGCATCCAATTCGTTCAGTCTCCTGTTAATGGATTCCATTGGTTGCTGAGACATTCCATCATCCATTGGAGGCTGTTGCATACCATCGCCCATAGGCATTTCCTGTTGCGGCATTTCTCCATCTTGTGGGTTATCAACAGGCTCGTCACCGTTAATCTTGTTAAGAACATCAGTTTTGTCTTCCTGAGAAAGCCCCTCGACTGCTTGTTTAACAACCATGCCTGCTACATATTTTCCCAAATCTGCATCGGGTTGTGGCAAAGATTTGTTATAGTCCATTAACGACTGAGAAAGTTTTCCCGCCAATTGCTGAATAAACCTTTTAGGGTCTTCTTCCTCGTTGGCTTCAACACCTGGGTCAAAGTTGCTATCATATGGATTTTGCATACCGTCACCCATAG